>JACCEA010928111.1_pt1 | contig 25935 bp, 20 predicted proteins | sample 7449851 | NCBI WGS metagenome assembly JACCEA01 (sample SAMN15323453, study PRJNA562643) | freshwater metagenome | isolation source: river surface water | place: USA:Blue River Watershed | collected 2017-08-18
CGCAATATTCTGCCACGACCACGGCGGCGATTTCAGATCAGATCGGTCAGTACTTGGCAAATACGCGCGATATTCCTGAGATCCGCTTTGTCAAAAATTATCACCATACGCCGATTTACCGCAAAGCGCTGGCAGGTTCAGTGCGCAGATTTTGGCAAGTGCATGGCAAAGCTGAGCATTTGTTGCTGTCGTTCCACGGCATCCCAGAACGGTTTGTCCGTTTGGGCGATCCTTATGAGCGCCATTGCCGCGAAACCGCAGCCAATTTGGCAGCAGATTTAGGCTTAGCCCCTGAACAAGTCTTGGTTAGCTTTCAATCTCGCGTTGGCAAAGAGAAATGGCTACAGCCCTATACGGATGAGTTGCTCAATGAACTGCCGAATAAAGGCATCAAAAATTTGCAGGTGCTTTGTCCTGCCTTTGCTGCTGATTGTTTAGAAACGCTGGAAGAAATTGCCGTAGAAAACAAAGAAGTGTTTATGCATGCTGGCGGTGAAAATTATCAATACATTCATGCATTAAATGCGGTACCTTGTCATATTCGCGTGTTTAAGCAGTTGGTGTCGCAACAATTACAAGGGTGGTAGGGAATTATGCAAACAACAATTACCGGGTTTTATGCAGCGTTATTGGCAATCATGTATGTCGTTTTAGCCTTTGCGGTGGTCAAGCAACGGATGAAACATCGGGTTGGTTTAGGCGATGGTCAGCAACCAAGCCTGGTTAAAGCCATTCGCATCCATGGCAATTTTGCTGAGTATGTGCCGTTTGCTTTGTTGTTATTATTGATTTTAGAACAGCAAGCCACAGCCATTTGGCAACTGCATTTGATTGGCGGTTTGATCTTGGGTGGCCGGTTACTGCATGCGGCAGGTTTGATGCAATCAGCGGGCACTTCGCCGTGGCGTTTTCTAGGCATGATCAGCACTTTTAGTGCGCTCTTGTTGAGTGCTGGATTCTTGCTGTGGCCTTAACGGTTGTCGGGCAAGGGCAGCCCTTATTATTTTTACACAGTTCTTTATCCAGTCATCGGCAATGGTTGCCTTTAGTGAATGCGCTAAAGGAGCAATTTCAATGTATTTTGGTTGATTTACAAGGGTATGGCGCAGCGGGGAGCCGCTGGCAACCCAGTGTTGAATTCTTGCAGCACCCGCAGCAATACCGTATGGCTGATGAAGCGAAGCCGCTAGTTGCTGAGCTGGCGGCACTGAATTTGGCTACGCCAATCACGTTGATCGGTCACTCCTTTGGTGGTGCCTTAGCGCTGCATCTGGCGTTGAGTCAACAAATCACTGTTAAACAATTGATTTTATTTGAGCCTGTAGTATTTCATTTATTAAAGCCAGAGAACTACAGCCAATACTTAAATCAGCACAACAGCAGTGAAGCAAAGGGTCTACTCACTGAAATCCACGAGCTTGCAGCGAAGCTGCCGACTTTATCGGCGCGGGCTGGGGCGGAATGTTTTATTGATTACTGGCAGGCACCTGGCTTTTTTGCGGGTTTACCCAGCAAGATGCAATCGATGCTCGCGCAACAGATAAAAAAGGTTACTTTCGATTTCGCAGCGCTAATTGGCGAGCCCTGTACCTTGGTTGATTATCAACGTCTGCAACAACCGATATTGTTGATGACAGGCCAACAGAGCCGACGTTCAGCCACATTTCTCGCCGAACATCTGGCAAGTCAAATTCCAAACTGCAGGTTTAGACAGGTGAATACAGGCCATATGGGGCCTGTCACGCATGCTGAGCTGGTAAATCCAATCATTGTTGATTATTTAAATTCGACGCAGAGTTAAGACGGATTAAAGCAATCTTTGGATGGATGCATTCATTCATTAGCATTTTCAAACATGCAAACATGCAAACATGCAAACATGCAAACATGCAAAAAGCTGACTGCAAATCATCGATTGCAGTCAGCTTTATTTAAAATTACTGTGCAGTATTTTGTTGGGTTAGTAACTGAGCATCGACAGGCGCTGTTTGCGCTTCAGGCAAACGAGCCGTTGCCGAGCCTTGCACCGTGTTGGCTTGGGCGATGTTAATTTTGCGTGGTTTTAACGCTTCAGGCACCTCGCGCACGAGGTCAATATGTAATAAGCCATGTTCAGTACTGGCGCCCGTCACTTTGATGTAATCCGACAGTTGAAACTTGCGTTCAAAATTACGCTCAGCGATGCCTTGATGTAAAAATTTTCTGCCTTCAGTTTTTTGCGCTTTCTGACCGCGCACTAACAAAGTGTTGTGTTCGGTTTCAATCGATAATTCGTGCAGTTCAAAGCCGGCAATTGCCATTGTGATCCGATACTGATCTTCACCGAAGACTTCAATGTTATAAGGAGGGTAGGCCGGTTGTTTCTCGTTGCGAGCTGCGGCATCCATCAGGTTGGCTAAGTGATCAAAACCAATTAAAGAACGATAGAATGGAGAGAAATCAAAAGTTGTCATAATAAATTCCTATTTATAGCAAATTCAAAGGGTTGGACTGTTCGTTTGAACCAGTCAGTAGCAGCGAAACCCACAAAGGGCGTTTCGCTGTTACTGAATAAATAGGGGTGAGCACAACGATTTCAAGGGTGAAATTTGAGAAAATTTATGATTTTTTTGCTGCGATTTGTTTCAACATGCCAAGTGCTGTTGTGTAATCAGGTTCTTGCGATAACACTGGCACTAATTGTTGATATACCAATTTACCTGTGCGATCGATGATCAATACTGAGCGAGTTAAGATCCCCATATCTTTAATCCGTAAGCCATAATTGCTGCCAAAATCGCCCCAAACGGCATCGGACAAGACCTGCAATTTGTCAATTTGTTCTTTCTGACAAAAGCGTTTTTGTGCGAAAGGCAGATCGGTGGAAATGGTCAACAACACAATGTTTTCAGGCAAACTGACCACTTGTTCATTAAACTTTTTGGTTTGAATAGAGCAAACGCCGGTGTCGATACTTGGCACGACGCTAATGAGTACAGTCTTGCCTAAAAAGTCACTGAGTTTGACTGGCTTGAAGTTGTTATCCACTACTTTAAAGTCTGGCGCTAAGCTGTTCAGTGTTGCGGGTGTACCTTGCAGTTCAAGGACGCGGTCGCCGGCCTTAACTTCGGAGCGATGAACCGGCAAGTTGGCGGTTAAATCAACGGCAACTACATTCAGGCTGGTGATGAGCATAAAAGCAGCGAACAAGTTTTTTTTCATCGGTAGTTGTTCCTTATTTATTGAAAAAGTTAAATCAATACAGCGACTAACTGTAAAAATAATTCTTAAATTTTGTCTCAGCATTTATTCGCATTCTGCGCAGTCTGGCGCTACACTGGACTATAACACTAAGTGAAGCGAGTTCTAAATGGTAGCTGCAGTTCTGATTTGTGACGATTCGAATCTGGCCCGCAAGCAGATGGCCCGGAGTTTACCAGCCGATTGGCAGGAGAAAATCTCTTTTGCGGGGCATGGCCAAGAAGCGATGGAGGTGCTGAAGCGCCAACCTATTGATTTGTTATTTCTTGATTTGAATATGCCAATCCTTGATGGTTATGAGGTATTGCAGGCTATCAAGGAACAAGAGATCCCTGTCAAAGTGGTGGTGGTTTCAGGCGATATCCAACCCGAAGCACATGAGAGGGTGATGAGTTACGGCGCTTTAGACTTCATTCGTAAGCCTGTCTCTGCCGAAAAACTTGAACAGGTATTGCAACAATTTACCGCTGTGCATTCTGAACAAGATAGTCAGCGGGTGTTAGAACGTGCTTTAAATGCCAATCAGCTCAGTAACAACTTCGCATTAGATCCGATCCTTCGTGATGTATTCCAAGAACTCACTAATGTTGCGATGGGGCAAGCGGGTGATTTACTGGCGCGTTTGCTCAAAGTCTTCGTCAAACTACCCATCCCAAATGTGAATGTCATTGAAGTGAGTGAACTGCATATGGCGATCGCTTCGGTGGAACAAAAAGAAACCACATCGGCAGTATGCCAAGGTTTTATTGGCGGAGGCGTTTCGGGTGAAGCCCTATTAATTCTGAATGATTCAAGTTTTGTCGATATTGCCAAGTTGATGAAGTATGAAGGGCGCATTACCGCGAAAACTGAATTAGAACTGTTAATGGATGTCGGCAATATTTTGATTGGATCAGTACTGAAAGGGCTGGCCGAACAAATTGATATGAGTTTTAGCCAAGGCCATCCAGTAGTGCTAGGGCAGCATGCGCCTGTCAGTGAAATGATTAAAGCCAATGCTGGGCGATGGAAAAGAACGCTGGCCATTGAAATTAGTTATGGCATCGAAAACTACAACATTAATTGTGATTTGTTATTACTGTTTACTGAAGACAGTATCAAGACGCTCAATTATAAAGTCCAATTCCTGTTAGAAGAGTAGTTATGGATAATCTGAATCAAGATGTCGCAGAAGTTCATTGGTTACTGGATATGTTCCAAACCGTTGATGTCGGGTTGGTGGTCCTAACCGTTGACTACAAAATCCAAGTCTGGAATGGCTTTATGGAGAATCATAGTGGTTTGACACCGCGGCAGGTTCGAGATCGCCATTTATTCGATTTGTTTTCCGAGATTGATGAAGATTGGCTGCGTCGTAAGTGCGATCCGGTCATTTTATTGAAAAACCGAGCTTTCACGATTTGGGAGCAACGGCCGTATATTTTTAAGTTCCGTAATTATCGTCCGATCACCGGCGCCGCGGAGTATATGTACCAGAACAGCACGATCTTCCCGATCACCAATTTGACTGGCGTAGTGACGCACCTGTGCATGATCATTTATGACGTGACTGATGTGGCAACCAGTCGGTTAGAGTTGGAATCAATGAATGGACAGTTGAAACAGTTATCGAAAACTGACTTTTTAACCGCGCTGAATAACCGCGGGACTTGGGAAGATGCATTAAAGCAAGAATTTAAACGGTTAAAACGCAGTGGTCATGTTGGCACTTTATTGATGTGTGATATCGACCATTTTAAACGTGTTAACGATACTTATGGTCATGCCGCGGGTGATGCGGTGATCCAAGCCGTTGCAAATGCCGTGAAACGAAATTTGCGCGAGACCGATATTGCAGGACGTTATGGCGGTGAGGAATTTGCCGTACTCCTCGTTGACACCACAGCAGATCAAGCGGCTTATTTTGCCGAGCGGTTGCGTAAAACTGTGGAAAACTTAGCTGTGGAATATAACCAACAGCTGCTGCGAATTACCATCAGTGCTGGCATTGCTGAATATAATTCAGCAATGCTTGAACATAGGCATTGGATTGAAGCCGCTGACAAAGCACTTTATACCTCGAAAGCCAACGGTCGCAATCAGGTGACCTTGGCAGAGCATTTATCTTGATATTGAAGATTTAATCTCAGCAGGTTGTCACTATTAATAAAGGCAGGAATATCCTGCCTTTTTATTCGCTAACTAGACTCAGTTGATTGATGAGCATTCGCCTTGCACGTGTTTCAGGTGCTCGTGCTCTATCACTGGCTAGTCGGCTTTAACGAGTCAGTCTCATTTAACCTGCTGGCACCATGGCCAATAACTGTTTACTGCCATCAGCATTCACTTGCTCCAGTTTCACAGTGAAACCCCAAAGTCGGTGGAGATGTTTCAGAACCGCAGGGTAATTGCCGGCTAATGGCACTCGTTTATTGGGCACAAAGTGTAAAGTCAAAGAACGGTCACCGCCAATATCGGCGTTATACACCTGAATGTTAGGCTCAATGTTACTGAGATTGTATTGTGCCGACAGCATTTGCCGAACTTGCTGGTAGCCTTCTTGATTGTGTATGGCCGCGACCTCCAGATGAGCTTTACTGTCATCATCGACGATGCCAAATAGATGAAAATCGCGGATCACCTTGGGGGAGAGGTACTGGCTAATGAAACTCTCATCCTTAAAATTCTGCATCGCAAAATGTAAGGTTTGTACCCAGTCACTGCCCGCAATATCAGGAAACCAGATTTTGTCTTCTTCGGTAGGATATTCACAGATCCGCCGAAGGTCGGTAAACATGGCAAAACCTAAAGCGTAGGGATTAATGCCCGAGTAGTATTTTGAGTTATAGGCCGGTTGATAGACGACATTGGTGTGATTATGCAGAACTTCCAACATGAACTTGTCACTCAGCAAACCTTCTTGGTACATGTGCTGCAAAATTGTGTAATGCCAAAAGGTTGCCCAGCCTTCATTCATGACTTGGGTTTGCTTTTGCGGATAAAAATATTGCGAAATTTTTCGCACAATTCTGACCACTTCGCGCTGCCAAGGTTTTAATAAAGGTGCATGTTTTTCAATAAAATACAGAATATTTTCCTGAGGTTCGCTCGGGAAATGATGCTCAACCGGCTTGGTTTGTTGGTTGATGCTTGGAATAGTCCGCCATAACTGATTGACTTGGCTTTCCAGATATTTTTCGCGATCTTGTTGGCGGCGCTGTTCTTCATCCATCGAGATTTTCTGCGGACGTTTATAGCGATCAACCCCATAATTCATCAGCGCATGGCAGGAATCCAGCATGTCTTCAACCGCATCCACGCCATAACGTTCTTCACAGTCGCTGAGATATTTTTTGGCAAACACTAAATAGTCGATGATTGAAGAGGCATCCGTCCAAGTTTTAAATAAATAATTGTTTTTAAAAAACGAATTGTGGCCATAGCAAGCATGGGCCATCACTAGCGCTTGCATCGTAATGGTATTTTCTTCCATCAAATAGGCGATGCAAGGGTTGGAATTGATCACAATTTCATAGGCCAAGCCCATTTGACCACGTTTATAGTTTTGTTCGGTTTGAATAAATTTTTTGCCATAGCTCCAGTGATGATAACCGATCGGCATGCCTACGCTGGAATAGGCATCCATCATTTGCTCTGCGGTAATGATCTCAATTTGATTCGGATAAAAATCCAGCTGATAAAACTTTGCGACTCGTTCGATTTCATGTTGATAGGCGTTTAATAATTCGAAAGTCCATTCAGGGCCATCAGACAGCTGGCTTCGAGTGGCTTGAGTCTTATTTTGAGGAATCTGCGTCGTATTCATTGAAGCTCCCTAGGCCCGACTTAAGCAGCCTGCTTTTTGAAAAGCTCACGGAAAACGGGATAAATGTCACTGACTTGGCGAATGGGTTGGATCGCAAAGTTATCAAATTGCGACAGCAACTTTTCATATTCTTGCCATAAGGTTTGGTGTGGGCGAGGCGTTATTTCAATATAGGCATAATAACGAACCCATGGCAGTAAATTGTTCGCTAAGATCTCGGCACACTGCGGGCTATCATCTGCCCAGTTATCGCCATCGGAGGCTTGCGCGGCGTAGATATTCCATTCTTGTGGATTAAACCTTGCCGCGACAATTTCTTGCATCAACTTCAGCGCACTGGAAACAATGGTACCGCCCGTCTCTTGCGAATAAAAAAACTCTTGTTCGTCGACCTCTTTGGCCTGCGTATGGTGGCGAATATAAACCACTTCGACATTTTTATAACTTCGACTCAAAAACAGATAGAGCAGAATATAAAAGCGTTTCGCCATTTCTTTGGTGGCTTGGTCCATAGAACCCGAAACGTCCATCAAGCAAAACATCACCGCATTGCTCGTCGGTTCCGGCCGTTTGGCGAAATTGCGAAAGCGTAAATCAAAACTATCAATAAAAGGCACGGCAGCAATCTTCTGCCGCAGTTCTTCAGCTTGACGGCGCAGCAGAATTAATTGCATTTCATCGGGCACAGGTTCTGCTTCAAGTCGGGATATTTCCTCCTCTAATTGCGCGAGCTGTTTCTTTTTTCCTGCCGACATGGCAACCCTGCGGGCCAGCGAACCTTGTAATGAGCGCACCACATCGATGTTACTAGGCACACCTTCTGAACGATAACCAGCGCGAACTTGTTTGTATTGCACCAGCTTGTTCAGTTGATTTTTTTTCAAATTGGGCAATTCTAAATCTTCAAAGAGTAGGTCTAGATATTCATCTTTTGAGATGGAAAAAACAAACTCATCACTGCCTTCGCCATCGGCGCTAGCATCGCCTTGACCACTGCCACCCCCTTGGCCGCCCATCGGCCTTTTGATGTGGTCACCTGGGCTAAACTGATCATTACCCGGGTGGACTTGTTCCCGATGACCGCCACGGCCTTGGTGGAAAAATGGCTCAGAAATATCTCGTCCTGGAATGGTGATACTTTCACCTGAATTGACATCGGTGACACTGCGTTTACTGACCGCATCGGACACCGCTTGTTTAATTTGTTGCTTATAGCGCTGGATGAACCGTTGCCGGTTCACCGCGCTCTTGTTTTTGCCATTGAGGCGTCGATCGATAAAATGCGCCATAAAGCCTCCGATCGAGTTGCATCACTGCGATTTTCTCACCCGCAAGTACCATTCTGATAACAAGCGGACTTGTTTACGGGTGTATCCCTTCGCCATCATACGTTCGACAAAGTCATCATGTTTTTTCTGATCGTCGGTTGATGTTTTGGCATTAAATGAAATGACAGGCAGTAATTCCTCAGTGCCTGAGAACATCTTTTTCTCAATCACAGTGCGTAGTTTTTCATAGCTAGTCCAGGTTGGATTTTTACCATTATTTTTCGCTTTCGCACGCAAGACAAAATTGACGATCTCATTGCGGAAATCTTTCGGATTTGAAATGCCAGCCGGTTTTTCAATTTTCTCAAGTTCAGCATTCAGCGCCGCGCGGTCAAATAATTGTCCGGTTTCCGGATCGCGATATTCCTGATCTTGGATCCAAAAATCAGCATAGATCACATAGCGATCGAAGATGTTTTGCCCATATTCGGAATAACTCTCTAAATAGGCTGTTTGGATTTCTTTGCCAATAAACTCAACATATTTCGGGATTAAATAGCCTTTTAAGTGTTCCAAATATCGCTCAGCGATTTCGGAAGGAAATTGCTCGCGTTCGATCTGTTGTTCGAGTACATAAAACAGATGGACTGGGTTTGCAGCCACCTCAGTACTGTCAAAGTTAAATACTCGCGATAGAATTTTAAAGGCAAATCGAGTCGAAAGCCCCGTCATGCCTTCATCCACACCCGCATAATCACGGTATTCTTGATAAGATTTCGCCTTCGGATCAGTGTCTTTTAAGCTTTCGCCATCATAGACCCGCATTTTGGAGTAAATGCTAGAGTTTTCAGGGGTTTTGAGTCGTGAAAGCACAGCAAACTGCGCCAGTGCGGTTAAGGTGCTCGGAGCACATGGGGCGACTTTTAACTCACTGTGTTCAAGCAACTTTTCATAAATGCGCACTTCCTCCGAAACCCGTAAACAATAAGGCACTTTGACGATATAAACCCGATCAAGGAATGCTTCATTATTCTTGTTGTTTCGGAAGGTCTGCCATTCAGATTCGTTGCTGTGCGCAAGGATGATGCCCTCAAATGGCAAGGCAGCTAGGCCTTCAGTGCCATTGAAGTTACCTTCTTGGGTTGCCGTCAGTAATGGATGCAACACTTTGATGGGGGCTTTGAACATTTCGACAAATTCCATCAATCCCTGATTGGCTCGACACAAGGCGCCGGAATAGCTGTAGGCATCCGGATCATTTTGGGCAAAATGTTCTAACTGCCGAATATCGACTTTCCCAACTAAAGAGGCGATATCTTGATTGTTCTCATCCCCCGGTTCAGTTTTGGCGATCGCAATTTGATCGAGGATCGATGGGTATTTTTTCACGACGCGGAATTGACTAATGTCGCCATTAAACTCGTGCAACCGTTTACTAGCCCAGGGTGACATGATGGTTTTCAAATAGCGCTTTGGAATGCCATATTCTTGTTCCAAAATATGCCCATCTTCTTGCATATCAAATAAACACAATGGGTTATCGTAGACGGGCGAGCCTTTCAAATAATAAATAGGCATTTGCTGCATCAGCGACTTGAGTTTTTCTGCAAGGGATGATTTGCCGCCACCGACGGGCCCAAGCAAATAGAGGATCTGTTTGCGTTCTTCTAAGCCTTGAGCCGAATGCTTTAAATAAGACACAATTTGTTCAATCGCATCTTCCATGCCGTAAAACTCAGCAAAAGCAGGGTAGCGGGCTATGACTCGATTTGAAAATAGCCGGCTGAGTTTGGGATCTTGCGCAGTGTCAATTTGTTCGGGTTGACCAATTGCCATTAACAGCCGTTCGGCCGCACTGGCATAACAACTCTTATCATTTTTACACAGCGTGAGATACTCAGAAATACTGTATTCTTCTTCACGCGCGGCTTCATACCGTGACTTAAAATGCTCAAAAATGCCCATATGCACCTCCGAAAACATGGTCCTGAAAAGCGTCGTTGTTCTGTTAACGTTAGCCTGTATCTTGCGAGCTTGCAGAAAAATCCAACAAAATTAGGCAATTTAAATTTTTGAAGAGGATGGTTGTAAATTCAGCGTAGTTGAACTTGCGGAGCTGTGCAGATATAAAAAAACCCAAGCAAGCTTGGGTTTTTACTAAATTGGCAACAAAAAATTACTGTGCCGCAACGCGCGATTAAGCGAAGTTTGCGCTGGCGAATTCCCAGTTCACTAATGCCCAGAAGGCATTTAAGTAAGTTGGGCGAGCATTGCGGAAATCGATGTAGTAAGCGTGTTCCCACAGATCCACTGTTAACAGTGCTTTGATGCTGCTGTCTGTTAACGGCGTGCCAGCGTTGCTGGTATTGACGATGTCTAAAGAACCATCGGCTTTTTTCACTAACCAAGTCCAGCTAGAACCAAAGTTGTTGACTGCTTTGTCATTGAATGCAGTTTGGAAAGCAGCGAAAGAGCCCCATTTTGCATTGATAGCATCTGCTAAAGCGCCAGTTGGTTCACCGCCACCGTTTGGTGATAAGCAGTGCCAGTAGAAAGTGTGGTTCCAAATTTGTGCGGCGTTGTTGAACACTGGGCCTTCAGAAGTTTTGATGATTTCTTCTAAAGATTTGCCTGCGAAATCAGTGCCTTCAACTAAAGAATTTAATTTTACAACGTAAGCATTGTGGTGCTTGCCATGGTGGAATTCCAAAGTTTCAGCGGAAATATGCGGTAATAAAGCATCTTTTGCGTATGGTAATGCTGGTAATTCAAAAGCCATTCTATTTCTCCATCGGCGTTGTTTATGGTTTCTGCATCGCGTAGACTACAAAACCTGAGTAAAATACTCAAGTTTTACCTAGTTTTTCTGTTGAACTAGGCGCATTTTAGCTACGTACTAAGCGCGATGATAGCTCAGTAGCTAGAGCATTCGAGTGGCTGATGCCGCTTCGACAGCGTAATTTTTGGGGTGAGTTGGTAAAACTCAAGTGTGAAGCGGCAAATCCTTTGGTAAAATCGCAAAAATTTTAATTCGGTGCTGAGGCATTTATGGAAACTATCGACAAAATTAAACAACAACTGGCAGATAACCCAATTTTGATTTACATGAAAGGGTCGCCAAAGTTACCAAGCTGTGGCTTTTCAGCCCAAGCGTCGCAAGCTTTAATTGCTTGTGGTGAGCCATTTGCCTTCGTTGATATTCTGCAAAATCCAGATATCCGTGCAGAATTACCTAAATTTGCCAACTGGCCAACTTTCCCACAATTGTGGGTTGAAGGTGAGTTGATTGGTGGTTGTGACATCATGTTAGAAATGTTTCAACGCGGCGAATTGCAGCCATTAATTAAAGAAACTGCTGCGAAGTACAAAACTGCCGAGTAATGACTGCGAGCGCTTACTGCGCGAGGATTGTGCGAACATTGTAATGACTTCGCAGTATCGCGCTCAGAGGCTCAAATTAGTCATAAAAAAAGCCAACATCTTGATGTTGGCTTTTTGTTGAGTTTGTCTTCCATTCAAATTGACTTGGTTGCTGTCAATTTTCACCAACAACGCCTTGTCGTTGAGTGTAGCGTTATTCGGTGGCGTGATTGCTTGATGTCATTTCATCGGCGAATGGTTCTGCTGCGTCACCGGCTAACGGCCATCCCCCTAATGCTTGCCAGCGATTGACAATATAACAAAATAATTCGGCTGTCCGCTCGGTATCATATAAAGCGCTGTGGGCTTCTTTGCCATCAAAAGCGATGCCTGCCGCCATACAAGCTTTTGCTAACACGGTTTGTCCCAAAGCCAATGCTGCCAAGGTGGTGGTGTCGAAAGAAACAAAGGCATGAAACGGCGAGCGTTTAATCGAGTTGCGCTCCACTGCAGCATTTAAAAAGCTTTGATCAAATGCAGAATTATGCGCCACCATGACTGCGCGTTGACACCCCGCATCTTTTTGCCCTTTGCGCACCATTTTGAAAATTTCAGTAATGGCTTCCCGTTCGGAAACGGCACCGCGCAGTGGATTGTAAGGATCGATGCCATTAAATTCCAGCGAGGCAGGATTGAGAATTGCCCCTTCAAACGGCTCCACATGAAAGTGGAGGGTTTGGTCGATGCTGAGCATCCCATGCTCATCCATTTTTAAAGTGCAGGCGGCAATTTCTAATAGCGCATCGGTGGCCGCGTTAAATCCTGCGGTTTCGACATCGATGACAACTGGATAGTAGCCACGAAACCTTTGGGCAAATAATGAATTTGGATCAGCCATAATTTTTTCATCTCAACAAATAGGCGCGCAGTATGCCAAAAAAAAATGCATCCGTCTTGTCACGGCATAGTGTTTGCAATGTTTGTTGTAGAGTTTTTGCAGCAATCTGCCATATTTAACGCAAGTATTTGGATTTGCTGCCGATAAGTGTCAGAGCTTAAGACCTGCACCGTTTTATCAAGGGGAGCATGCATGAAAACCAGCGCAACGTTGTTCTTTACGGCATTATTCATGTCGTCAAGCGCTGCCGCATGGCAAAACCTGCGGCAATATACTGCCACTTTGGATAATTCAACCTGGTCGGTAAAAACAGCGACGGCACTGCGCTGCGAGTTAGGTCATACCATTCCAAACTTTGGCGAGGCCTTGTTCGTCAGTGAAGCCAACAAAGAACTCAACCTATTATTCCATTTACAAATGACCCGACTGCCTGATGATTATGGCCTTGCCAAAGTTTTATCAGTTGCGCCCAATTGGCGGGCAGGGGAGCCAACCAAACCGCTCGCAGACATGCAGTTGTTGAAACAGTTTAATGGCAATTTGCCGAAAAAACAGGCATGGACCATGCTGACTGAGCTCGAGCAAGGCTTCAGTCCAACGTTCTATTTTGCCGATTGGCATAGCCCTTATGATCAGATTGTTGCGTCATTAAATCCGGTGCACTTTGCCGGGCCTTTCGAAAAGTTTAACCAATGTTTGGCAGGGCTTTTACGCTATAGCTTTGATGATATTTCCCTATCAATGCTCAATTATCAATCTAACAGCAATGAATTTACCCGCGAATCGCAAGCTCGGTTGACGCAAATTGCTGAGTATCTCAAGCATGACAAGTCGATTGCTGCTGTGGAAATTGACACTTACACCGACAGTTATGGTGGCCGATGGATTAATGATGAATTATCCAGCAAAAGAGCTGCAGCGTTGAAAGAATTTTTTGTTGCCAATGGTGTCGATGAAAAGCTGATCAAAACCGAAGGATTTGGGGAAAAGCGGCATGTGGCGGCGAATGAGACGAGCCGTGGCAGAGCAACGAACCGGCGGGCCGTGGTGCAAATTGTCAGAGCAGAAGCCCCGCGCTATTAGGGGCTTTTCTGTTGAGGTGTGTCCTATCAGTAGGTTTTGCCTTAATGATGATGCTTAATCAATGGGTTTAAATCGACAGGGTGATAGCATCTGCTGTTGCTGCAAACTCAGTGGTTCGGGTTCATCACAGAGTCTCGCAGCTAAATACTCCGCAAGCAGGGGCGCAAATAACAGACCCCGAGCACCTAAAGCTCCGAGCATATATGTACCGTCGGCCAATTTTCCTGCAACAGGAAGATGATCTGGCGCTGTTGTGCGAAATGCAGCTTTCGCACTCGTCACTGTTGCATCCGCAAACCACGAAGGCTGTTTGAGGACGGTATTGACGAGGTCTAAGTTAAACACATCATCTGCAGTTTTCAGTTCTGCCTCAGGGTTGTGCTTGTAGGCATCGCGGTCAAAAGTGGCGCCAATACAAGATTCTTTGGCATAACCTTCATCCTGCGGTGTGATATAGCCTTGATGGCAAACTACCGTTTTCAGTGCAGCCAACCCTTCTGCTTTGATATGGCTAACTTGGCCGCGGATCACATTGAGTGGCAGTTCTGGGATTTGTTGCGGTAAAGCGTGGCCTGTGCACAAGACCAAATGTTGGCCTTGCAGTTGATGTTGCTCGCCTGAAGTGACTGCTTTTAAAGTTAACTCCACACCCTCGGTGGTATTCAGATAACTTTGCAGCTGATAACCGAGCGAAGCCTGAAAGCCAGGTTGTTCGGTTAGAAACTGAAACGCGGCTTGGCAGAACCGCTGCGGTGCGACCCAGCCGCCCTCAGCGAAATACAAACCCGAGTAGGGCAGCGCTACTCCAGCGATTTCAGATGCCTGTTCCGCTGTGACGGGTTGAGCATAAGCTTCAGCATAAGCGGGTGCTTGGGATATTTTATCAAAACGCCGAGCCAACTGCTCATTGCAAGCCAACTGCAATACGCCACAGAATTCCACCGGAAAATTAAATTGCTGTAACAGCTTTCGGTATTGGCGGTTGGCGAAGCCAAAGCACGCGAGATGGAATTTTGAATGTTCACTAAAACTACTTTGTAATTGCGGATATAAAGCGCCTTGGCGATTGTGGGATGCACCTTTGCCAACACTTTGGTCTTGGCAAATTAAATGTACTTTTCGCCCTTTTGCGATTAAAGAGAGAGCAGTTAAAAGCGCTGCAAGCCCGCCGCCAACAATCAATACCGCTGCTGAGATGCCTTGCGTTGCAGATGGGGCTGTTTCGGTGGCTGTGCTATTCGAACTTGATTGTGCTGCGGTTGCTGTGAAGACGCTATCACAATGCGAAGGATCGCAAGAAGGCAATTGATCTGCAGGCATCACCGCTACAGCCATTTCGCGTTTACGGCCATAGCCTTTCATTTTTTTGACGGCAAACCCCACTTGATGCAAGCCGCGCCGTACGATGCCGGCACTGGTAAAAGTGGCCACAGTGGTGCCTGGTTGGCTTAATCTGGCCATTCCCAAAAACAATGAGTCTTGCCACATTTCTGGGTTTTTACTCGGTGCAAAGCCATCTAAAAACCAAGCATCTGCCAGATTGGTGGCCGCAAGTTGTGGCAAATTGTCATGGACATCGCCAAGCCATAAATCCAGCACAATAGCGCCATTATCAAACTGCAAGCGATGACAGCCTGCAACTGCTGGCGGGTATTGGCTGAGTAACTGCTGGGACAAGTCGGCTAATTCCGGCCAACAGTTGAGCGCTTGGGCTAAATCTGCTTTGGCTAAGGGAAATTTTTCAAAAGTACTGAAATATAAACGCTGACAGCGGCTGGTCGGGTGCTGGGTTTGGTAGTGCTGAAAATTGCGCCATGCCAATAAAAAGTTTAAGCCAGTGCCAAAACCCGTTTCGATAATGTGAAAAAATGCTCTCGGGTGCGAGGGCCAGCGCGCTTGCAGGTGATTGTTATCGATAAACACATATTGAGTTTCGTGTAATCCACTGTCATTGGAAAAGTACACATCATCAAAAACATCAGAGACAGGGGTTCCTTGCTCGTTGTAATGAATGCGAGCGGCTGTAATTTGTGTCATAAAACTCTCAGAGAATACAGCGGCGGTGCTGTCAAATTTGCTTCACGCTTGCGACAAGCGTGAACGGTGCCACTTGGCGAATGCTGGTATTGTACGCTGATTGCAGTTAAATTGGATCATAGTGTACAACTGTGCGCTGAAATTGGACCAGTTCGCAGGCAAAAGTCCGTACAATAAAGCAAAATCTTAAGAAGACCTTTGGAGTCAGAATGAAAAGAGCTGTAATCACCGGTTTAGGCATTGTTTCCAGTATCGGCAATAACCAAGAAGAAGTATTAGCCTCATTAAAAGCTGGCAAATCCGGCATCACGTTTTCGCAAGAGTTTGCAGACATGGGGCTGCGCTCGCAAGTGTGGGGGCAAATTGATATCGATACTGCAGCCTTGATTGATCGCAAAGCACTGCGCTTTATGGGCGATGCAGCCGCTTATGCTTACATTTCAATGGCGCAAGCAATCGCTGATGCTGGTTTAACAGCTGAGCAAGTTTCAAATTTCCGCACGGGCTTAGTGGTGGGTTCAGGTGGTGCTTCTTCTAAAACGCAAATTGAAGCGGCTGATACACTGCGGGAAAAAGGCGTAAAGCGCGTTGGGCCTTATGCCGTGCCAAAAACTATGTCCAGCACCTGTTCTGCCTGTCTGGCGACACCGTTTGAAATCAAAGGTGTGAATTATTCGATTAGTTCTGCTTGTGCCACCAGCGCGCATTGTATCGGGCATGCGGTCGAACTCATCCAATTAGGCAAACAAGACATTATTTTTGCCGGCGGTGGTGAAGAAGTGCATTGGAGTTTGGCGATGGAGTTCGATGCGATGGGCGCATTATCCAGCAAGTACAACGACAATCCGACTTCAGCTTCTCGTACATACGATGCCAATCGCGATGGTTTTGTGATTTCTGGCGGCGGCGGTATTTTAGTGATTGAAGAGTTAGAGCATGCGCTTGCTCGCGGCGCCAAAATTTATGCAGAAATTGTCGGTTATGGTGCGACTTCTGATGGTTATGACATGGTTGCGCCAAGTGGTGAAGGTGCCATCCGTTGTATGCAGATGGCCATGCAAGATGTCAAAGCGCCTATTGATTATTTGAATACTCATGGCACCTCAACCCCAGTTGGTGACGTGAAAGAGCTCGGTGCAATCCAAGCTGTGTTTGGTGGCAATAGCCCTGCGATTAGCGCAACCAAAGCAATGACTGGCCATGCTTTAGGTGCAGCCGGTGTGCATGAAGCCATCTATTCGCTATTAATGTTAGAGCATGGCTTTATTGCGCCATCGATCAATATCGGTGAGTTGGATGAAGCGGCTGTTGGTTTAAATATTGTACGTGAAATGACGCCAGCCAAATTGAACACTGTGATGTCGAACAGCTTTGGTTTTGGTGGTACTAATGCCACTTTAGTGATGCAGAAGTATCAAGGCTAAGCTGACGCTAAGTTGTCGCTAAGTTGTCGCTAAGTGACACGCTAACTGACGCTATCTGAAATGAGAGCTTGCAGTAAGCAGTTAGCAAGCACACTGTGTATATTGCATAAAAGTGGGATTGGATAAAAGCCATCTTGAGGTTGTACTCAGATGGCTTTTTTTACGCGCCACTTTTTGTCGGTAGTGAATAACGTACAATAGGCCAATGCTGCCGAATTGATGAGAGATGGCGGAGTCTTGAGTTTGCTGTGAAAGCCCCTCCTAGGAAAAAAGGAACCACGATGAAAATTTATGTTGATGATGTCATGCCTTATGCACGGGAATTTTTTCAAGATTTGGGTGAGGTCGTGCCTTTTGCGGGTCGTCATGTGCAGGCAGAACAAGTCAAGGACGCTGATTTTTTATTGGTGCGGTCAGTGACTAAAGTCAATCAAGCATTGTTAGGTGCAAGCCCCAAAGTGCAATTTGTCGGGACTGCGACTATTGGCACCGATCATTTAGATACCGAATTTCTCCGCGCAAAACAAATTCCATTTAGTAACGCCGCCGGTTGTAATGCGCAATCTGTAGTAGAGTATGTGCTCAGTTGTTTATTTTTACTCGCTGAAATTCGGCAGCAACCGCTGCAGTCTTGGACTGTTGGGGTGGTCGGCGTTGGTCAAATCGGCTCTCGGCTAGTGCGAGCGCTACAAGCCCTGCAAGTGAATGTGTTGCAATGTGATCCGCCGCGTGCTCGGCAACAGCTTGATTTTCCACATGTCGCTTTTGCAAAACTCTGCCAGCAAGTCGATGTGCTTTGCTTACATGTGCCATTACACCGGGATGGCGAGGACGCCACTTATCATCTGCTCGATGAGGCAGCACTTGCGCAATTACCAGCGGATCTAGCCATTATTAATGCTTGTCGCGGCGAGGTCATCGATAATCAGGCGTTGCTGCGCCAGCTGAAAGTACAATCTCGTGATGTATTCTTAGATACTTGGGAAGCCGAACCCAATATTTTGCAAGAACTTGTGCCTTATTGCCGGATCGCCACTGCGCATATCGCCGGCCATAGTATTGAAGGCAAAGCTCGTGGCACTGAAATGCTCTATCAGCAGGTCTGTGCAAGGCTTGGCATCCCACCAAAATGGCAACTCAGTGACTTTTGTCCAAGCCCTGTCATGAAAAACTTGCAAATTTCTCCAGATTTTGGACTTTCAGATGTCCAAAATCTATGCAGGATGTTATATGATGTCCGCAGAGATGATGCTTTGTTCAGATATTATCTTGCGAGCAAAGGGTTCGATTGGCTGAGAACAACCTATCCCGCTCGGCGCGAGTTCGGCTCGTTGCAATTGAGTGGGCAAGCCATACCAGATTTTTTACTTCAGTTAGGGTTTAACAGCCAGCAATAAGGGGAGCATACAAATGGCTCAGCAGTTTGACGTCGCCGTATTAGGAGCCACTGGGTTAGTGGGTCAGCATTTAATTGAAATTTTGGAACAGCGTGATTTTCCAGTAAATCGGCTATTCCCATTGGCAAGTAGCCGTTCAGCTGGCGGTTTTGTAACCTTTAAGGGCAAACAAATTGAAGTGCTGGATGCTGAGCAATTTGATTGGAGCCAAGCTCAGATTGGTTTATTTTCCGCGGGTGGCAGTGTGTCAGCGGTTTATGCGCCACGTGCCGCTGATGCTGGCTGCGTAGTCATCGACAATACCTCACACTATCGTTACGAAGCGGATATCCCTTTGGTAGTGCCAGAAGTGAATCCACAAGCGATTGCGGATTATCGCAATCGGAATATCATCGCCAACCCAAACTGTTCAACCATCCAGATGTTAGTGGCACTCAAGCCTATTCATGATGCGGTGGGGATCAGCAGAATTAACGTCTGTACCTATCAATCGGTCAGTGGCGCAGGCCAACAAGGCATTGAAGCCTTAGCCGGTGAAACCACCCAATTACTGAATGGCCGTCCGATTGAATCGACCGGTAAATTCAGTCGCCAAATTGCTTTTAATGTCATCCCGCAAATTGATGTATTCATGGACAATGGCTACACCAAAGAAGAAATGAAGATGCATTGGGAAACTCAGAAGATCATGGGGGATGATAGCATTGCCGTTAATGCGACTGCAGTGCGAGTGCCAGTATTTTATGGCCATGCTGAAGCGGTACATATTGAAACCCGTCATCCGATTAGCGTAGAGCAAGTCAAAGCGTTATTGGCTGAAGCGCCAGGTGTGGTGTTGCTAGAGGACAACGCTGAGTTTCCAACGCAAGTGGGCAATGCGCAAGGGGCAGATGAAGTTTTTGTCGGCCGTATTCGTAAAGATTATACCCATGAGCATGGTCTGAATTTATGGGTCGTTGCTGATAACGTACGCAAAGGTGCTGCAACCAACAGCATTCAAATCGCAGAGCATTTAATCCGCGATTATCTCTAAGCATTTTGTGGAGCTAAGCCCCAACCCTGGTTGGGGCTTTTTTATTTCTAGCTTTTATTTCTAGCCGGCCCAAAGTGGTGAGGTTGCTAATTTCAATTGAATTCATTTAAGTTATTGGCTGCTTTGCAGATAAATAGCATAATTTAGCAAAATAATTGATCTAACCTTGCTGTAGGCAACTGCCAGTGAATTAGAATATTGGCAGAACATCAGCAAAGTGGAACATTGTTTGCTTAGCAGATATATTCAAAAGATGGCTACAGCATCGGCTGGTTAATTTATAGTCTGATATCCGGCGATCACACCAAAACGCTGTTAGGGAACTCTGAATGCATTTGATGCGAATATTGATAGTGCTACTGTGCGTCAATTTAGTGACACCAGTCTTGGCGGAAACGACGGCTAAGATTCGTGGGCCAAAAGAATTTGATGCGCCTGCGATCACCCAGATTGGTCCCATTACCCCGCAAGACACGTTATGGCGTTTGGCCGAACAAGTTCGTCCTGATCCTCGGGTCAATATGTATCAAGTGATGTATGCCTTGTATCTTAAAAACCCGAATTCATTTTTAGATAACAATTTTAATCATTTACGTACGGGTGCTTATCTTCAAGTGCCGACCTTACGCGAAATGCTCAACGTTGATGCCGTTGAAGCACAGCGTAAATCGGAATTAGATGATTTAGCATGGTCAGAAAAGATCCGGCTTGCTGCCCAACAGAAAAAAGAAGATCTCACTGCTAAACAGCAAGATATTGCGGCCGCTCGCCAAGAAATTAAAGAAGAGCTGAGCCGAGTTGAATCGGTTCAAACTGAACAAATGTCTGATATTCGCGATCGCTTAAGTGCTTCGATGGCGAATGTTGAGGCGATTGTGCAGGAAAATGAAAAGTTGAAAGATCAGCTCGGTGCTGTGGCGCAAGAACTGACCACGGTGAAACAACAGCTCGATCAAGACAGTGAAATACAGAAGCAGTTGCAGCAATTATTGGCGCAACAAGCCGAAATGATGGCTCAGCAGCAAGAACAAATTCGCAAAGCGCAAGAAGGGTTTAATTTTGCCGAAACTTGGCAAAAACTTGCCAACAGTCCGGTGGGTTGGGCGCTGGCAGGTCTGTTACCCGCTTCAATCATTCTATTCTTTATTGTTGCGATGATCCGGCGCAAAGGGCAAAAAGCCGCGGCAGTTGTGACAGCTGCCACGGCAGCGCCGGTGGCCGATCCTTATTACAAATCACCCTTACCACCACTGGACGATAGTTTAGACTTCGATGAGAGCAGTCTGATGAATCTCGATGATTCATTGCTCAATGACCGCAATGGTGGTATCCGGTTAGATGAGGATGACTTTAATCGGCCGCCTGCACGCAAAGCCGCAAGTTTTAACGATGATGATTTGCTGGATGACAGTTTTGATACTCCTTCGGCTGCAACCAGCAAACCAGCATCTGCCTTTGATATGGATGACTTGTTAGATGACCCGCTGGATCTGTCAGAGCCGACGCCTGCAGCGCCTACGCCGAAAGTTGAATTTGATGCCAACAATATTTTGTCGGGTGACGATTTAAGTGCATTGTTTAGCGAAGCTGAGGATGAACCTTTTGTCGCGAAGACCGAGTTTGATGCCAATAATATTTTGTCAGGCAATGAGCTCAGTTCATTATTCGATAGTTTAGAAGAAGATGATGAAGATCCTGATGCCATCTTCGCCAAGGCTCAAGCCAATCAAAAAGCTGAATCACATCTAGTGCCTGATGATTTAGATAAAGCCTCCTCCGTCGCGCTTGCTGCGGCAGAGGCTGCACAGATGGATGATTTACTCGAAGAGATAGAGCTCGATCTGCCAGGCGATAGCAATGTCACCGATGACTTTGATATCGATTCATTACTCGATAGCACACAATCTGCTGCCAAAGCCCAAGAACCTGCACCAACAGCCGCTCAAGGGAACTCGGCAGCTGATGACAGTTTTGACATCGATGATTTATTGGCTTCGACCCAGTCGGCTCAGCAAAGTCCGTCAGACGAAACATTTGATATCGACGATGTGATAGCAGCTGCCAAGTCTGAAGATAATAGCGATAATTTTGATATTGATGATTTAGTAGCGGCAACGCAAGCGACTGCAATTCAAGTGACAGCCCCTCAAGCTGCTGCAGCTCAAGTGGCTTCGACCCAAGCCAATGATGAGTTTGATATTGATGACTTGATTGACCAATCTCAATCGCATGACAATTTAACTGCTCCAAAAGCTGCATCCGAATCAGTAATTTCTGAAATGGCTGAAAATAGCTTGGAGAAGCCCGAGCAATTCGATAGCTCTGAACTCGATGCTTTTGCCGAGTCCTTGGTTGATGAAACTTTGTTGTCAGAACCTGATTTTACCGATTTCATCGATGAGCAGCCGGACAATGTGCATCAAATTATGCAGTCAGAATTAGACACTGATGCCGACGCTATTATCGAGGCTGATGAGCAGCATGTGCTGCACGATGAGCTGGATGACATCCTGAATGAAGTTGCCGAACTTAAAGCTCAGTCTGCAGCTACTCTAGCTGAATTAAAGCTGCCGGAGGCGGCATTAGAGCAAGCCGCGGCTGATTTTGCCGACGCCGAAATCTCTATGGCCGATGTCAGTCATTTATTGACCGACGATGATATGGGGCACAATGCTGCCGATGATTTAAGTGAAGTTGAGAAGGGCAGTGCCGTTGATAGTTTAAGCGCGGCCAATTCCATCGATGCGGCGGATGACTTAAGCACAACTGAAGATTTAGCATTTGACATGCCCGCTGAATTGAGCGACACGTCTGAAACGGAACAAGCGTTCGAACTTCAAGAGCTTGCTTCTCAAGCGCACGAAAGCAATGACGAAGTTGCGGGTTCAGTCGAGTCATCGGCATCAGGCGATTTATCTTTGTCTGAGGTTGATGCAACAACTGAACAAGAGTTAGCGCAAGAATCCTTCGCAGAACAAGAATACCTCAATGAATTTGCCGAGCTTGAAGATGCCGAGATGCCAAATCTCGCGTTGACTGATGATGGCAGTGTTGCCAAGTTTGAACCCATTTCTTCAGTGGAACGGCCTAGCAAGTTATTAGATAGCTATCCTGAATTGGAGTTATCGGATTTAGATCTATCGGAAGACGGTGATCTCATTTTTGATGAAGATGAATTAACCAATGGCTCTGTGGTTGATGTGGATGCAGCCTTGCTGGATGAACTGTTGCAAGAACCCGCCGATTTGCCTGAGATGGCAGAACTTGGAGCTATAGAAGAGACGAATTTTGATGAGTTGCTCCAAGAACTCGCAGAAGTTGAATTGCCTTCTGAGGATGAAATCGCCGAGTCTTTGGATTTACATGATCTCACCGTCGATGAAGCTTTTAATCAACTTGCTACATCAGTTGAAGATGATCCTGCGGTTACACCGCCTGAGTTGCCCGATTTCGTCAATATTGATCGACTCCTAGCGGCGACAGAAGAAGATGTGGGCTCGCATGATCCAACAGCCCCGCTCAATATTGATGTTGGTTTGGCTGATTTTGATGATCTCATTTTGCCTGAAGAAGCTGGGGATGTGGATGCTGCAGATAATGGCTTTGGTGGCAAAATGGATTTGATCCGCGCCTATATTGAGATTGGTGATCAAGAAAGCGCGAATCAAATCATCAAAGACATCATGGCTTCTGATGCACCTGCGCATGTGAAACAAGAGGCACTGTCTTTGCAATCCTAATCCGCCGCTATGTTCGTCATTGACTGATTGTCATCATGGGTTGTCGTTGATTGCATCAAATTTTTGCAATCAGCGACAACAGTGGCGCCCCCCAAAATGCTGATCGCCTGTGATATACTCCCGCCGAATAATTAAGGAGTAGGCATGCGCATTGCACTTGGTATTGAATATGATGGCACCGGTTATTTTGGCTGGCAGCGTCAACGTGAAGTCAACAGTATTCAAGGTGAACTCGAGCGAGCTTTAAGCCAAGTGGCGAATGAGCCGATTGAGGTTTTTTGTGCAGGCCGAACCGATGCTGGCGTGCATGCCACAGGTCAAGTCATTCATTTTGATACACAAGCCAATCGAGACATGCGTGCTTGGGTCATGGGCGTCAATTCGAATTTACCCACAGGCATTGCGGTTCGATTTGCTCAGCCGGTTGCCGACGATTTCCATGCCCGTTTTTCCGCAACCGCCCGTCGTTATCGTTACATCATTTACAATCATAAATTTCGTCCTGCTATCTTGGGGGCGGGGCTGAGCCATTATCATCAAGAGATTGACGTCAGTTTGATGCAGCAAGCTGCGCCGGCATTATTGGGCGAGCAGGATTTTTCCTCATTCCGAGCCATTCAATGTCAATCCAACAGCCCGTTTCGCAATGTCATGCATTTGCAGATTGACCGCTTTAATGATTTTATTGTGATTGATATTAAAGCCAATGCGTTCTTGCATCATATGGTGCGAAATATCACTGGCAGTTTGTTGGAAGTGGGCATGGGACGGCGTGATCCGAGCTGGATTGCAGAGTTACTCGCCAAAAAAGATCGCACTCAAGCCGCTGCCACCGCGAAAGCTGAGGGGTTGTATTTGGTAGAAGTCGATTATCCCGAACATTTTGGCATCACCAAAACTGCAGTGGGCCCATTGTTTCTTCCTCAGCAAATCGGACTTGGGGTAAATTGCTAACCCGCTTTTGGCAATTGTTGAATAATCGCCGCAGTTCTTGAACTTTTCTCCGATGTTCACCATCATAGAGCCGATGCTTTGCCAACTACTAAGACCAGTTTTTGCTAGGGTGGCATCGCGCTTTGTGTTTTAATAACCGCCGTTTGCGTAAAATCGGCGGAATTCATTGCAATTTTCGCTGACTGTGACACTCAAGTTCGCAGTTAAATACATAGGAATGATTATGAGTTGGTTAGAAAAGATTCTGCCGAGAACTTCGACTTCAGCGCGTCGGAATATTCCTGAGGGCGTTTGGACGAAATGTACATCGTGTGAAGCGGTATTATACAAGGCTGATTTAGATCGGCAGTTAGGGGTTTGCCCAAAATGTGATCATCACATGCGGATCCGCGCTCGCGATCGCCTCGCGCAATTTTTAGATACCAACACCGGCGTTGAATTGGCTGCAGAGCTTGAGCCACAGGATGTTTTAAAGTTCAAAGATAGCAAACGCTACAAAGAACGTATCGCAGCTGCGCAAAAAGAAACCAATGAAAAAGATGCGATGGTGGTGATGCGTGGTTCGCTCAAAGGCATGCCGATTGTGGTCGCAAGTTTTGAGTTCGAATTTATGGGCGGTTCGATGGCTTCTGTAGTCGGTGCGAAGTTCGTCAAAGGCGTTGAGTTTGCCCTAGAACATAAAGTGCCGTTTGTTTGCTTCTCGGCATCTGGTGGTGCGCGGATGCAAGAAGCACTGTTCTCTTTAATGCAGATGGCAAAAACCAGCGCAGCCTTAGCAAAATTGAGCGAAGCAGGTTTACCTTATATTTCAGTCCTCACGGATCCAACCATGGGTGGGGTCTCGGCAAGTTTAGCTATGCTTGGCGATATCAATATTGGTGAGCCAAAAGCGTTGATCGGTTTCGCAGGCCCACGCGTGATTGAACAGACTGTGCGTGAAAAATTACCGGAAGGTTTCCAGCGCAGTGAATTCCTGCTAGAGCATGGTGCAATTGATATGATTGTTGACCGCCGCCAAATGCGCGATACAATTGCGCGATTAGTAGCAAAATTCATGCGGCTGCCAGCTCCAACTTCGGAGAATCGCGTCGCTTAAGGCGTTATGACCGACTCTAACATGCAAAATGGCCAATCGTGCACAACCCTGCACGATTGGCTTTCTTATATCGAACAAAGCCATCCCATTGAAAAAATCGAGCTGGGACTTGGCAGAGTTCAGCAAGTTGCTGAAGTTGCTGAGCTGCAGCATTTGCCTGGCAAAAAAATTCTGATTGCAGGCACCAATGGCAAAGGCACCACAGCCCGAACCCTTGAACAACTGCTGTTGGCGCAAGGCTTCAGCGTTGCGGTCTATACCTCTCCTCATCTCCTTCGATTTAATGAGCGGTTGCGCTTGAACGGCCAAGATGCCTCTGATCAGCTCTGGATGGCAGGACTTGCTCAAGTTGAACAAGCGCGCAGTGAAATCCCGCTGACCTATTTCGAGTTTACAACGTTAGCCGCTTTTGCCGTCATGAAAAGAGCTCAGGTCGACATCTGCATTATTGAAGTGGGGTTGGGCGGTCGTTTGGATGCAACCAATATTATTACTCCCGATATCAGTGTGATTACGACCATCGATTTGGATCATCAAGACTGGCTTGGCAACGACCGTGACAGTATTGCCAGAGAAAAGGCTGGTATTTTCCGAGCGAAC
>JACCEA012116218.1_pt1 | contig 25865 bp, 27 predicted proteins | sample 7449851 | NCBI WGS metagenome assembly JACCEA01 (sample SAMN15323453, study PRJNA562643) | freshwater metagenome | isolation source: river surface water | place: USA:Blue River Watershed | collected 2017-08-18
AATAAATATTTATTTACGATCCCATATACCCCCAAAACCAATCCAATAGAGCAATATTTTAATCAAATAAAACACTATTTGAAATTAAATAAAAAAGTATTAAAATATGATGAATTAGTTATAGAAATAAAAAATGCAATAAAACAAGTTAAAAAAGAAAATTATAAAAATTATTTTGAAAATGCATATAATAAAGATGCTTATAAAGATTATGTTAAAAAAGATTCAACATTAAAAAGGAAACCTAAAAATGATAAAGATTAATTTTATTTAAAAATTTCATAACATTATAATATAATATTATGAAATTAAAAAGTATTTTATATAAAAAAGAACAAGATGAAATAGTAGATAAAATTATTAATATTTTAGAATTAGATAATGAAAATAGTATTATTTTATTTAATCTTGATAATGATAAAACAAAACAAGATAAAATATTAGAATTAATCCCAGAAATAAGAAAATATTATAGTTTTTCAAGTATAATAGGAGCATCAGAACCAACAAAAGCAAAAAGACCATATTTATCAATCATTAGACAATTAACTAAAAGCAAATATAAATTAAATAGTTATGATTATAGAATAAAACAAGATATTAGAACTAAGAAATATATTTTTGAGTTAATATAATGTCATTAATTTATTTGTTTCATTATTTGGATTCAAACAAATTTTATTTTTTGTTATTTCCATATAATTTTTAATAATATTCTTGAAACCTTTATTATTTACATAATATAAATTATAACATGTATTATCATCACCATATATATATTCATCGTTATAATCAAATTTAAAATCTAAAGATTTTGTATTCATACCAATATATTCATAATCTCTATTTAACATATAGTAATTTTCATCATTACTACGAATATTATAAGGAACATATTTTTTAATATATTTTAAATCATATAATATATTATTAATTTTAACAATACTAAATGATTTACTCCAATGAAGTGTATGATAAATTTCAAAAAAATTATTAGAGATTGACATAGATACATATAAATCATCATTAATAATTGTGTCATTAAAAAAATATTTTTCAATAATAGTATTTGTTGATTTATATGTATAAAATAATTTTTTAATTTCAGTAATTGTATCAGGTAATAAATTAACATTATTGTGATGTTTATATTTCAATAATTTTTTTATAAATTTATCATTATTTAAATCATAAATTTTATCATTTTCAATTATTTTATTATTTACTAATTTTTGTAAATAATAATAACACTTAGTTTCATCTTTTTTATCCATATCAATTATAGTTTCATTAACTTCTTTATTGTCATCTATATATTTAATTTTTAATATTATTTGAAAATCATTATTTTCATAAATATTTATTTTAATTAATTTTTTATTACCACCAAATAATATATCTTCATCATAATTATTAAATATATTTTTAATTTCTTCAATATTAGAATCAATATCAGATTCATAATCAGTAATTTCTTCTTTTATTTCTTTTTTATTAATAAAATCATTATTATAATTATCTATTATTTTTAGGAAGTTATTTTTCATTATAAATTCATCACCTTCATAATATTCATTTCCTGATATTAATTTAAAATTATCATTAAAGTTTTTCTTAATAATATTTTCTAATTTAAATGGGTCAATACATTCCATTATACATAAATATCTTGTCCCTTTTTTATAACCTTTTTTAACTCTATCTAAATCATTTTTCCTTGAACATCCAATTTTATATCGTTCTGTTCCTACTAATTCTGATGGTTGTATTAAATATATGATACCTTTATTCATTTTATAAATAAAAATTAATATATTTTTAAATATAAATCTATTTTGACGTTTAATTTTTGAAATTAAAATATTCATATAAAGATATATATTTATACTATATTAATTAATGAATGTTATAGAAGAAAAAAAGACTAAACCACCAGATAAATCAACTGATTATTTCAAATGTGTTAAGATACCAATTAAACATGTTTTGAAAAATCCAGATATTAATTTACCTAAAATTACAGATGCTGTTATTAAGTGTAATAAAATTGTTATCAATACATTAATGTTTATGAAACTTTATTTATTGGATTATTTTGAAGAAAATAATAAATTACCAGAAATAGATAAAGTTTTTGTTAATTCTTGTATGAAAATTTTATGTAATGAAAGTGTATCAGGAAGACCACCAAAAAAAGAAGTTAAGGAATTAAAAGATAAATTAACTATTTTTTATAATTCTGATTATAAACCACTAATTAAAGATATTAACTTAGATTATACACATCTTAATACTGTTTTGGATTATTTGACAATTGGAATTATTACAATGTATGAAAATAATATTAAATTACATTATATTGAATATATTGAAAGATATGTTAATATTATTTGGAAGAAAAAAGAAACAATTACTAAAATTAAAGAAGAAAATAAAGATGAAGAAAAACAAAAAGAATTAGTTAATGAATTTTGCAGACAACTAAGAAAAATTAAAATTGATATATTAGAACCAGTTAATAAATATAAATCAGATGAAAAATATCATAATTGGATTAAAGAAATAAAAAAGACAATAACACCAAATAAAGATAAATACCAAAAAGATAATTTATATTATGATTTACAATGTAATCCACAAGATTATTTAGGTTGTATGATTAGAATGATGAAAGAAGTAGGAAAAGATAAAGTTATGATTTATAATGTTTTTCCAATGAGAAATGATATTATTATGAAAAGCATTAAATTAGATACAACTACATTAGTTCATTTATTATTTACACAAAAACAAGGAAATAAAACTGATTATTTATTAGAAGGTAATTTGAAAAAACAAGAAGATAAAATATGGGATTTTTTCTTTAGGACTGAAAGACAATGTTTTAAGAAACCTAAATATACTTTTCATCATATGATAGAAACAGATGGAGTAAGTTGTTCAATTTTAATGTTAAGAAATGATATGATAGGTAAAAGAATACCTAATATTAAAGTAGGTTCAAATTCTGAACAATACATAGATGAATTAACTGATTATACTAATATTAAAAATAAAAAGATTGTTTGTATTGATCCTGGAAAATCTGATATTTTATATTGTGTTGATGATGATAATAAAGAAGCAAATGAATTTAGATATACACAAGATAGTAGAAGAAAAGAATGTAAAATTAAAAAGTATGCTAAAATTATTTTAGAATTTAAGAAAGAAAAAATAGAAGGGAAAACAGTAATTGAATATGAAACAGAACTATCAAAATTAAATAGAAAAACATTAATTATTAAAGACTTTAAGGAATATATTAAAAATAAAAGTGAAATTAACAATAAGTTATATAAGTTTTATGAAAAATATATATTCAGAAAACTTAAACTAAATGGATATATGAATAGAAAGAAAAATGAACAAAAATTAATGAATAATTTTAAAAAAATATTTGGAAAACCTGAAGAAACAATAGTAATTTTTGGAGATTTTGAACAAAAACAACATATGAAATATAAGGAAGCAACTAAAGGTGTTGGAATGCGTAAATTATTTAGACAAAATAATTATAAAGTATATTTAGTTGATGAGTTTAGAACAAGTTGTATGTGTTCAATTTGTAAAACTGAAATAGGAAGATGTGAAAAATTTCAAATAAGAAAAAATCCAAAACCATATAAAAGTGGTAATATCTTAGTCCATGGGCTTATAAAGTGTAAAACTTGTTTAGGTGTATGGAATAGAGATGTAAATGGTGTCACTAATATATATAGAATTGCAAAAAGTGCAATTAATGGAATTGAACGACCTAAATATTTATGTAGAGAAAAGAAAGAAGATGTAAAGGTTGAAAAACCTAAAAAAGAAAAGGTTAAAAAGGTCATTCAAAAGAAAGCCAATAAATCAGTTGGGGTTGTCGCCTTAACAAAACCATAATTTACACGCTTTGCAACGGGCAAACCTTGAATATTTTTTTTGTTGAGTAAAATCGGCATTTTAAATCTTCAAGGGTGTAAATCTATATTACATTTAATTTATTTATATATATAAATTATTTAAAGATATATTTTATATATAGATCATAGTATGACTATATCAATTACTAGAGCATTAGTTGAATTAAAAACATTAGACAGTAGAATTAATAAGATTATTGATTCTGCTAGATGGATTATTTACAAGACTAAGAATAAGAATTCATATGATAATGAAGAAGAATTCAAGAAAAATGTATTATCAGAGTATCAATCATTAAATGATTTAATTATACAACGTGATAGTATTAAGAATAAAATTTTATTATCAAATACTATTACTAAAGTTAAGATTAATGATAAGGAAATGACAGTAGTACAAGCAATTGAATATAAAAAGACTATTGAATATAAAATGGCATTAATAGAACAAATGAAATCTCAACGTCAATATGTAATTATTGAATCTGAAGCACATAAGAATAGATTACAAAATAAGATTGATGAAAATATTAGAATTATTTGTGGTAAGGATACAAAGGCAGATGCAACAGCAATTCAATCAATTACAGATGGATTAACTAAAGGAGACCCAATTGAAATATTTGACCCATTGAACACAAATAAATTGATTAAAGATTTGGAAACAGAATGTAATAATTTTATGGCAAATATTGATTTTGCATTATCTGAGTCAAATGCTATTACACAAATTAGTGTATAATTTAATTTAACTCCCCTGCATAACGAAAACATTAGATAATAACGGCGTTTTAGTATTTTCTCGCATATGAAAATGCATCTTTCCTTTGATGGTTGATGAAACTTTGTTTAAAGTTTAAAGTTTAAAGATTAAAATTTAAAGGATAAAGATTAAAGATTAACTATTTTAAAGATAAGGAATAAAAGTTTAAAGTTAGATAAAACCCATGAAACTGGTTATTAAGTGTTTCGTTATTTGCACAATGTTATCCACATGGCTGTTATGTAGGGGAAAACAATTAATTTTATAATTAAACAATTATAAAATTAATTATAAAATAAAAATATTTAATTAAATTATTCTATATTTAATATATGAATAATTCAATAAATCTACTAAAACCAAGAACACCATCAAATAATAGTGATCCGAATATATTAATGAAACTATTATCAGGAACCAAATTAAAAGATCAAGATTTAACATTCATAACACCATCAAAACTCAATCAACCAGATAATAGTGACCCGAAAATATTAATAGAACATGTATTAACAGGAAACGAATTAGAAGAACTTATGATACAGGAAGAGCAAGATTTAATACAAAAATTTCCAACATTTGTAAATTCAGAAGGTAGACAAATTTATGCATTTTCAGATATTCATGGAGATATTCATTCATTAATTATTTTATTAAGAGATTTAGCAAAAGTTATAAGAAATAAAAATCAAACAGTATCTTCTGATAAATTAGATTATAATTTAACAAAACAATTATTAATAGACATAAATTTAAATGAATTAGAATATGATCCTACATTAAACTATGAATGGATACCAGATAATAATTCATATGTTGTTATTATTGGTGATATATTAGATGGAAACAGAAAATATAATACTAGTACAAATGTTCCATCACAATATGATGCTATTCAAGTATTAAAAAATGGGGAAAATACGTATCCACATGAATTTCCACAGATAGAAATTAAAATATTAAAATTTATTAACGCAATGAATGAAAGTGCTATGAAAAATAATGGTAGAATATTTAAATTATTTGGAAATCATGAAATGATTAATATTAAAGAAGGGGGTGATATTAGATATAGTTTCTTTAATGATTTCAGATTATTTAATAATTATTATAAAAAAGAACCAAGAAAGACAATTTTTACACTTGGTAAAATTGGATTTGAAGAATTGATGAAAGATGGTTGTAGATGTTTATTAATGATTGATAATTATATATTTGTTCATGGACAAATTAATCGAACATTAAATTTTGATGATTGTGAGAAAATAAATCTAGAATTAAATGATACAAGAGATAAAACTATATGGAATAATAATATACGTTTAATAAGTGGTGATGAAAAATCAATATTATGGGATAGAACATATGGAAAAGAATTAGATTCTATGTCTGACAGAAAATGTTTAGATTTCAATTTAGTTGTTCAAAATTTCTTTAAGAATAAGATAAATAACAATACTATAAATTTATATGATAAAAAATTTAAAATTGACGATATTAAATTAGTTATCGGACATTGTACACAATATCAATCTTCAATTAATGATACAAACAATATTTCATTTACAAAAATAATTAATACAGATGGAGTTAGTCAAACATTAATGGGAGATTTTAAAACTGGTAAATTTAATCCAGATGAAAATTTAATATTTGGTATTACTATGGAATGTGAAAATACAGATGAAACACATAAAATTTATAAAGTTGATGTTGGTTCATCTCGTGGGTTTGATAATTATAATGATTATAAAGAAATATTAAAATCAACAAATCCTATTGAAAATGAAAAGAGATTCTTATTTTCAAGAACTCCACAATTATTAAATTTAGATTTATCAATTAATAAATTAAAACCTTCAAAAGAACGAATTAAAATTATTAGGTCAAAAATGAAAAATACAAGAATTCATCAACCTAGACCTATATATGAAATAGGAGTGTCAGAATCTAATAATGAAGATTTAAATTTTACTGGTAAAGAATATTATCATAAATATTTAAAATATAAACATAAATATTTAGAATTAAAAAAATAATAGATATTAATTATAAAAATGCAAAAACCAGAATTTATAATTAGTAAAGGAATTAAAAAAATATTAGACACAAATGAAAATAGTCTAAGTTACTTAAATCAAAATAAATCATTATTTATTATTGATTTCTTAAAATTAAATTCAAAATATATTGATTGGTGTTGTTTATCATCTAATCCAAATGCTATATATATTCTTAAAAATAATTTAGACAAAATATCATGGGGTTATATTTCTAATAACGAAAATGCTATTTCTATAATTGAAAATAATTTAGACAAAATTAATTCGACTTCTTTATGGTCTAATGAGAATGCATTTAATATTTGTAAAAAAAATATTAAAGATATATCTTTGGATATGTTGTGTTATAATAAAAATTCAGAAGCAATTGATTTTATTGGAGAAAATATAAATAAATTAACATTTCAACGATGGCAATATTTAGCAACAAATCCAAATCCAAAAGTTATGGATATATTTAAAAATTATTTAACAAAAATTATTAATTTTGATTATTGTAATAGTGTAATTCATATATTATTGTCAAATCCAAATGTTAATTTGATAATAGATATGTTTGAACCACATATTTATAGATTTGGTTATCAAAATAATTGTTCATGGAAAATTATTTGTAAAAATCCTAGTTTAATTAATTTTATTGAAAAATATCCTGATAAAATTGATATTAATGCATTATGTTATAATATTAATGCAATACATATTATTGAAAAAAATGTAGATAAATTAAATATTGAAGATTGGAATATATTATTTTCAAATGAAAATGCTTTTAAATTAATTATTAATAATATTGATAAAATTGATTTATCATCGGTTTCGTGGTTAAATATAGCATCAACGAAACATTATAGAGAATTTATTGATATCCTAAATTCTAAAAATGTAAAAAAATTAAAATCTTGTTCTATTCCAAATGATTATTTTATGAAAATAGATTTTATTCATAATTTTATTAAACTAGATTATGAAAAAATGAAAAAAAATAATAGTTCTTTTCTAGAAGAATTAGTTAGTAAAGTATTTCATCCTAATAGATTATTAAAATTATGTGATAAATATAATATGACTTTTGATGAAATTAATGATTGTTATTAATTAATCTATTTACAGAATAATACATAAATATATGTTCCATCATATAATATATCATCTTTATCAACATTATTGTAATATGTATTCATATTTTTATGAATTGCAAATCTTTTAATTAATTTATCATATAATAAATTACAAGATTCTTTATTATTAATTTTTGTTAATACATACATTTTTTTCATTTCTTTATTTGTTATTTCTTCAATTAATTTTTGTTCTGGCATATTTGTTGCACCAACATAAAAATATTTTAATCTTTTTAATTTACATATTGTTTTAACACAATATCTAAATATATCATGTTCATCTTCAATTTCATCATTGAAATAAGTAAAGTCTGGTTTATTATCTTCCATTATTATGGTTATTATAATTTATTTTTTAAGTCATTAAATATTTAGATGATAATTTATTTATAGAATAAAACATAAATATATGTATTATCATATAAAACTTCTTCTATTCTTGTTTTATCAAATCTTATATTAATATTGCCATAAACATCAAATCTTTCTATTAATTTTTTATATAAATTATTACATAATTCTTTATCATTTATTTTTGTTAATACATACATTTTTTTCATTTTTTTATTTGTTATTTCTTCAATTAATTTTTGTTCTGGTATGTTTGATATACCAATATAAAATTTTTTTAAATTTTTTAATTTACATATTGTTTTAACACAATATCTAAATATATCATGTTCATCTTCAATTTCATCATTGAAATAAGTAAAGTCTGGTTTATTATCTTCCATTATTATGGTTATTATAATTTATTTTTAAGTTATTTATAAAAAAATTGAAATATTAAATACTAATTAGTGTAATGATTAGCATTTAATCAAAAACTTTCAAAGAGAGGAAGAATGCAAATCTGCAACAACTGTGCTAAGGAAACAACTACTAAATGTTCTCGTTGTTTGAATGTTTATTATTGTTCAAGGGAATGTCAAATTGCTTGTTGGACAACTCATAAAACTAATTGTAATAAACAAATTGAAAAACCATGTAATAATTGTGCTAAACCATCAAATTATTATTGTGGTGGTTGTGATGTTGGTTATTATTGCAATGAAATTTGCCAAACGAGACACTGGGAAGTGCATCAAGTTTTGTGTAAAAGTGCATCAATGCCATTATTAAATGAAAATAAGAATCCAAAAAAGAATGTTGATTATGAACCAAAACAAAAACCAATGGAAGAAAATTTAGATGTCGAAGAATTTGTAAAAATAGGTATTACATTTACAAATTGTGAAAAAATGAAGATTAATAAAAAATTTAATGTTTTTAAACAATTCACATTTGATGGTTTCATGCCAAAATTAGATTTGGAAAAACCTATTGAATGTTGTTTCTGTTTAAATAATGTTAATACAGAGTATGATTTATGTATTGCATCATGTAGTCATGGATTTCATTATGATTGTATGATTGAATATGAAAAGAAAGGCAATAATTTTAATTGCCCATTGTGTCGTAAAGATTTGACACCTGAAATCCAAAAATTTAATAATGCAAATAATGAAATACTTAATTTAAGTATTAAAAATATAAAACGTGTATTTGATAATTATTTAGAATTATCTAAAGGTGGTTCTAAACATGCTCAATTAATTACAGGTACAATGTATTTCATGAGTGGTATTGCTAAATTTTGTAGCAATCCTAATAAAGAAGGTCTAAAATGGATTTATATTTCTGCTCATAAGGAATATAAATTTGCTTATCAAAGTTTAATGGTTTATTTTTGTAAAATTGGTAATTGGGACCATTGTCTTTATTGGTTAACAAAATTGGCTGATATTGGTGATATTGAATCACAAAATAATTTAGCTATTATTTATAGAAATGGCAAAGGTCGATTTTATTATTTGGATTATGATGTTCCAATTGATTTTGACAAATCTTTGAAATATTGTAAAATGGCAGCAGATAATGGTGATGTTAATTCACAATATATTTATCATGTCTTGACAAATGATATGAAATATTTAATAATGGCTGCTAATGAAAATTACCCTGATGCATTATGTAATTATGCATGCTGTTATGTTAATGGTACTGGTGGTATTAAAAAGAATTTGAAGAAAGCATTTGAATTATTTCATAAAGCTGCTGATATGGGACATGTCATGTCTCAACATGAATTAGGCAAATGTTATCTTCAATTTAATAAAGATTATGATAATGCATATTTATGGTTCAAAAAAGCATCAGATTATGGAAATATTGAAGCAACTTATTATGTTGGATTATTATATTTAATCGGTAATAAACATATTCAAAAAGATATTAATAAAGCGATTTTATTCCTTAAAAAATCTTATGACAGAGGATTAAAACATAGTAATGAAGAATTAGGAAGTATTATTGGAATGGTTCATATCGTTAAATTAAAACTTAAACCTGAAGAATATAATACATTTGATTATTTTGAATTTGATGAATTTAATAATATTACAGTAATCAAACCAAAGAAGAAAGAAGTAACTAAATTGATTAAGAAATTTTATACAGATAATAGTATAAATGAATTAAATCAAATAGTATTTATTTAATCATTATAATAATCTTTCCAATCATTTGGACAATTTTTAGTTCCACCATCATAAGAAACTGCTAATTTATTATTTATTAAATGTTGACTAATATTTATTTCACCAATATAAATATTTGCTAATAATCTTCCATATTTATCTAAATCAATTGGTTCTATTTTAATTATTTTATGAAGACATAATTTCTCTACTTCTTGTTTTGCTAATTTAGCCATTTCTTTTTCATTACTTGTTTTTCCTTTAATTTCTGGACAATCAATTCCATTCAATCTAACATTCCATTTATATAATGGAGATTCATTATATGGTAATTTAGATACAACTGTTATTGTATCACCATCATAAACACTAGATACATATCCTTCTGTAATTTGTGGTATAAATTTAATAGCACTGTTATAATCAATAGATGTCATTAAATAATATATAATATTATATTTTTATATAGAAAAGGAAAAAATTTGATAAAATATTTCATTATAATTAAATGATTTACCAATAATAAAAACTATAATGAAACCAATTTTTGTAAAGCGAATTAAAAATAATAAAAAATATTGTAATGGTTGTGGTAATTGTTTTTTACATTATCTATCATTAAATAGTAATCCATTATGTGTTGAATATTTAAGAAATCATGTTGATAAAATTAATTTTAAATATTTGTCATATAATAAAAATGCTATTGATATTTTAGCACAAAATTTAGATAAAGTTGATTGGGATGTGTTATCACTAAATGAAAATGCTATATCTATATTAGAAAAAAATTTAGATAAAGTTAATTGGAAAAATTTATCAAGTAATAAAAACGCTATTCATATTTTGAAAAATAATTTTGACAATATTGATTGGATAAGTTTAAGTTCTAATGAAAATGGTATTGAATTAATAGAAAATAGGATTGAACAATTTAATAAATTTAATAGATACATACCATCTTTATTAAACGGTTCTATTTTTAGACCTTTGGATATTAGAATAAATATAATAAACCATTTTAATTGGTTTGAAATAATTAAGAATCCAAAATCAATTCAATTAGTCAAAAATAATATTGAAGAATTATCAAAAATTCCAAATTTTATTAATGAATTGAACACAAAATATCATTTTATTGATTTTTTAATAGAAAATCCACAATATATAAATTATAATGACCTAATTTATAATCATAAAGATGATAAAGAATACGATTATGCTAAATATATTTATTTTGTATATCTTAATGATATTATTGATTATCCATTAAAACATTATATTATGGAATGGGATTGTACAGATATTCATTATAATACCCAAGAAAAAGCAGTTAAAATAATAAAAGATAATTTACATAATTTTAATGAAAAAGAATGGATTAGTTTATCTAATTCAACAAATCCAGAAATTATATCTATTTTAGAAGAAAATCAAGATAAAATTGAATGGGATTTATTATCAAGAAATCCAAGTGGAATTCATATTTTAGAAAAAAATTTGGATAAAATTAATTGGAGTGAATTATCAAGAAATCCTAATGCTATAAAACTATTAGAAAATAACTTAAATGAAATAGAATATAATGATATATTATTGAATTGTAATGCAATAGAAATTATTAAAAAATATAATAAATATAATTATAATATTTTTTATAATAAAAATACATCAATATTAGAACATTTTATTAATAAATTTCATCTTGATTTGAATATATATGATAAATCTTTTGTCTCAAACATAGAAGTAATTAGTTTGAGACCTGATTGTATGAGTTTATTGTTTAAATTAGATTATAAACAAATGAAAAAATTAAATGCCCCTTTTTTAGAAGAATTAGTTTCCAAAGTATTTAATCCAATTAGATTAACTAAATTATGTGAGACTTATAATTTAACATTTGAAGAAATTAATGATTGTTATTAAAAATTTATTTTAACTAATTATAGGAAAAATAAAAATTGAAAATAATTTATTATATTATATAAAAACATAATAAATCAAAAGAAAATGGCATCTCAAATTTGCAATTCATGCAATAAACCTGCATTAAATCAATGTAAAAATTGTAAATTAGTATATTATTGTTGTAATGCATGTCAAAAGAAAGATTGGAAGAAACATAAATTATTTTGTAAAAATATATCAATTAATAATAATATTATGACATTTAGTTTTGATACAAAAGAATTAATTAATCATAAAACTCCTTTATTTCAATTATTAAATATTGGAGAAAAATTATTTATTAATAAAAAATATCCTGAAGCATTATCTATTTTTATGACAGCATTAGAATATGATACTTTTGATGAATCAACTGAATCAGTTAATATTAATCATTTATTAGGAGTTATTTATTTTCAAGGATTAGGAACTTATATTGATTATGATAAAGCAATTTATCATTGTAAAAAAGCAGCAGACAAAAATCATTATGATTCACAATATAATTTAGCACTAATATATAAAAAATTAGGAAATAATTTAGAAGAATTAAAATATTTAAATTTAGCAGCAGATAATGGTGTATCCGATGCTATGGTTATATTGGCTAGAAGTTATGAAAATGGAAATAATATATTAGCACAAAATTCAGAAATGGCAGAATATTATTATAAAAAAAGTGCTGATTTAAATAATTTTAATGGTATTGTTGGATTAGGTTTGTATTATTTAAAACAGGATGATAAATTAGAAGAAAGTATTAAAGTTTTTAAAAAAGGAAATGATATTGGTTGTGGTCATTCATCATTTTTACTAGGACAAATTTATGCACAAATTGGTAATAGAAAATTATCACAAAAATATTATGATATTGCGAAATATAGATCCCAAAATGAAGAACAAAAAAAAGAAATTGATGATATGATAAAAAAATCAAAAGAAATTTTAAAAAGTTTAAAAAATACAGATAATAAAAAGTTTGATTTTACTATTATTCATGAAAATTATGATATATCAATAGAAGATAATGATGATGATATAAAAATAGAAGATGATGATGATGAATATTATGATGAAGAAACAGGTGAAACTATATATTTGTCAAATATTAGAAAAATTAAAAGTTAATTTATAATAAATTCTTGATTTAAGTCAAAATCATAAATTTCTAATGGACTTATACTAGCAGGTCTCTGTTTTTTTTCTTCAATTTTAATTGACCTTGTTATTTCAATATCAGTTCCTGTAATTGATTGTATATCATCTAAATCCAATGATTGAAATGTATTTTTATTATTGTTATCTATTTTTTTATGTATTGTATTATAATCATCTATAGCAACAGGGCTTATTGGTGGTGATTTAGGATACCAATCAGGCATTCCTTCAATTATATTTGTTGATCTTTCAAGTTTTGGTATATGTAATAAATAATCAGGATTAATTACGAACAATTGGTCCATATTATATTAATAAAATAAAATATTTTTTTATAATAATTTATAAATATTATTTGATGATAATAAAGAACCTTCTATCCAACCTTGTTTAGTAGAATAATTTTCTCCACAAATATATAGTGGCATATTATCAAATGGTTTTTCTATTTTCTTAGATATTATTTTACTATCTACATTTTTTTTCCAATATCCAACACCACATTTCCAATATGTTTTTTTTATATAAATTGGATTATCTATTTCTGTATTATATATATCTTTAATATATTTATTTATCAATGGAACGATTTCTTTCTTATTCTTCCAATATTCAGCATGAATATTATCAGTATATGAAATCATTATTAATCCCGTATCTTTGTTTATAGGTATTATAAACCTTAAATTATTATTTGTTGTTGTTTTATTTAAATCCTTAAACCATACATCTCTATAAACAGCATATATTCTACATAATGGACAACATTTAATTGATTCTAATAAATTATTAATTGGTTTTAATATTTTTAATTTTAATAAATTTGGTTTTGGTAATGCTAATATACATTTTTCAGAATTATATATTCTTTTTTCTGTTGTTATAATAAATCTATTTTTATATTTAATATCTTTAACATTAGTATTTATTTTAATAGTTAAATTTAGATTAGACTTTATTTTATCAACCATATTTTTTATTAATATATCAAATCCACATGATAATCCATAAAATTTTAATTTATTAGATAAACCATTTTTAATTAAATTATATGTATCATAAGCATTCATTTCTACTAATTCAGAATAATAGCCATACGAATCTAAAATAAAATCAAAATCTTCTTTAGAAATAATATTATTTTTTAAACAATATTCTTTAAAAGTATAATTTTTTGCATTAGATAAATCTGTTTTCATATATTTAATAACTTTATGAATAAAATCAAAAGCATTCTTACCACCATATTTTTTATTAATATGTTTTTTAGAAGGTGTAAATGAAATATTTGAAGAAATATTAACTATATATTTTTCTAATTTTAATTCTTTTATTAAATTTAATAATAAAATATGTTTGTTATTAAATCTTCCAGCTCCTTCTTCCCATTTATATTTAATATTATTTATTTTTTTACGAAATGTTTTTATTCTTCCACCCAAATAATTATTCTTCTCAATTAATAATACTTTTCCTTTATATTTATCTTTTGACAAATTATAAAGTAAATTTAATCCTGCAATACCCCCACCAACAATAACTATATTGTACATTATATATTAATTAGAAATTTGTTGTTTCCCATCAATAGTTTTATATTTAAATATAATATTTTTCCTATTATAAATTAGAACTGTTTTACGATTTGGAATTATTAACTCATTAATAAAGTTATTAATACCAATTTCATTAATTATATTATGTAAGATTCCATTATTAAAAAATAATTGGTTATAATCGGGGTATAATGTTTTATAATTTTGAATTTTATTTGAAAAGTAATTGCATATTTTTGTTTCACCAATTCCATTAAAATCTAATAAAAATTCTTCTTGAAATATATACCATTCTAAAAAGTTATTTATTTCAAAATCATTAAATATATATATTTGTATCTTTCCAACAGAATATAAATAAGGTTCATTATCTATTTTATTTATTTCTTTATTCATTTTGATGGCAAAAGAATAATATTCTTTTGCAAAATTAAATATGGTTGTTCTTGTTTTTTTGTCATCAAGATTCATTTTTATAATAATAAACAAGAATTAATAATAATATATGTATTTTTCAGTTTTTTTAGTTTAGTTTATAAAAAAATTGAATTTATTATTATTTATAATGAGTAATGAAGAATAATAAATTCAATTAGACATCAACAAATGATGAAAACCCAAAAGCCTGAAATACATGAACAAACAATTAATTCAATCTTTAATATTGATCATAAGTATTCAAATCTTCTTGGTAATATAATAAAATTTTTAACTGATGAACAAGAGTTATATATTATTAATAAAAAATTTAATAAAGCATATTTATTATTTGTTGATAGTTTAAAATTCAACGATGCAGGGTCAATTTATGCATTCAATTTATGGTGGTCATATTTTAGTACCATCAAAAAAGATTGCCCCAAACCAAATTTTAAACAGATTAAAATAAATTTTAATTCAACGACTAATGTTTTATACTTTCCTGATTATTCAAGGAATAGTTTACATTTTCCGAAAGGATTAAATATTGAAAAGTTAATTTTTCAAGATATAAGTTTTATGTCTATTAATCAATTTAGTATAATAAATTTACCATCAACTATTAAATCAATTACTAATTATTATGGTGGATTTGCATTACCACCAAATATTGAAGAATTATCTTCATATACTATTATAAATCTTGATAATTTGTTAAAATTGAGGAAATTAGAAATACTACAAGATAGTTTTAATAGAGCATTGGTACAACGATTAAGTATTGCTGAATATGATTTATCAAATTGTATAAGCATTCAATACTTGATTATTAATAAATTATTTGATAACTTATTAGATACACAACTTCGTATTATATTACCATCCAATCTAGTTTCTCTTGAAATTGGACAATGTATTGGGGGTAATATTAATAATTTACCAAATACACTTAAATCTATAAAATTATTAAATAGATATACACCTTCATTACGTAATTTACATGAAGGTTTGATTCAATTAATATACGAATATGATGATTATAATTTTAGTTCTAATAATTTAAATAAATATGCTAATGATTATTTATGTGAAATTATAATTCCAACAACACTTAAATATTTGAAACTTCCATATTGTAAATCATATGTTCGTGTTAGAAATAATGAGAAAAGTGATTTAACAATCCTTGATGCAGACCAATCACAATTTTATCATGATAATCCAGAATTAATTGATAATCTACATAAAATTGAGACTGTACGTATTCAAATTGAAACTTTACCATTATATGGATTTTATCAAAATTTGTCTAAATTAATAATTAATTCAGGAACTTTTAATGAAAATATTGATTTTAGTTCATTAAATAAAATGAAAGAAATTAGATTAAAATTATGGAAATTTAATAGTAATTTAGTATTACCACCTTTTGTTGAAAAAGTATTTTTATACTTTGATTATTTTTTCAATAAACCATTTATTGTTCCCGATAGTGTTAATACATTTATGTTGATGCGTGATATCAATTCTTTTGATAATGAGAATGATGACGAATATATTGAATGGGAAGATAATAAATCAAAATTTAAATTAACAAATTTACCTAATAGTATTGAAACTTTGATTCTCAGTGGTATTCGTAATATTGATTTCCCTACCAAGTTAAAAAATCTATATATTTTTCACGATGATTGGGATAATGAATTTGATTTCTCAAAATTACCAGATTCTTTAGAAACTATTTATTTTGAATTTTGTAATGATTTAAGATATAAAACTAATGTTAAAATAGTATCTAGAATAGATAATTCAATGGAATTTATCAATTCAATTATGCCAGAAATCAATTTTGTTTAATTAACTATTTCCATTGTTCTAGAACTGAAATAAATTCTTCTTCACTCAAGTTTTCTAATAATTTAATTAAATTTTTTGGTGAATATTGTTCTTCTATTTTAGGTCTTCTAATTTTAATCCATAAAAAATCTCTAAACTTATTCTTAAATTTTAAACTATAATATAAAAATCTAAATTTATTTACCTTTTCAATATTTGATTTATTACGACCAATAATATCATAAATAGTATTGTTATTATAATTAATGATTTGTATTCTTTCTAATTTTGGTAAATAACATAAATTATTATTCTGACAATTTAATATTACTAATTTTTCTAATCTAGGAATATAATTTATTTTATTACCTATACAATTTAATGAATATAATTTTGAATATTTTGGTATTTTTGTAATATAATTAAATGAACAATCTATATGTTCAATATTTTTAAAATCATTTAATATACACAATTCATTATTTTTACAATTTAAATTTTTTAATCTATTCATATTTGATATTTTTTTTAATAAATTATTATTACAATCTAAATATTTAATATTTTCAAAATCTGATAGAATTGTTAATTTATTATAATCACATCTTAATTCTAATAAATAATCTTGTTTATCAATACTAATTATATTATTATTATCACATATTAAAGATAATAATTTTGGATATGATTTAATATTAATTAATTTGTTATAACTACAATATAAATATTCAACATTTTTTAATAACGGTAATTCTATTAATTCATTATTATCACAAAATAAATATTCTAAATTATCTAATTCATAAATATTATTTATTTTATTTTTTGAACAATATAATCTTTTTAAACTAGATATATTTGGAATATCCATTAAATTATTTGATGAACAATTTAATATAAACAAGTTTTTACAATTTTTTAATGTAGATATATCTGTTAATAAATTATTATTACATTCTAATTCTTCTAAATTATTTAAACATGGTAATTTTTTTAATTTATTTTTATTACATTTTAATTTTTTTAAACAACTAAATATTGATAAGTTAGGTAAATATTTAATATTATTATCCGAACAATTTAATTCTATTAAATTAGTAAATCTTGATAAATCTGGCAAATTATATAAATTATATGAATAAAGAATTATAATAATCTCATTATCTAGTAATTTACCTAAATAAGATACATAATCCTTATTCTTGTAATCTTCAAAATCATTCAAATTATGAAAGTGCATTGTTAATTATTATTATGATTATATTATAAATAATACTTTATTCAAATTTTTTTAATTTATAAAAAAATTTATATCTTATGACTATTAATATAATATCTTATGACTATTAATTCCATTTTTCTAATATTTCTTCAAAATCATTTTCATTAGAATTCTCTAATAATTTAATTAATTTATTAGGATGGTAATTTCTTTTAGCAATATTTTCTCTTATTTTCCATAATAATTTTAATAATTTATTTTTAGATTTTAATAAATAATATGCATATCTAAATTTATGTATTGTGAACATATAATGGTCCATTTGAAATATATGTATATAATAACATATTGGTGTTGCATCAAAAACAATCAAATCATAATTATTTCTATAATCAATATAATAAATACTATTGAAACTACATTCAATAAATGATATGTTTATATAATAAGGAATATAACTTATTTTATTATCATTACATTTTAGACGCTCAATATTATTTAGTTGTGGTAAAATTTTTAATTTGTTAAAACCACAATCTAATATTTTTAAATTATTTAAATTTGGTAAATAATTTAATTCATTAGCCGCACAATATAATATTTCTAAATTAGTTATTTCTGGTATATGTTCAATCCTATTAAATCTACAATTTAATTCTATTAATGTATCTATTTTTGGAATATTTTTAATACTATTATATTCTATATTCAAATATTTTAAATTTGTAAATCTTGATAAATCTGGCAATTCCACCAAATTTTTATATCCCAAATTTATACTTTCAATATCATTTGGTAAAGATAATATATATTCCTCAACAGACATTTTTATTTAAATTATATCATATTAACATAATTTAAATAAATTTCAATTTTTCTAAAGGAAAAATTTGTATCTTAATGACAATTTTTCTATTCCCATCCTTCTAATATTTGTTCTAAATCATTGTCTTCAGAATTTTCTAATAATTTTATTAAATTATTTGGATGATATTTTGTTTTGACAATATCTTCTCTAATTTTCCATAATAACTTGATTAATTTATATTTACATTTAAGTAAATAATACAAAAATCTAAACTTATTAATAATTTTAATACTTTTTCTGTGATCTAAATTATAATATAATGGATTGTTAATATTATAAAATACTTGTACATCACAATATTTTTCATGAAAATAATAAATGTTATTGAAACTACAGTCAATGAATTTGATATTTTTATAATAAGATATATTATTAATTAAATTATTAGTACATCTTAAATATTCAATATTATCTAATTTTGGTAATGATGTTAATTTATTGAAATTACAATATAAAACTCTAAGGTTTTTGAAACTAGGTAAATATTGTAAATTATTTGTTGCACAATTTAATAATTCTAAATTTGGCATTTCCGAAATATATTCAATATCATTATTATTACAATTCAATATTTTAATAGTATCTATTTTTGGAATATATTTTATGTAATTATATGATACATTTAATTCTTTTAAATTAGTAAATCTTGATAAATCTGGTATTTCATTTAATTTTTTAAATGATAAATCTATATAATCAATATTATTTGGTAATGAACTTAAATAATCTTCAATTGACATATTATTGACAATATTATTTGTGTTTGATGTATGATTTTCACACATTTTTATTATTAATAAATATTATTATAAATAATATATTTTTCAATTTATTTCCATTCTTCTAATATTTGTTCTAAATCATCTTCTTTAAATTCTTCTAATAATTTAATTAATTCATTTGGATGATATTTTATTTTAGCAATATTTTCTCTAGTTTTCCATAATAATTTTAATAATTTATTCTTACATTTAAGTAAATAATACAAAAATCTTATATTACCAATTATTCTCATACAATTTGATAAATTATTATATATAGGATTACCATAACAATACTTAACTTCTATTTTATTAATATTTTCTATATAATAAATATCATTATAACTACAATCAATATTTTCAATTTTATTATAATAAGTAATATAATTGATTAAATTTTTATAACATTGTATATTTCTAATATTACTTAATTTTGGTAATGTTTTTAACTTATTATAATTACAACTCAAATCAATTAAATTATCTAATTCTGGTAATTGTTCTATTTCATTATTTTCACATCCAAGGCTTTTTAAACTGTTAATTTGAGGTATTTTAGTTAATTTATTATATGAACAAGTTAAATAATAAAAATTATTATATTTAAATTCTGGTAATTCAGTTATTTGATTATAATCACAATGTAGTTCTCTTAAATTGTCATAATTTGGAAGTGTTGTTATATTATTTTGTCTACAACATAAAACTCTTAAATATTTATAATGATGTAATGAAGTTAATTTATTATTATCACAATCTAAAACTCTTAAATTAGCAAAAAATGGTAATTCTGTTAATAAATTATTATTACAACTTAAATATTCTAATGTTTCAATATTAGGAATTTCTTTTAGGTAATTATTATTACAACACAAATCCATTAGATTTGCGAATCTTGATAAATCTGGTAATTTTGTTAAAAATTTATTTGATAAACTACTTATTCTTTCTATATTAGAGTCTAAGGAATCTAAATTTATTTTATTATTCTTACTAACATCATATATTATTTTTTCCAAATTTGTAAATCGTGATATATCAATAGAAACAATAGTATCATTTATAATATTTATTTCTTTTATATCACTTGGTAAAGAATCAACGTATTCTTGAATAAAATTCATTATTTATTATAAAATTGTAATCTTTATAATAAATATTGTGGTTGATATAACTGTATATGTATAATAGTTATATCTTTTTCTTTTTGACAATATTGATAATTTTCATTCAATATATAATTATTAATAAAATCTTTTGACAAATTTCTTTGTGTTGTTAATATTGTATAAACTGACAAATTATCAATATTATCTATTAATTCTTTTTCATTATAATAATTATTATATAAATCTATATTATTTATCATTATTTATAACTATAAAAAAAATTGCTTGCGTGTTTTTTGTTTAAAAAAAATTGATAATTAATTATATTAATATTTAACTAAATAATAATTAAAAACAATTGATGAAATTTATTCAAAAACTTGTAAAAAAAGAAAATGTTAATATTGATTTTGGACAGTTATCTAGTAATCCAAATCCATTGATTGTTGAATATTTAAAAAACCATCTAGAAAAAATATATTGGGATGGATTATGTGAAAATACATCTTTTGATGCTATTGAAATATTAAAAAATAATATTAATAAAATATGCTGGTCAACATTATCAAAAAATATTAATGCAATATCCATATTAGAAAAACATATTGATAAAATTGAATGGTATTGGTTGTGTAGTAATATTAATGCTATTCCAATTATTGAAAAACATAAAGATAAAATTAATTGGTATTCATTAAGTAGAAATTCAAATGCAATAAATATTTTATTAAAAAATATGGATAAGATTAATTGGAATACTTTTTCTCAGAATGAAAATCCAAAAGCAATAAAATTGTTAGAGAAAAATATTGGTAAAATAAATTGGTGTCATTTATCAATGAATAAAAATGCTATTCATATTTTAGACAAAAATATTGATAAAATTGATTGGTTTTTCCTAAGTTCCAATCCAAATGCTATGCCAATTTTAGAAAAACATATTAATAAAATAGTTTGGAATGAATTAGCAAAGAATCCTAATGGATTAAAATTAATAGAAAAACATTTAGATGTTAATAAATGGATTAATTTTATGGAAACATATAATTTTGGAAGAATACGTAAAAATGAAATGTATTGGATTCAAAATTTATCACATAATCCAAATGCATTTGATATTATTAAAAAATTAATTGATAAATATAAAATTAAATTAAATAATTTTATATTTATTTATGAAAGAGAATATGTTTTAGAATTTTTATTTGATTTTAGTTATGATTATGAATTAATAACTAAAACTAATTATGAAATTAAAGAAGGAATTATAGCATATTTATATAATCCTAATGTTATTATGATTAAAGCAAATAAAAATAATATTAGTTTTATAGATTGTTTACATTTATTTATTCATCCATTAACATAAGTGCCATTGCAGCATAATTATGTAAATCTAATAATGTATCTCTTAAACTTTCATCACTTACTAAATTAACACCACTTTTTGTAATTGATAATGACCTTTGAATTTTATCTTCAATACGCATTAACACACCAATTGTACCATATTTTGCAAAAGCATCACCATAATCTGCATTCTTTCTTTTAAATAATGCTAATGCTTCTGATTGTATTTTCTCCATTTGTTCTACACGATTCATTTAAACATTAAAAATAGTTTCTCTTTAAATATGTAAAATTATATCTTTAACTATTATAAATTATTTAGAGTTAGATATTATATAAATATAATGTATAGAATTAAATTTTTCTCTAGTTTTTGTGACTCTACAAATTGTAAAAATGTGTATGAAAGATTATGTGAAGTTGATAAAATGGATAATTATGGACCTAATAAAGATATATATATTGTAAATGATGATGAACCATATACACATGCAATTATATTAAATACTGATATGCCTTTATTAAATATACCTAAAGAAAATGTTATAGGATTAGCATTTGAGCCTCCTGATTTTTTAGGAATAAATGAATCTTTTATTGAATATGTGAAGAAAAATGTAAATAAATATTTTATTGGTGTTTCAAATGGATTACCAAATCAATTTATAGAACATTATTCTTATATGTGGCATATTACACCACCAAAAGAAATTTATAATAAAACTAAATTATGTTCAATAATGATAAGTAATAAAATACATACTTATGGACATAAATATAGACATGCTATTGTAAATATTATTTTACAATCAAATTTACCTATAGATATATACGGAACTGGTTGTTGTTATTATAATATAAATGATAATAGATTAAAAGGTGAATTTATAGATAATGAACCATATCAAGATTATCAATTTCATATATGTATTGAAAATTTTCAAACAAACTCTTATATGAGTGAAAAATATACTAATACTTTATTATCAGGAACTATACCTATTTATTTAGGTGCATCTAATATTATGTTTAAAGATTTAACTATAAATTTATCTGGAAATTTAGAATATGATATAAATTTAATAAAAAATATAACAGAAACACCAAATAATTATATAAAACACATATCACAAAATGAAATTCGTAATAAAATAAATTTACTAAAAAATTTAGACACAATATTTAATAATTAAATTAATGTATCAACATATTCATCAAACTCTTTTAATATTTTCTTTGTTATAATTTTATATTTTCTTGCATTTGTATTAGAACAATGATATATAATAACATTATTTTTCATTTTATCAATTATCCAATTAAAATTCATGTTTGAATTATTATAAAAAATTAATAATTCAAATTCATTATTTTCTATTTTACATAAATATATTGTTGTTTTATCAAATTTAAAAATATTATCACCTAATGTATTATTAATTTTATTATAACAAATATAATTTTTCATTTTAATTACATCATTATGATTTATTATTTTAACACATAAATAATCAATTGTATCATCAATTTTTGTATAAGTTGATAAAGTTCTAAGTAAATAATCAAATTGGTTATAGTAAATCAATGCCATTGATTAAAGTTTTTATTATATAATTATTAAATAGATATAACAGATTTTTTTCAATTTTTTTAACAATAAAAATTGAAATTATTTCATAATAATTAATAAAATAATCCAATATTAAAAAAACAATGATTTATCCACTATTTACTTTTTTAAGTCTAACTTTTGCTATTATTTGGAGTATTATATTTCTTCCAACATCATATTATGGATTTCGTATTTATAAAATTAATGGTATTAAAATGGCTAAATTTGCAAAAATGATTAAATATTCTTCCATATTATCTAATGATGAACCAGAAGGATGGATTTATGGGTTTTGGTTCTTTGGATATATTTATTCTGTTAAAAAAGATAAAGGAGAACATAAAGAATTATGGTTATTATGTTCTAAAAAATATTATAATAATAATTTTCAACAAATTAATATTGATGAAGAAACTGGAAAACCTAATAAAATAACTTATTGGAATAGAGAAGGTAGTTTTTGGCATTTATATTATAATTCAAGATTATTAAATTTACCAAGAAATGAACCTAATGAAAATCAATTAAATGCTATTAATCAAATAATTGATTTGTATAATAAAAATAATTATGTAGTATCTTTATTATATGGCAATAGTGGAAGTGGTAAATCAATGACAACATTATATTTATGTTCAGAATTATTAAAAACAAAAAAAATTGTTAATCTTTGTGATACACATATGCCTTGTGAATATGGAGATAATTTTGATTCATTTTATACGAAAATTAATCCAAATGAAGACTCTCCATTAGTTATTGTATTTGAAGAAGTTGATAATATGATTCAAAATATTCATGATAATAAAATAACAAATAGTGATAGTTATCCAACACAAATTAAAAATAAAACTGATTGGAATACTTTTTTGGATAAATTTGATAGAGATATGTATCCATATACAATTCTAATTATGACATCTAATAAAGACCCAAATTGGTTTGATAGATTAGACCATTCATATTTAAGAAAAGGTCGTGTTGGTTTAAAAATTAAATTTTAGACCTTGAACGTAAATCGTTTATGAATATATTGGCATCCTCTAAACAAGATAATGCTAAATATATAGTATCAATATTATCTTTCAAACTATTATAATTATTTAATCTATAAATATTTCTTAATTCAATAAATAATACTTGTCTTAATTTATATATTAGAAAATCTAAAAAATTTAATAATTTAATTATATTATAATATTCCTCTATTGTACATCCTGCCTTTTTATCAACACAGAACTTTCCAATATATTCAATACATTTTCCAATATATGTACAATCATTACATATAAATTCCATTCTAAATATCAAAAAATCATTAAATTTTTTAATTGAATCATTATTGTTATATATAATTCTTGAAATAATATCATGTGTTAAATATACATTACCATTATTATAATAATATAATGGCAATTGATACGTTTCCATTTGATTTTATAAATATTTATGATGACATATTTATAAAATAATATATTCAATTTTTTTAGATTAAAAACCTGCAAGCAATTTTTTTAGATTAAAAACCTGCAAGCAATTTTTTTAGATTAAAAACCTGCAAGCAATTTTTTTAGATTAAAAACCTGCAAGCAATTTTTTTAGATTTAATC
>JACCEA010167146.1_pt1 | contig 25857 bp, 27 predicted proteins | sample 7449851 | NCBI WGS metagenome assembly JACCEA01 (sample SAMN15323453, study PRJNA562643) | freshwater metagenome | isolation source: river surface water | place: USA:Blue River Watershed | collected 2017-08-18
AGACTGCGGCGACCTGCAAGCGCGTCGTACAGAATAAGGCCTGCACCATAAAACGGCTGTTCCCAAAACTTGTAGCAGGGCATCACAAAAGCGAGCGGCTGCGCAAGGTGTGGTGCGTTATGTAAGAGCGTTGTGCGTTCGTGCAAGGCTTCGTACACCAGTGAGACATTACCCTGTGCGAGGTATCGCACGCCGCCATGTACGAGTTTGGTTGATCGCGACGATGTGCCTTGAGCGAAGTCAGTTGCTTCGATGACGATTACAGAATAGCCACGGGATGCGGCATCCAGCGCGAGACCGAGACCTGTTGCGCCACCACCAATAATCGCTAGATCGTAGGGCGTATTTTTTTCGAGGCGAGACAGTAGGCCTGCACGGGTCGCGTCAAGTGGCGTACTTTGTTGGCGCATGTTGTAGTCTTTGTTTGCAGTGATGGTCTAGTTTAGTCCTGTGCCCAGCCTTTTGCCCGTTCTACCGCTTGATGCCATCGGGCTAGTTTCGTCTGACGTGCGTGTTCAGACAGATTTGGCTCAAAGCGCTGGTCTATCATCCATTGTGATGCGATCTGGTCTGTGCTTGACCAAAAGCCGCTTGCAAGTCCGGCGAGGTAGGCTGCGCCCAAGGCTGTGGTTTCCGTGATCGCAGGACGCACAACCGGGATGCCCAAGAAATCAGCCTGAATTTGCATCAGCAGGTTGTTTTTGCAGGCCCCACCGTCGACGCGTAACTCCGCTAGCGTAATACCTGAGTCTTTTTGCATGGCTGCAAACACGTCTGCGACTTGCAGCGCAATTGCTTCGAGAGCCGCACGGGCGATGTGTGCTTTGGTCGTCCCGCGGGTCATGCCAACTAGCGTGCCGCGTGCATGTCCATCCCAGTGCGGCGCCCCAAGCCCTGCAAAGGCGGGGACAAGATAGGTATCCCCGACATCCGGTACGCTTTGTGCGAGACCTTCAACCTGCGCCGCAGAGTCGATGATGTTGAGGCCGTCGCGCAACCACTGAATCGTCGCGCCCCCCATAAAGACCGACGCTTCGAGGCAGTAGGTTGTTTCTGGTGCATGCTGGGCTTGACTTGTGCGCTGCCAACCGACCGTCGTGAGCAACCTGTTTGCGCTCGCAACAGGCGTTCCGCCCGTATTCAGAAGCATGAAGCAGCCGGTGCCATAGGTGTTCTTTGCCATCCCGGCAGAGAAACAGGCCTGACCAAAGGTTGCTGCTTGTTGGTCGCCAATCATGGCAGTAATCGGGATGGCGCGACCAAAGAGCGAAGGGTCCGTTTCACCGAAGTGTCCACCGCTTGGATGCACGTCGGGGAGCAGCGCCCGCGGGATATTGAACAGCTTGAGCAGCTCATCATCCCATCGCAGCGTGTGCAAGTTAAACAGCAAGGTACGAGAGGCATTGCTTGGGTCGGTCGCATGGACCTTGCCGGCTGTGAGCTTCCAAAGCAGCCAAGTGTCGATCGTCCCAAAGGCTAAATCACCGCGTTCGGCCTGCGCACGCGCTCCCGGTGTGTTGTCCAGGAGCCAGGCCAATTTGGTGGCGGAAAAATAGGCATCCAGTACTAGCCCTGTTTTTTCTTGCAGTAGTTGTGTATGACCTTGGATTCGCATCTTGTCGCAGGTATCGGCAGTGCGGCGATCCTGCCAAACAATTGCGTTGGCGACGGGCTCACCCGTTCGACGATTCCACAAGACGGTAGTTTCGCGCTGATTAGTGATGGCGATCGCGGCGATCTGGTTGAGGACCGTGGAGGTGTCACCCTGCCCAAGTACCTGTTCAATGACTTGGCGCTGGGTGTTCCAAATGTCGTTGGCGTCATGCTCCACCCAAGCAGGGTGCGGGAAAATCTGGCGAAATTCTTTTTGAGCGGTCTTTACGCTGCGCCCTTGGGCGTCAAACAATATCGCCCGCGAACTGGTTGTGCCTTGGTCGAGAGCCAGAATGTATTGCATAGTCGGTTGGGCCTAAAACGTAAAAGAGGCATGGGGAGCGTTGTACAGGGCAGACCCTAATTCAAACTTGGGCCAGTAAGTGTTACAAACACGTGTCAAAAACATGAATAAAACCGTCATTATTTGAAGTTACAGTTTAGACAGTACCCTCAAATTTAACGTTCGACAATGCGTGGCTGAGTCCGCAATCCTAGGAGATCGTATGAAACTGAAACTTGCCGCGGCGACAGCCGCCTTAACGTTTAGCGCGCTGACAGCACTGCCTGTCCAGGCCCAAACGGAGATTCAATGGTGGCACGCAATGAGCGGTGCACTGGGTGAGTGGGTTAACGACCTCGCCAAAGATTTCAACGGAAGCCAGAAAGACTACAAGGTCGTCCCAGTCTTCAAAGGCACCTACGACGAAGCAATGACTGCCGCTGTCGCGGCCTTCCGTGCTGGCAACGCACCGCATATTCTTCAGGTGTTTGAGGTCGGTACTGCAACGATGATGGCCAGCAAGGGCGCCATCGTGCCTGTCGCCGATGTGATGAGTAAGGCTGGCGTGAAGTTTGATCCAGCGGCCTATGTGCCTGCGGTTGCGGGCTATTACACCGCCCCGAACGGTCAAATGTTGAGTTTCCCCTTCAACAGTTCGACAACTGTGCTCTGGTACAACAAAGACGCATTCAAGGCCGCAGGCTTGGATCCTGAGAAGCCACCGGTCACCTGGCCTGAAGTCGTCGAAGCAGCTAAAAAGCTCAAGGCCTCTGGTCACAAGTGCCCTTACACAACGAGCTGGGTGAGCTGGACGCAGCTCGAGAGCTTTAGTGCTTGGCACAACACCGAGTTCGCCACGCAAGGTAACGGCATGAAAGGTACCAATGCGCGTTTGAAGGTGAATGAGCCTTTGCAGGTACGCCACATACAGAACTTGTCAGATATGGCGAAAGATGGCTTGTTCGTATATAAGGGTCGCGCCAATGCGGCCGATCCAGTTTTCGTATCGGGTGAGTGCGCCATGACGACTGGCTCTTCGGCGCTTTACGGTAACTTGAAGCGTAACGCCAAGTTTGCATTTGGTACGTCGACTTTGCCGTATTACGCGGACGTGAAGGGTGCTCCACAAAACACGGTCATTGGTGGCGCTAGCCTCTGGGTAATGGCTGGACGCAAGCCTGATGAATACAAAGGGGTTGCCCAGTTCTTTGAATTCTTGTCCCGTCCAGAGGAAGCTGCAAAGAGCCATCAGCGCACTGGCTACCTGCCGCTGACGATTGCTTCGTTTGAGCTGACAGAGAAATCAGGTTTCTACAAACAGAATCCGGGTACGGATGTTTCGGTTACGCAGATGATTCGTAAGACAACCGACAATTCCAGAGGGATTCGTCTTGGTAATCATGTGCAGATTCGTACGATTATCGATGAAGAACTCGAGCAGGTCTGGGCTGGAAAGAAAGCCGCGAAGGACGCTTTAGACTCAATCGTGAAGCGCGGTAACGAATTGCTCGAACGTTTTGAGAAGGCGAACAGTCGCTAAAACGACGACAAAGCGCGATGGGTGTTGAAAGATACCCATCGCGTCTTCTCTAGAAGCTGATGGAAAAGAAAGTTCGCTTTAAATCCGTGTGGTTGCCGTGGCTGCTTATTGCTCCACAAATGGCGATCGTCCTGATTTTCTTCTTTTGGCCGGCTGGCCAAGCCTTGTATCAAAGTGTTCTCGAAGAGGATGCTTTTGGTATGTCACGCCAATTCGTCGGCTGGCAGAACTTTTCCAGGCTCTTTAACGATCCTTTATATCTTGAGTCGTTTCAAACGACCGCAATATTTTCACTGCTGGTGGCTGTTGTTGGGCTGAGCCTCGCTCTATTGCTAGCGGTTATGGCCGATCGTGTCTTGCGTGCAGCCAACATCTACAAAACCTTGCTTATCTGGCCATATGCAGTCGCTCCTGCTGTGGCCGGTGTTTTGTGGGTATTTATTTTTGCGTCTCCCATGGGTGTGGTGGCTTATGCATTACATTGGTTTGGGGTAGATTGGAATCACATGCTCGATGGTCGCGATGCAATGACCTTGATTGTTGTCGCCGCCGTGTGGAAGCAGATTTCCTATAACTTTTTATTTTTTCTGGCCGGTTTGCAGTCGATTCCCCGCTCATTGATTGAAGCCGCTGCAATCGATGGCGCGACTCCCTGGCATCGTTTTAGGACAATCGTCTTCCCCTTGTTGTCACCCACGACCTTTTTCTTGTTGGTCATCAACGTCGTGTATGCCTTCTTTGATACCTTTGCGATCATCGATGCAACGACGCACGGCGGTCCGGGCAAGTCGACAGCTATTCTCGTATACAAGGTTTACTACGATGGTTTCAAAGCGATGGACATGGGAAGCTCGGCTGCCCAGTCTGTGATTTTGATGGCGATTGTGGTGTGTCTAACAATTGTGCAATTCCGCTTTATCGAGCGTAAGGTGCAGTACTGATGAGTATGATCGAACGCCGACCCGGTCTGACGGTTCTATCGCATCTCGTGTTGATACTCGGTGTGCTGATTGTGGCATTCCCTGTGTATGTCACGATTGTTGCATCGACGCAGACAACAGCTCAGATCATGCAGAACACGCCGATGTCGCTGCTACCAGGCGATCACGCGGTGGAGACTTACCGCTTGGCACTCTTCGGCGGCGAAACTGAAGCGGGTGGTCGCATCAACCCGGCTTGGCCGATGATGTGGGTGAGTCTGGTCACCGCACTCCTTATCAGTTTCGGAAAAATTGCAATCTCGATTTTGTCGGCTTTTGCGATCGTGTATTTTCGGTTCCCATTGCGTGGGCTGATTTTTTGGATGATCTTCATCACGCTGATGTTGCCGGTCGAGGTGCGTATCGGTCCAACATACGGTGTGGTTGCAAGTCTCGGCATGCTTAACTCCTATGCGGGACTGACAATTCCTTTGATTGCATCCGCGACCGCGACCTTTTTGTTCCGTCAGTTCTTTTTGACTGTGCCAGATGAGTTGGTCGAGGCAGCTCGCATGGATGGCGCAGGGCCTATGCGGTTTTTTTGGGACATTCTCCTGCCGCTATCGCGCACGAGTATTGCGGCATTGTTTGTCATCCAGTTTATCTATGGATGGAATCAATATCTCTGGCCGTTGTTGGTGACCACGAAAGAAGACATGTATCCAGTCGTGCTGGGTATCCGGCGTTTGATCTCGGGGGATGCTTACACTGAGTGGAATGTGGTGATGGCAACAGCGATGTTGGCCATGTTGCCTCCCGCTCTTGTGGTGATCTTGATGCAGAAGTGGTTTGTGAAGGGCTTGGTAGATTCCGAAAAATGATCTGTATAAAAAGCGAATATTGAGATGGCAGCTATCTCGTTTCAGAATGTCGTCAAGCGTTACGGCACGGCTAAAAGCCCAGTGCAGGTGATTCACAATCTCTCGGCGGATGTCGAGCACGGAGAGTTTATTGTGATTGTCGGGCCCTCTGGCTGCGGCAAATCGACTCTGCTCCGAATGGTGGCGGGTCTTGAAGAAATTACGGATGGCACGATTTCCATCGGTGATCGGGTCGTGAATAATTTAGAGCCGGCCGAGCGTGATATTGCGATGGTGTTTCAGAACTATGCGCTCTATCCCCATATGTCTGTCTTTGACAATATGGCCTATGGCTTAAAAATTGCGCGTGTGCCCAAGGATGAGATTCGTACACGTGTTGAAAAAGCGGCCGGAATCCTTGAGCTGATGCCTTATCTGGACCGCAAGCCGAGGGCGCTCTCAGGTGGACAGCGTCAACGTGTGGCGATGGGTCGTGCAATCGTTCGTCAGCCACAGGTATTTTTGTTTGACGAACCCTTGTCTAACTTAGATGCTAAGTTGCGTGCTCAAACCCGACTAGAAATCCAAAAGCTCCATCGCGAGCTGGGCATCACTTCGCTATTTGTCACGCATGATCAAGTGGAAGCCATGACGTTGGCGCAACGCATGATCGTGATGAACGGTGGGGTAATGGAACAATTTGGTACGCCCGAAGAGGTCTACAGCAAGCCCGCGACAACGTTTGTGGCGAGCTTTATCGGATCGCCGCCCATGAACCTTTTAAAGAGCGCTGCAGGGGTCGATGCGGGAACGATCCTGGGCGTTCGGCCCGAGCATTTAGATTTCGCCGACGATGGCTGGGAGGCTCAGGTTTATGCCGTTGAGCTTTTGGGTGCGGAGCGCTTGGTTTACTGCCAACTTAATCAAGATACGTTGATTGTGCGTATCCACGAAGATCAGGCTTGCCCTGCTGTCGGTGCCGCTGTCCGAGTTAAGCCACGCGCTGATCGTACGCACCGGTTCGACGCCTCGACTGGGAAACGCCGGTCCTAACTCGGCAGTGGTGGGCATTAGCATTTACCCCAATACGCTCGCCACCCTGAGCCGCGTTTAGCCGAATTCAGTATTCCGCCGGTTGTCGCTGTGATATCGTCTTCCACTATGAAAAATAGATCCGCAAGCACATCGCAATGCGAAGCGGAATCAGGAAGACAAGGCTTGCAGCATGAACGTATCTGAATATCTACCCTTTGATCCAATTGTGGCACCAAAGAAGCGGTTGCCCCGTGGGACAGTCGACTGCCATTTCCACGTTTTTGAAGACCCGCAAACCTACCCCTATACCGCGAATCGCTCTTACACACCGAGCCTAGCTCCTTGGGCGGCGTTCCAAAAAATGAATGACACCATCGGTGCCGATCGTGCCGTCTTGGTGCACCCCTCTGTCTATGGCTACGACCACCGCACGCTTTACGACACGATGCAGGCGCACTCAGACCGGTTGCGCGCAGTGGGTGTGTTGGCAGCGGACACGTCCGAAGCGGAGATCGAGCGCCTGCACAAAGCAGGAACACGAGGTGCGCGCGTCAATATCCTCTTTGCCGGTGGTAATCAGTTGAGCGATGCCGAGGCCTTGGCCAAGCGTATCAAGCCGTTCGGTTGGCATATTCAATTTTTGGTTGATGTGAGTGCGCAGCCAGACATCCCCGCTTGGGCAGCCAAATTAGATGTACCGGTTGTATTCGATCACTTTGGCCATCCCTCGACGCCCGATGTACGCAACGCAGGTTTTCAAAACATGTGCGCCTTGGTAAAAGAGGGTACTGCTTGGGTCAAGCTCTCAGGTGCATATCGTGTGGTCGATGCAGCTGATAACTGGGCAGCGATTCGGCCCTTCGTTGATGCGATGTTAGCGACGCGTACGGATCGATTGGTATGGGGTACAGATTGGCCACATCCGAACATTCCGAAGCCCATGCCCAATGATGGGGATATTGCTGATGCTGTGTATGACTGGTTGCCCACTGAAGAGCTGCGTCAACAGATACTTGTCCGTAACCCTGAAGTGCTCTACGACTTCCCAAAATTTATTGCTTAATCACGTTAGTGCTTTATCGTTTTTACTCATAAAGGAGACTTCCCAATGAAACGACGCAACATGCTCGCGCTCTCGGCCCTGGTTTCGGCTGTATGCGCATTTTCTATGCCTTCGATCGCAAGTGCCCAGACAGTTTTAAAGATGGGCTGGACCACTGCTGATAGTCCTACGGATCCTTATTCGGTTGGTGCGCGTGCTTTTAAAGAAGCCGTTGAAAAACTGTCGAACGGTTCCATTCAAGTTCAGATGTACCCAAACCGCCAGCTCGGTGAAGAAAAGCAAGTGATGGAAGGCGTGCGTTTCGGTACCGTTGACGCTGCGATCATTACAAACGCTGTGATTGCTCAGATTGAGCCAGCATTTCAAATTAATGACCTACCTTTCCTCTACTCTAATGAAGCCCAAGCTCAAAAGGCATTGGATGGAAAGATTGGTGCTGAGTTGTCTGCCTTGCTTGCCAAGAAGAACATCATTGTTCTTGGTTACATGGAAGGTGGCTTCCGTCAGATGATTAACAACAAGAAGCCCGTGACAATGCCGGCTGATGTTAAAGGTGTGAAGTATCGCGTGATGCAGAACCCACTGTTCATCGATATGTTCACCTCACTCGGTGGTGCTGCAGTGCCAATGGCTTGGGGTGAAACCTTTACTGCCGTTCAGCAAGGTACGATCGACGGTCTTGAAATCCCGATCGCTGTGATCGATAGCAGCAAGATGTATGAGGTCACGAAGTTCTTGTCATTGACCAATCACACGTACTCGGCGATCGAACTGATTATTTCGAAGCGTACGATGGATAAGCTGACACCTGAGCAGCGCGCCGCTGTTATCGAGGCCGGTAAAGTGGCAACCGCAGCACAGCGTAAAGCCGCTGGTAACGATGTCAAGGACTTGTTAGCCGGTCTGCAAAAGAAGGGTATGACTGTTAACAGCGTTGGTGATGTTGCTGCTTTCCGTCAGTCCGTACAGCCTATCTACGACAAAGCTAGAAAGACTGTCGGTGATGCGCTGGTAAATCAAGCGCTCGACGCAGTGAAATAAATAAGGCTATTTGTATGCGCCGCTTTTGTGATGTGATCGAGAAGGTCCTCAAGTATGCAGCAGTCGTTATTGTGCTGCTCATGCTTTTGGCCTTGGCGGCGCAGGTATTTTTGCGCTATGTATTCGGAGTTTCCTTGTCTTGGAGTGAGGAGTTGGCACTTCTTGGTTTTGGATGGGTTGTAGTGATTGCGACAGCCATCGGCGTGCGTCATATGACGCACGCGCGGATGGACTTGTTATTGAATGTTTTACCTTCGTCGTTGCAGTGGGTGCTTGAGCGCCTGATTGCTTTGATGCTCTGCGGGCTTGGGCTGTTCCTTGCGTATTACGGCTGGGATTACATGGTGGAGACGCGCGGCGCAACGTCAGCAGCGATTGGTTTTCCGATCGAGTTTCTCTATGCGCTTGCGCCAGCCTTTGGTGCCTTGTTAGCTTTGTTTTCTTTCGAGCGCTTATTGCCACACGCGGAGTCGTTAAATGAGTAGCACCGCCTGGTTGTTGTCGGCTGGTTTCGGCGTGTTGATGCTAATGGGTGTGCCGTTTGCGTTTGGTATCGGTATCGTCGTTGCACTATCGCTCGTTGTGTCCGGTATTGAACCGATGCTGATGCCACAAAGTATGGTGGCCGGCACTCAGTCATTTTCTCTGCTTGCGATCCCATTCTTTATGCTTGCTGGTGAGTTGATGACTGCGGGCGGTTTGTCAGCCCGGCTGGTTAAAGTTGCAGATGTGTTTGTGCGCCATCTCACGGGTGGCCTCGGACACGTCACTGTTGTGGCCGCAACAGTGTTTGCTGCGATTTCTGGGTCCGCACCTGCAACCACGGCTGCGATTGGTGCAATTATGATTCCCGCGATGGCTGCCCGGGGCTATGACAAAGGGTTTGCTACTGCGCTTGCAGTGAGTGCAGGAATCTTAGCTCCGTTGATTCCACCGTCGATTGCGTTTGTGATTTGGGGTGTGATTGCCGAGCAATCTATTTCGCGACTGTTTAGTGCCGGGATTGTGCCTGGACTCATCATGGCGTTGGGGCTCTCTGCGGTATGTTGGCTTTATGCGCGGCGCAATAACATTCCTGTGCAGGCGCGCGCTTCCTTCGCCGAAATTCGTCATGCCTTGCGTGATGGTATTTGGGCTCTGCTTGCACCTGCGATCGTGCTGGGGGGGATTTACGGAGGTGTATTCACGCCAACCGAGGCGGCGGTTGTCAGTTGTGTTTATGCGATTCTCGTCGGCATGTTCATTGAGAAGCGTCTGAAAATCGCAGATATTGGGCCCATCGTTTGGCGGTCCTTAAAAATTACTTCGATCGTCATGGCGATCATCATGTTTTCGACTGGGTTTGGGATTCTTGTGGCACAAGAACAGCTCGCGCCTAAGCTCGCAGCATGGCTGTCGGCAAATATCCAAGAGAAGTGGCTGATGCTACTTGTCCTGAACATTGCTTTTTTCTTGCTCGCCGCCGTCATGGACGAGATCGCCATCATGGTGGTCTTGGGGCCTCTGCTGATCGCGATCGCTAACAGTTTTCAGATTGATCCGATTCACTTCGGTACGATCATTGTCACGAACGTTGCAATTGGCATGGCGGCGCCACCGATTGGCTATTGCTTGTTTGTCGGCATGGCTATCAGTGGGCTCAAGCTCAGCGATGTGGCGAGTAAGATCTGGCCGTTTGTTGGCATCATGCTCGTGGTGCTGATGTTGGTGACATACGTCCCAGGCTTCTCGCTGGCATTTCAGTAGTTAAACTTGGCATCCAGTGGGTCTGCGATGCCAACTTCACTAAAGCCCTTTGCCCGCAGCAGACACGAGTCACATTGTTTGCACGGCGCGCCATTCGGTGCAGGGTCGTAGCAGCTCGTGGTCTCTGCAAAATCGACGCCTAGCTCCATGCCTTTGCGAATGATGTCCGCTTTGGTCATTTTGACGAGTGGCGCACGAATCTTGAGGCGCTGATGGCCCTCTACGCCAGCTTGCGTAGCAAGATTGCCGAGGTGTTCAAAGGCGGCAATATACTCAGGGCGGCAATCTGGGTAGCCGCTGTAATCCATGGCGTTGACGCCTACAAAGATGTCTTGCGCACCGAGTACCTCAGCCCAACCTAACGCGAAGCTCAAAAAGATTGTGTTGCGGGCCGGCACGTATGTGATCGGTATGCCGGTCGTAATGTCTTCAACCGTATGTCCTTTGGGGACGGGAATATCGGCTGTGAGTGCTGATCCACCAAAGCTGCGTAAATCGATGTCTAAGATGACATGACGCGCGACGCCACGCAGTTTTGCAAAGGCAGTTGCTTTCTCAAGCTCAATCGAATGACGTTGCCCATAGCGAAAGCTCAAAGCGAAAACTTCAAAGCCTTCATCCTGAGCAATCGCGAGTGACGTTGTTGAATCTAATCCGCCACTCAGTAAACACACGGCCCTTTTTGACATGCGTGGCTCGACACTTATTTTGAGGTTGGCATGACGAACTCGGCACCTTTGCCGATTGTTTCTGGCCAGCGCTGCATAATCGATTTTTGTTTTGTGTAGAAGCGCACGCCTTCTTCACCATAGGCATGCATATCGCCAAACAAACTCTTTTTCCAGCCACCAAAGCCGTGCCAAGCCATGGGTACAGGAATCGGTACGTTGATGCCGACCATACCTACTTGAATGCGACGTCCGAACTCACGTGCGACGTTGCCGTCGCGGGTGTAGCAGGACACACCATTACCGAACTCATGCGCGTTGATGAGGTCGACAGCTTGTGCGAAATCTTTGACGCGCACGCATGATAGGACCGGTCCAAAGATTTCTTCTTTGTAGATACGCATCTCGGGGGTCACGTGATCAAACAGAGAGCCGCCGGTAAAGAAGCCTTGCTCGTGGCCGGGCACTTTTAGACCACGGCCATCGACGACTAGCTTCGCACCTTCTTTCACTCCGATATCGATGTAGCCTTCGATGCGCTCTAGTGCTTGGCGCGTCACAATTGGACCCATCTCCGCGTCGAGCTCCAGGCCGTTCTTGATCTTTAAGGTTTTGGCGCGTTCGGCCAGCAACGGTACGATCTTGTCCGCGACATCACCGACCAGGACAGCCACAGAGATTGCCATGCAACGCTCGCCGGCCGAGCCGTAAGCCGCACCAATCAGTCCATCCACAGCTTGTTCGATATCTGCATCGGGCATTACAACCATATGGTTTTTGGCGCCGCCAAGTGCTTGCACGCGCTTGCCAAGATCTGCGCCACGTTGGTAGATGTATTGGGCAATTGGTGTCGAGCCGACAAAGCTGATGGCTTTGACGTCGGGATGTTCGAGTAAGCCGTCAACAGCAACCTTATCGCCCTGCACAACGTTAAAGACGCCATCGGGCAGGCCAGCTTCTTTCAGAAGTTGCGCCATAAAGATCGCTGCGGAAGGATCGCGTTCGCTGGGCTTCAAAATAAAGCAGTTGCCGGCTGCAATCGCGACGGGAAACATCCAGCAGGGAACCATGCAGGGGAAGTTGAACGGGGTGATGCCGGCGACAACGCCCAAGGGCTGACGCAACGTCCAGTTGTCGATTCCGGTAGATACTTGATCAGTGAAATCGCCCTTTAGTAACTGTGGAATGCCACAGGCGAACTCGACGATATCGATCCCGCGCATGACTTCGCCCTGGGCATCCGTAAAGACCTTGCCGTGCTCCTGCGTAATGATTGAGGCCAGTTCGTCTTTGCGTGCGTTGAGCAACGCTAAAAAGTTATTCATGATCCGCGAGCGACGCAGCGGTGGCGTATCAGCCCAGGCGGCGAAGGCGCTCTTGGCACTGGCGACTGCAGCGGCAACTGTTTCGGTCGAGGCAAGTTCCACCTTGCGCGACGCCTGGCCCGTTGCAGGGTTAAAGACGTCCTGACTGCGCGCGCCGGCGACGGCGACAGGTTTGCCTTGAATCCAGTGTGAGGCGAGGGCGGGAATGGCGGGCATCGGAGGCTGCTTGGACATGCTGAATCCTTTAGTGTTCGCAAAATCAAGAAATAATCGCTTTCCGTATTGTAAGACGCTGTAGGATGGGTGCGGTGAGAATCCGCTGGGTAATTGTTCGTTCTGCTTGATCTTGGTTAAACTTTGTCTTTCCTTCGGAGCGATCCCCCATTATGAGTCTGCCCCTGTCCGGCAAAGTTGCCTTAGTCACCGGAGCCGCTCGCGGCATTGGACGCGCCTGCGCGCTTAAACTGGCATCGGCCGGTTGTGACATCATCGCCAATTACTACAACAGCTCGGATGAAGCTGAAGCGGTCTGTGCAGAAGTGCGTGCGATGGGTCGCCGTGCGATCGCCGTGCAAGCCAGCGTCGGCGTGCCTGACAGCGTGGCTGAGATGTTCGAGATCATCACCAAAGAATTTGGTCGTTTGGACATTGTGATTAGCAACGCAGCCTCGGGTGTCTTGAAGCCAGCGATGGATATGACCCTCAAGCATTTCCGCTGGTGTCTTGAAACTAACGCATTCGCAGTCAATCTACTGGCCCAACATGCGGCCCCGCTCATGAAAGATGGCGGGCGCATCATTGCTATGTCAAGCCTGGGTGCCCAACGTGCGATGCCGCATTATGGGTTTATCGGCGCCTCCAAAGCGGCGTTAGAGTCGCTGGTGCGTTCGCTTGCCCAAGAATTGGGCCCTCGTGGCATCCGGGTCAACACTGTTTCGGCTGGCGTGGTCGACACCGATGCTTTAAGTCATTTTCCGAATCGGGATCAGGTGTTGTCTGAGTTCGCTGCGCGTACGCCAGCGGGCCCGAGTCTGCTGCCAACGAACGTTGCCGATGCGGTCTATTTGTTGTGTCTGCCCGAGGCGGCTTGGGTCAATGGCCACACCCTTGTGGTGGATGGCGGCTTTGCGATTTCGGGTTGATCACGATGGCATTTGAATCAGGACTTTCCGGCAAGGTTGCAATCGTCACAGGCGGTTCGCGTGGGATTGGTCGCGCAATCGTCGAATTGTTGGCGAGCCAAGGTGCGAACGTGACGTTCTTTTACAGAGGTAACCAGGCAGCTGCTGACGAGGTTGTTGCTGCCGTGCAGGCACAAGGCGGTCAGGCAAGTGCCATGCAGGTTGATGTAAGTGACTCCGCGGCCTGCGCAGCCGCTGTCGATGCCGTTGCTGAGCGCTGCGAACGGATTGATATTCTGGTGAACAATGCTGGCATCGTGCGCGACAATTTGATGGCGGCGATGGAGGACGACGAGATTTCGGATGTTCTCAACACTAACGTCGGAGGTGTTTTTAATGTCACCCGCCCCGTTATTCCTTACATGATGTCCCAGCGTTCGGGGCGCATTGTTAATTTGTCATCGGTCGCCGGTAACAAAGCGGGTAGAGGGCAGGCAAATTACGCCGCAAGCAAAGGCGCGGTCGATGCTTTGACGCGTGCGTTGGCCGTTGAGCTGGCACCCCGCAAAATCTTGGTCAATGCAGTGGCGCCAGGTGTGATTGAAACAGAGATGTCACAGCAGGTCCGTGATCTGGCGGAAGACGAGGTTAAGCGCAATATCCTCCTCAAGCGCTATGGACAGGCGCAAGACGTGGCAAATGCCGTTGGATTCCTGGTGTCAGATCTCGCCACTTATGTGACAGGACAGGTGCTCTATGTGGATGGCGGCTTTAAAATGGGCTAATCGGCCCGTTTTTACCCCCGTCTTGGCGCTTTTCAGGGCGGGATTTCCCTGATACTTGGGTTAAAATGACGCGCGCTGACACATATTTGGAGTAAATCATGGCTGAAGCAGTCATCTCGAAAGAAGAAATCATGGCGGTTTTCCCAACCGTCCAAAAAACGATGGCCGATGCATTAGGCTGCGATGTCGATGACATCAAACTCGACGTATCCTTGATCGAAGGCTTGGATGCTGAATCGATCGATTTTCTCGATATGGTGTTTCGCCTTGAGCGCGCCTTCAAAATCAAAGTGCCACGTGGCAAGATTATTGAAGACGTCCGCGGCGATATGGCCGTTGCTGACTTTGAGCAAAACGGCATCTTGACTGAAAAAGGTTTGGCCCGTTTGCGTGAATACCTGTCCGAAATCGACGCGTCGCGTTTCAAAACTCCAATGCGTGTTGACCACATTGCACGCTTGTACACGCCAGAAACCTTCTGCAAGCTAGTGATCCGCGCTCAGCGTGCATCACAAGCCGCTGGCTGATGGTTCTCGACGGGGCGAGTGCCGTCAAGGCCTCGCCAAACGGTCGCTTCGCCGCATTTTCGTTTGTCGACCGCATTACCAGTATTGAAGGGGTCGTCCGCGTGAGCGGCCTCTATACGATCCCCAGCACTGTTTCGCACTTCCCGGTTAGCTTGGTGGCCGAAGCCATTGGTCAGCTTGCTGCGTGGATTGGTATGTCTGCAGTTGGCTTTACCCATCGCCCTGTTGCGGCGTTGGCGGGCGATACGCGCATGCACCGCCTCCCCAAGCCAGGCGAAACGCTCGAACTGATTGTTGATATTGAGTCCTGCGATGCAGAAGCGATTCAATACAAGGGACGTGCATTGGTTGATGGGCAGTTGGTTCTTGAGCTGCAGGATACGCTCGGATCGATGCTCGACATTCATGAGTTTGATACGCCAGAAGCACTCGCTGCCGATTTTGAAGTACTAAAGACCACAGGACGAGCGCCTGGTGCTTTTGGTGGTGTCCCACAGCCAGCGTTAACCGACATCCCCAGTGACCGATCGGATCGGCTAGAGGCAACGCTTGCCGTACCAGAGCAAGCCCCGTTTTTTGAAGATCACTTCCCGTCGCGCCCCGTTTATCCCGCAACGCTCTTGCTTTATGCGCAGCAGCAATTGGCGCAGCGACTCGCTCAGGCTCAGGCTGGCTGCCCGGTGCGAGTATGCCGTATTACGAACGTCAAGGTACGCGCTTTCACAGCGCCCGGCGCGTCGCTTGTCTTGTCCGCAGAGGCAGCAACGCCTGGCGAGAGCGATATAGAACCTATTCTGATTAAAGTTGGTGCGGCAGCAAATGGTCGCACAATAGCTGGTGCCAAAATGTTTTTTGCTCCAGATTCCGGAGAATCCGCATGACCGCAAGACGTCGCGTAGCGATCACAGGCATTGGGCTCGTTACCCCAGCAGGACTTGATGTGGCATCTACTTGGGCGCGTGTTAAAGCGGCAAAGGGCTGTGGCGGTCCCATCACGCTTTTTGATGCGTCGGGGTTTTCGACACGTATCGCAGCCGAGGTGAAGGGCTTCGACAGTTTGCCGCCGATCGATGATCGCAAGCTTCTTAAGTATGCGAGCCGTGCGCATCGTTTTGCGCTGGCGGCCGCAGATCAAGCGATTGCGGATGCTGGCATTCGACCCACACAGCAAGACGCAGCACGTTGGGGCTGTGTGGTTGGTGCGGGCATGATGACGATTGCACACCCTGAAATTGCTGCGATTCAAAAAGCGGCGGCTCCCGATGGTGATTTTCAGGCGAACGGTATTTTGGAAGAGCCTGTTGCGAACGATGTGATGGCTTTCAGCCGCAGTTTGTCGACTGCGGGAATTTCATTGTTGTTGCGCCGTTTTGGGATACGTGGCTACGCATCGAGTGTGCACACTGCGTGCGCCTCGGGCGGACAGGCAGTTGGTACTGCCCTTCGCCTCATTCGCCGTGGTGTTGCAGATCGTGTGCTGACAGGCGGTTTTGATTCAATGATCTCGCCAGTCGGTCTGTCAGGCTTCTGTCTGTTGTCGGCCGTGTCGCCCGATAACGACAACCCAGAACGTGCGAGTCGCCCGTTCGATCTGACGCGCAATGGATTTTTGCTCGGCGAGGGTGCAGGCTTTCTCGTGCTTGAAGAGTGGAATAGTGCGGTACAGCGCGGTGCCACGATCTATGCTGAGCTCGCGGGTGACGGCAACTCTCTGTCCTCATACCGGATCACAGATTCGCATCCGTCTGGAGATGGTCCGATACAGGCGATGCGTCGTGCGATTGCCGATGCGGGTGCCGATCAATCGGACATTGATTACCTGAATGCGCATGGCACCTCAACGCCGATGAATGATCGTAGCGAATGTGCGGCTGTCAATGTTGTGTTTGAAGGGCGTGCAAAAGAAGTTGGCGTCAGTTCAACGAAAAGCGTGATGGGGCATTTGATTGCCGCTGCGGGCGCTGTTGAAGCAGGAATTTGTGCGCTGGCGATTCGCGATGGTTTGATGCCCCCGAACGCCAATTTGCAACAGCTCGACCCAGACTGCGACGTCAATATTGTGCGTGATGCGCCGCGCCCTGCACGAATTGGTATGGCGCTTTCGAATTCTCTTGGATTTGGCGGCAGCAACAGTTGTCTGGCTTTCCGCAATCCCGAAGAAACCGCAGCGTTAATCGCTGCAGGACGGTAATTGAAATGAGTCGAATCGTAATCACCGGAAATAGCGCGATTTGCGCTGCAGGCTTGGATCCCGCCGCCATTGTTGACACACTGGCAGCTGGTCGTTCGATGGTTGGCCCCATCGCGGGTTGGGATACAGAAAAATGGCCAGCGAGCCAAGCGGCTGAAGTGCCGGACTACAACGGTGGCAAGCTCCTAGGAGATCGCAAGCTGCTGAAGCTTGTGCGACGCTCTGACGTATTCGGTATTTACGCGGGCACGCAGGCGATTGAACAGGCTGGGTTACCTGAGCATACCGGAGCGCTTGATGAGGCGGCTGCCGCAGACTATGCGGATCAGACCGGTTGTTATGTCGGTTCAGGCGGTGGTGCGTTTGAGGTGAACTATGATTTTTTCCCTCTGATGGCAGAAAGCGGGGATAGTCTCGCGACCTTTGGTAAAGAGTTGTCCAACACGGTCAATCCGATGTGGTTGTTACGCTCACTGCCAAATAACGTGTTGTGTCATGTCAGCATTCGTAATCAGTTGAAAGGGCCGAATGGCTGCATCACGAACCACACCACAAGCGGCATCCTGTCAGTCATTGAGAGTGCGTGGGCATTGCGTGAGGGTGATGCGCAACGTGTCGTGGCAATTGCGCACGATGCGCCGATTGAGCCTCAAACCTTGCTGTACCTGGATCAGGTTGGACTGGTTTCCAAAGATATTTTGCGTCCGTTCGACACGCGTCATGATGGCTGTGTGTTGGGCGAGGGTGCAGCGGCGCTCGTGCTTGAAACCGAGGCCAGCGCAAAAGAGCGTGGCGCGACGATTCTCGGTGAGTACCTTGGGGGCGGCGACGCGTCTGAGGGCGAGGGGATTTTTTGTATTCGCGACGATGGAGACGGCCTAAGCCGCGCCATAGAACTTGCATTGAAGGATGCGGGCCTCAAGCCGTCCGATGTGGGCATGATTGTTGCGCATGGAAATGGCACCGAACAATCGGATGCCTCTGAAACCGCAGCGTTGTTACGTGTTTTTGGTCAAGACATGCCGCCTGTGACGGCGAATAAATGGTCGATTGGACACTTGTTCGCTTCGTCCGGTCTGGTGGATGTTGCAATTGGTCTTGAGGCAGCTAGACGTGGCGTGGTGCCAGGCGTGGCGACTCTAGAGCAGCTTGCACCTTCGTGCACAGGGCTCAATATCAGCAAGCAAAATCGTGAGACGCGTAGCGACGTCGTCTTAGTGCTTTGCCGTGGCTTCGCGGGCACAAATGCTGCCGTGTTGCTGCGTGCAGCGCGTTAATCGAAGCGCCGGCGGTTTTAGTGACTGAGTCTGAACAACGTCTGCCTGACGGCTGTGCGGTAGACACCGTTGAGATCGAGCGGATCGCCCGTCTCATTGAGGCGATGCCTGACGAGCTCGATAAATTATTTTCTGCTACTGAAATTGCCGATGCAGGCGATGGGCCGGGTCGAGCAGCAAGCTTAGCGGCGAGATTTGCTGCCAAAGAGGCTTGTCTGAAGCTGTTCTCGGCTGAGACTGCGCTCAACACCATCACAGCGATGGATTTTTCGGTACGTCGCGACGAGTACGGTGCCCCGCATATCGAGGTGACGCCTGCCGCTGAAATTGTGATGGGCAGACATCTCGTTGCTGAAATAAAAATATCGTTGACCCATTCTGCAACAACCGCAACCGCGGTTGCGCTTCGAGTGCCCAAAGTCATTGTGCCTACGTGGGCTGGTAAGTTTATTTATCGATGGTTGCCATACCGTCGCCGTGTCATCCTTGAGAACCTAGAGCGTGTCTATGGCGGCAAGGTTGATGCTGGGCAGATAGAGCTTCTCGCGCAAGCGCACTATGGGCATCTTTGGTCCTTATTGACCGAACTTGTGAAGTTCCGATTCCTATCGGCTGAGCAAAAAAAGGACATGGTGCGTGTGCTCGGAGTGCCGGGCATGATTACAGCGTTCGAGGCTGGCAAGGGCTTATTGATCTTGACCGGACACTTTGGAAATTTTGAAGTGTCGACCGTTGCGGGTATTGAGCATTTCCCGCAAGTCAAAGGACGTATTCATTTTTTACGCCGCCCCATTAAGCCGCGTTGGCTAAGCGATATGTTGACGCGTCGTTTTAACGAGGCGGGCTTTGGTGTCGTGGGACGTCGTGGGTCCCTCGAAGAAATTGTGCAGACGATCGAAGGTGGGGATGCCGTGGTGTTTCCCTTCGATCAGTATGCACGACGCCCCGAGGGTATTCCAGTTGAGTTCTTTGGTCACACGGCCGGAACGTATAAAAGCATGGCGGTTATTGCGCTTGCGACAGGTGCGCCGGTGATACCAGCTTGCTCTTGGCGTGAGCCTGATGGCACCCACGTCCTAGAGTTCTTGCCTGCGCTGCCAGCAATCATTGATGAGGACGTCGGCGCAGAAATTCAACGCAATACCAGGGCATATAACCAGGCGCTCGAGTTGTTGATCGTCAGGCATCCCGAGCAATGGTGGTGGGTGCATCGCCGTTGGAAAACTCAGGCGCCTCGCAAAAAGCACGCATAATAAAAAAGCCTCGAATTCGAGGCTTTTTTACTGTTACACCGAAGAGTGCCTTGGGTGTTACGTTATTGCTGCTTGTTTGCTTCGTGCTTGTCGTACAAGTAACCGCCTAGGGCGCCTACAGCTGCGCCGCCGATGAGGCCCCAGACAGGGTTGCCGTCAGCCAGCAGTGCAATTCCAGTGCCGGCTGCTGCACCGATTGCGCCTCCGGACAGAGTGCGCTGTTGTGTGGTGTTCATGCCTGAGCAGCCTGTCAGCACTAAGGCTGCGCATACTGGCAAAGCGAGGAGAGTTTTCTTCATAATGAGTATTCCAAAGCGTTGAGTGACGGCCTAAACAGTGCGGGAGCCAAGCGGCTTAGCCGCGCTTGCAAGGATACGTTTCGCCGAGGTATCGCAAAATGGTGTCTGCCGCTGACATCTGATTGAAACGCGCGTTCGCTGCAGTCCACTTTACAAAACCGTCAATGTATTGCTGCCGAGTATTACCTTTCGGTTCGAGGCAAATAAAGTTCGGTGCATTTTTTGGATGACGGCTGACGAGGTATGTTTCGTATACGCCTTGACCGAAGCCATGGCAGAAGTTTTGCGCAGCGACATCGGCTTTGTTGTTGCAATATGCGACATATTGTTCTGTCGTAGTTGACGCTTTGGGTGCTTGTTGTGCCATCGCTGGCGCGAAGCCAGCGATGCCAAAACAAAGACCAAGGACTGCGAGGTGCTTGTTCAATGTTTTCTCCGAGAAGTTAGGCTTTCTTAACCCAAGCATTACACCAGCCGGGGCCTGCAACCAGTTTGCCCGGGAAGATTGCACAGGTGCCATTGTCAGGACCTTTGGCTACGTAGAGCTGGCAGTTTGAGCACAGCTGGCCAGCGGCATATTTTGGAAACTTAGCCTTGTCGACTGCAGTCGCTGCAGCTTTGTATCCAAGGCCGGCTGCTGCGGGTTCTGCTTCGCCGAGCATCGCTTGCGCCTGCGCTTGAGCGGATAGACCAAGGCCAGCCAGACTGGCTGACGAGTAAATAATGAACTGACGACGTGAAGGTTTCATTGTCTGTGTCCTAAAAGAGTAAAAAACTGCACGGTTAGTGGTGCAGATAATCAGATTTTAGTCAGTCTGCGTGTTTTTTGTCGAAATCCCACACTTCCTCAAACCCCATGAGTTTGGTGAGATCCGTAAAGTCATACAGATCGGTCGTCCCGCCCACAGACGAACCCGTGCTTTTGAATTGTTTGTAGACCTGCAGCATCGCCTGAACGCTTGCCAGCATGGCCGTGATGGGGAAAATCGCCAGTTTGAAGTTCAGCGCTTCGAGCTCAGCTTTGGTGAGGACTGGAGTACGACCTTTTTCGACCATATTTGCCAGCAAGGGCTGATGGAATGTGCGTCCAATTGTTCGCATTTCCTCTTCTGTCTCAGGGGATTCCACAAACAGGATGTCGGCACCGGCTTTTGCATAGGCCTCGGCTCTTCGCAGGGCCTCGTCCAGCCCGAGTGTTGTGCGGGCGTCCGTCCGAGCAATGATCAGAAAATCTTTTGATTGACGGGCTTCGGCGGCAACACGGATTTTTTTGACCATATCTTCCATAGGAATGACACGGCGTCCCGGCGTATGGCCGCATTTCTTAGGAAACTCTTGATCTTCCAGCTGAATGGCTGAGGCACCTGCTAACTCATAGCCTTGAACCGTATGGCGCACGTTCAACAGACCGCCGTAGCCTGTGTCGCCATCCGCAACGAGAGGCGTGCGCGCCATTTTAGCCATTGAGCCGACACGGCCAACCATGTCGCTGTAGGTTGCCAGACCCGCGTCAGGCAGGCCCATGTGAGAAGCGACGGTACCAAAACCGGTCATGTACAGGGCTTCAAAGCCGAAACTGTCGGCTAAGCGCAGCGACACCATGTCGTAGACGCCCGGTGCTGTCACGAGTCCCGGTTGTTTGAGTCGTGCGTGGAGTTGAGCGGGTTTATTGTTTGACATAATTCAGAGTCTCGTAGGGTTTGTTTTGATAGTCGTGGGGCAGTGCGTTGACCCAATCGTAGCAGGAAGACCGCACCCCGTGCGGGCCGGACTGACGGCATCTGAGGACCGCTTGACCGGCACGCCTCAGTTCCTTACATTGGGAGGCTTGTTTCCTCCCATATTCAAAGACCCCCATGACGCAGATCACTGAAACCATCCACGAACTCAACCTACAGCTTGCTCGTCGCGAAACAACGCGTGAGGCGCTCGTGACGCGTGCACTCGAAGGTGCGGCCAAGGCAAGCGCCAAGAGCGTGTTTACCAAGCTTTACCCAGACGCAGCCTTGGCTGCAGCACGCTACGCTGATGCAGCGCAGGCGGCCGGGGTAGAGCAGTCTCCCCTTGCTGGTCTGCCCGTCTCGATTAAAGATCTGTATGGGGTTGCGGGTGAGACCACGATGGCAGGATCGGTGGTTTGCAAAGGGGAGCCCCCGCAGACACATGATGCGCCAGTGATTGCGCGCTTACGCTCAGCAGGCTCAGCCATTATCGGCAAAACCAATATGACTGAGTTTGCATTCTCGGGGATTGGAATCAATCCACATTACGGGACCCCAGTTAATCCGACAGACCCCAAGGTTGCTCGGATTCCTGGTGGTTCATCTTCGGGTGCGGGCGTTTCGGTTGCCCTGGGTTTGGCTGTTGCTGGGTTGGGGTCGGACACGGGTGGTTCGATTCGTATTCCCGCAGCGCTCTGCGGCTTGGTTGGATTTAAATCTACCCAAAGTCGTGTGCCGCTCGACGGGGCGTTAGAGCTATCGCGTTCATTGGACACGGTTTGCGCCATGACGCGTAGTGTGCAAGATTGCATCACCGTCGATGGAATCTTGTCGGGTGAACAGTTGCTAGTGCGCCCACGCACGGTTGGTAGTCTGCGTTTAGCGGTCCCACAAACAGTTGTGCTGGACGGACTCGATGCGACTGTTGCGCAAGCGTTTGATCGCAGCCTATCCGCACTCTCGGCTGCAGGCGCTGAAATTGTAGAGATTCCTTTGGCTGAGTTAGCTGAGATTTCCAAAGTAAATGCTCCCGGCGGTCTCTCGCCGATCGAAGCGTACGCCGTGCATCACGAGCGGTTGGCACGCGCTAAAGAGGGCTTTGATCAACGCGTTGCGGCGCGGGTGGCGCTCGGCGCCGCAATTACCGCGCAGCAGTACATCGCTTTGTTGGACAAGCGCCGTGCCTGGATTACGAGCGTCGAGCGTGCAATCCAAGGCTTTGATGCCATTGTGTGTCCGACTGTGCCAACGATTGCCCCTGAGATTGCTCGCTTGATTGCCTCAGACGAGGAGTTTTTTAAGGCCAACGGTCAGATGTTGCGCAATACGTTCACGATTAACTTGCTGGACGGCTGCTCCTACAGCTTGCCATGCCATCGTGAGGGCGAACTTCCCGTTGGTTTAATGGTGTCTTCGATTCGCGGCGACGATGCGAATTTGTCGGCAGTTGCCCTGGCAATTGAGGGGATTTTGCGGGGCTGAACACACTGAAAGAGTTTGTAACCAATCGAAACAAATTCCGATAGGCTGACCCCTTAACAGCACGGACTAATGGGCATAACGTACGCCCATTGTCACTGTTAAAGGAGTTCAGCCATGCGTATTACTCGGTTCTTGTCTTTGGGCGCTCTTTTTATGTGTACTGGGTGCGTCGCGTATGGTCCGGTAGCGGGCAACTATGGCTATGACCCTGGTTATGGTGTGGCAACTTATAGCCCAAGCCCCTTTTACGTTGCGCCAGCACCAGTCTATTTTCCGCCGGCCTACGGTCCTCCGGTGTATGTTCGCCCAGTTCCGCGCGTGGTCGTCCCGATCTTTGTGTCGCCACCCGTTGTTCGCGTACCGAACTATCGACCATACCGACCACACTACCACCGGCGCGGCTGGTCTGGTTAAGCACTGGTACGGGCAAACCTGTACATTACGGGATAGAACGATTGCCCGGAGGCGTAATGAAAGTCCCGCAACGGCTTAGGCCGCTGGTTGAAGAAGGCTTGGTCGATGACGTGCTGAGTCAGTTGATGAGCGGCAAAGAGGCGACCGTTTACGTCGTACGCTGTGGTGATGATGTGCGTTGTGCCAAGGTATACAAAGACGCCAAGCAACGTAGCTTTAAGAACGCAGTTTCTTACACCGAGGGTCGCAAGGTTAAAAACAGCCGGCAAGCGCGCGCCATGGAAAAAGGTACGCGCTACGGTAAACAAATGCAGGAAGAGCTTTGGCAAAACGCTGAGGTCGATGCCTTATTCAAGCTGGCGAGTGCAGGAGTTCGCGTCCCCAAACCATACATTTGCACAGACGGCGTGCTGCTCATGGAGTTGGTCGCCGATGCCGAAGGTAATGTCGCACCTCGACTCAATGATGTCGACATGACCCCAGAGCGCGCCCGTGCGTGTCATCAGTTTTTGTTGAGTCAGGTCGTACGCATGTTGTGCGCAGGCGTGATTCACGGTGACCTCTCGGAATACAACATTTTGATGGCTGAGGATGGCCCGGTCATTATTGATCTGCCCCAAGCTATCGATGCTGCGGCAAACAATGAAGCACAGGTTCATTTGCAGCGCGATGTGCAAAACCTTGCAACGTATTTTGGGCAATTTGCGCCTGAGTTGCTGGCTACTCAGTACGGCAAAGAGATTTGGCAGCATTACGTCGCAGGAACGCTTACAACTGAGACTCCTTTGACCGGTCAGGCGCGCGTTGATCACACTCCTGTGGATATGGCTGGCCTGATGCAGGAGATCGAGGCGACCCGCCGCGAGCAAGAGGCGCGCTTGCGCCGAATGCAAGGGATTTCTGACCCCGATCGAGATCACTAATCCTTTGCGTTCTCGTGGCTATAATCAAGCGAACATAAGTCCAATATTCTGGTTTAGATCATGACTGCACATACACCTCTGATTTTTAAGTCCACACGTTCAGCGCAGGGACGTTCAAAAACGGAGCGAGACGCGATCCTCGCGGACCCCGGTTTCGGCAAGTATTTCAGCGATCATATGGTGTCGATTGACTGGACCGTCGAGAAAGGTTGGCATGATGCGCAGGTCAAGCCTTATGGCCCACTGTTGCTTGATCCAGCTTCCTCAGTCTTGCATTACGCACAAGAGATTTTCGAAGGCTTGAAAGCGTACCGCCATGCGGATGGCTCAATCTGGACGTTCCGTCCGCAGGCCAACGCTGAACGCATGCAACGCTCGGCACACCGGCTTGCTTTGCCAGGGTTGCCGACAGAGGACTTTATCGAGTCAATTAAGCAGCTGGTTTCGATGGATGCCGATTGGGTGCCTAAAGAACCCGACACTTGCATGTATTTGCGCCCATTTACGATTGCGAACGAGAGCTTTTTGGGCGTGCGTTCCGCGCATAAGGCGACATATTTTGTTATCGCAAGCCCCGTCGGCCCTTATTTCGCAAAGGGCGTTGCCCCTGTGTCGATCTGGCTGTCTGAGGACTTCACGCGCGCTGCTGTGGGTGGCACGGGCGCAGCGAAGTGCGGTGGCAACTATGCAGCCTCGCTCTTGCCACAACAAGAGGCCTACAAAAACGGCTGTTCACAAGTGTTGTTCCTTGATCCGCAAGAAGGTAAATACCTTGAAGAACTTGGCGGAATGAACGTATTCCTCGTCAAGAAAGATGGCACGTTGATTACGCCAGAGCTGTCTGGCAGCATTCTCGAGGGTGTCACTCGCGTGAGTATTTTGCAGTTGGCACGAGATCGAGGTCTTAAGGTTGAAGAGCGGAAAATCTCGATTGACGAGTGGCGCAATGGCATTGCTTCGGGTGATATCGTCGAAGCATTTGCTTGCGGTACAGCCGCAGTGGTGGCGCCTATCTCAGCGTTGAAGGGACGAGGTTTTGTGGCGGGGGATGAGAATGCACCCGCTGGTAAGCTAACGATGTCGCTACGTCAGGAGTTGACCGATATTCAGTACGGTCGTGCCCCAGATCGTCACGGCTGGTTGACCCGTTTGGTCTGATCCGTTTGTTCTAGCATCAACCGGTACTCCCCTACAGAAAGACAAGGGTACCGGTTGAGTAAATCCATCAGTAGTTTGTCTGCTCGGACCACCGCAGACGCGGGTAGTCCCGCCATAATCTCGCTATAGGTTTTAAAGCGCCCCTCGCGGTTCCAGTCTTCGAGAGCTTGGGCGTGGATCTCAATGTTTTGGGCCTTGCGTTGTGCTCGACGCAATCGCTGTTTGTTTGCCTCATGCGCGCCATAATCGCTCTGAGTACTGCCAGATCCTCTTAGGACCCTGATCCGTGCCGCGGTTCTAATCTTTAGGTAGTCGGCATGGTTGGTCATACCGAGCGTCTCAAGCTTTTTGATGCATTCAAGCAACGTTGCGCTATCCGTACCTGGCGTTTTTGCGATCTGGCTAAATGGTCTCGGAATGCGTTGACCGCGCTCAGAAAGTAACTGAATGTAGCGTTTAGCAGTGAACTGCACTTGACCAGATGGAATCGAGCGAGGTGGCGGCATAGCTAGCTCTATAGGAAGTAAAACTAGTACATCAATTGTTAGTTAAGATAGTACGTCGCAAATCTA
>JACCEA010940743.1_pt1 | contig 25849 bp, 25 predicted proteins | sample 7449851 | NCBI WGS metagenome assembly JACCEA01 (sample SAMN15323453, study PRJNA562643) | freshwater metagenome | isolation source: river surface water | place: USA:Blue River Watershed | collected 2017-08-18
AAGCGACTGAACAGCACCATTACACATCGTGGTTACTGATGGCGTAAGAGTTGGAGCAGGTGGCACCGGGTTAACTGTTACGACTGTAGACGCACTCATGGAGCATGTACCGTCTGTAGCGACAAGAACATAAGTACCCGCATTAGCTGCAGTAACACCTGTGAGCACCGGCGTCAAAGAAGTTGATGTGAAACCAGCAGGACCGGTCCATGAATATCCCGTTGTACCGCTGGATACAGTTCCCGTCAAGGTAACAGTTCCGCCCGGACAAACACCTGCGCTGGCAGCTGCTGTTACGATAACAGGGCAAGGAGACCAACGGTAAACCTGGTTGGCCGCGGGGAAGTCGTAAACACTGTTGAAAGTTGTATTGGGTGTAGGAGAAGTACCGAAATTAGGTAATGTACGGTAGTCGGTAGTGCTATTGGCAATACCGATGGAGGCACCGGAACCGCTCGTGAACGAACAAGTGCTGTAACAAAAGTCGATCACGTTTGTCGTTTCATACAACCTCAGCTGAAAACTACCAGCCGGAGTAGTACTGAAGTTAGGGTACAATGTCACTCCGCCCCACTCCATGACAAAAATCCTATTCGGAGCTGTACCGAGTGTCTGATACATGCTGGTTGAAGCATGAGAGATCAGATCATCAAAGTAGGGGAAAAGAAAACCAGCACCTGTGATACTACCTGCGGTATTTGTCCACGTTATGGACCCTGAGTTTGCCAACGAAACCCATCCATTAGTACAGATGGACAATTGCGTGTAATTCGTTCCGCAGAAGTTGAACGTAAATCCGAGACCAACCGAGGTCTGTGTGCGATCGTCTCCCCACCACGTTGTCCCCATTACCGTACCCGTAGAACTGATACTAGTATAGGTGGAACTGAAGGCAGAGAAAAAATAGGATGCGGTGGTCTGAGCATTTCCCTTTGTCGAAAAGATCAACAAAAAAACAATCAGGCGTAGAAATACGTTTCTCATACAGTATATTAGAATAAATAATCTTTACAATCTTAACAATCGGGTAAATTTAACCACTTTATTAAAAAAACACAAATAATATTGGCAATCAAAAGCAATTTCAACTTTAAATGAACAACCAAAAATTAATACACAAAATAATTATATAAAATGCACTGATATTCAGCTATATAATCACAGAGATAGGATTCGTGGAAATTTGAACAGCAAAACGACAGTTTGCCATTAAATGTAAGGCGCATTGACTGCCAAAAATGTTAGCAAATTCAGATTCTTTTTAGCGAGGTGTTATTTTAACAAAGCGGAAATCAGGATTTTCTCTGCCCAAACATCGTGTGACGGGCAACATCCCAATCAGCGGGGAGGATACTATACATAACTGTATTTCTAAAAATACCGTTCTCACGGATGCGTTCATTTCGTAATACACCCTCAAAAACTCCACCAATTCCTTCGATCGCCTTCCTGCTTCTAACATTGATCTCATCCGTAACCAATTGGACCCTGATCGCAGCAAGCACATCGAAACAATAATTCAATAGCAGGTATTTACATTCTCTATTGACGCCGGTGCGCCAAAGAGAAGGAGCATACCATGTCCAACCAATCTCCAACTTACGATGTTGAGGAAAAATGTTGTGAAACATGGTGCTCCCTACAACAGCACCGGTCGCCTTTTCAATCACGGCAAACGGATATTGTTCTTTTGTTGCCCGCTTAAGCACTGCAGATTCCAGCAATTGCAACAGTCGACCTTCATCACTACCGTCGACCGACATATATTCCCAAATGCGGCTATCAGCTCCGATCTTAAGCAAAGCGGGGAAGTGATCCCTTTCAAGGGGAACTAATCTAACCATTTCGCCTTCTAATACCACAGGATGCCCGATCCAGTTTGCAGGATTTATCATTGTGCAATTTTAATGCGGCCAAATTTAATTCAGAACGCCCGGAAACCACACGGTACAGTTAAATCTGAATCTATATAACTTGCACATCAGAAATAAATGCAGCATGAGTGAGCCGAGAACTGACATAGCAAGCCATAGATGGGTTGAAAACATCCACATCCTTTTGTGGCTGATGAAGGATGCATGCTGGGCTATGGTGTGGAAGCCGGGTGCCGTCGCAATGATCGTGCCCACCATCGCAGTTGCCTTCTTTCTACTTATCCGCAACAGACATCTCCGATCAGAGACGTTTCACAATGCCGCAGTATGTGCCTGGATAACCGGAAATTCGACCTGGATGCTCGGAGAATTCTACAACGTTGAGTTGCGCCCGGTAGCAGCCACACTGTTCGTTACAGGACTGCTGATACTAACAGTATATTATTTGTTCTACTTCAGGAAAGACCGTGAGGAAGAAAGCAAAACACAATAATATCTGCCTACTTACGGCTTGCCGTCTGGGGGATAGTTTTCATCAATTCGTTTTGCATATACAGGTGATACCTGTAGTTGGCAGATCCTTCCAGCACTTGTACAATCTCCTCGATCTCGGCATCTTCGCCAGTCGGGTCATACTCCTTACGCAGATTGTTGTTGAACATTACACCAACTGACTGCCACAGAACCGCATTAAACCCACCACGCAATTCTCTGATGATGCTATAACAATTCTGACCTGCCTGACGGTTGATGAGTTTTACCAGAACATGCCCCTGATCTACGGTCAGATTTTTTAACGGTTGTTTAAATGCAACATCCAACTTCCGGTCGGTCTCGCGCAGATACTTTTTACGATCGCGCCTTCTCTCAAGCGTATCAAGTGTAGTATGAACATCCTTTAGTATCGCAGCGGCCGTGAGTGCGTAAGGATACACAATGTAGATATCGCGCCTCAATCTGTTTCTACGTACCCTCGCCTCTTCATTAATATAAAAAGCTGTTCTCGTAAACTCAGGTAGAAATGCCATCGGGTATGTTTGGCCATTCTCCACCACTGCACCCAATCGTATTGTATCATTTACGCCCACCTGTGCATAACAGAACGTTCCGGCAAAACTGATTGACAGAAGGAACAACGAAATAATATGTCGATAAAAAGAGATCATTGGCATCTTTCACACCGCCTGACGCTGAGGACCCAAAATGCTTTGTGTAAATTTCGGCATTTTAGACTGTATAACATGCAAGCGACCGAAACTATTATATATACGATATGTTAATTCTAATAAAAGGGCTTACCGAGTATATCCAGTCGTGTTACCTTTGTTAAAGACATGAGCAAATTGACGATAACGGGTATAGCAATAGCGTTAATGCTATCGGCATGTAACAAGGAAGTCAAAAAGCCACTTTCTAAAGACGAGATCCAACGGCAGATAGACAGTATTGCGCAGGCACGTATGAGGGAACTGGAAAGAGATGCCCAAAAGGAGCTGGAGCACCGTATAAAAATAGAAGTGAAGGTAAAAGCGGACTCAATTCTACAGGAAAAACTGAAATCATCCACACCGGCGCAAATAGATAGCGCAACAAATCAACCCCAGTGACACGAGTTGATGAACAACAAACTATAGTCTTCTTTGACGGGGTGTGCAACCTGTGCAATGGCACTGTGCAATTTCTTATAAGAAATGACAAGAGTAAACTACTGACCTTTTGTTCTCTACAATCAGAAAGAGGAGCGGAAGTGATGAAACAAGTTTCAAAACAGGCAGGCACGCCCAAGAGCATTATCCTGCTGGCAGGCAACCGTTACTACACGAAATCTACTGCGGTATTGAAAATTGCGCAAAAACTGGGAGGAAGATGGGCGCTACTCTACCCTTTCATCCTGATCCCCGGACCTTTAAGAGACCTTGTATACGATCTGGTAGCAAAGAACCGATACCGATGGTTCGGTAGGTCGGAAACATGCATGGTGCCGGACCCTTCTTTGGCCGCGCGGTTTCTTAGCTAATAATAAACAACCGCATTTGCCCGTTCTGATATAAATTTGACTATGAAGAATTTTTTCTCGCTCGTTGCTTGCCTGACCGTGATCTTCGGATCGTGGTGTGGCCATGCGCAGGAAGTCACCTACACCAAATATGAGAAATTCGACTACCACACAGATGCCTATTCTGTGGTAGGTATGTCCGGCGGGAATCTATTCACCTACATCAGGAACAATGACGGCTCACGACTGGACGTATATAACGACTCACTGAACAAGGTAGCAACGGTGCTACTTGACTTTTTTCCATCGCGCATCTATCAGGTGCGTTTCATCACCTATCCCGACAAAATAATTGCTCTCTATCAGGCACTTGAAAGCAACAAAGTAGTGCAGTATGCCGCGCTGCTGGACGAAAACGGACTTTTGAAAGGAAAGCCTTTAGAACTTGGAAGTATCCGCACGGGAATCTTTGGGGCGACACGAAACTACTTCTCGTCGGCCTATTCCGACAACAAAAAGAACATAATCATTTATACTGCCACAGACAAAGAAAATGAGATAACATTGGACTGCAAATGGCTGAGTGACGAATGTGTATTGACGCACAATAGCAAAGTCACATTCACAGCCGAGAACCGTGCTGAACACAAGGAGGTGAATGTTGCCAATGACGGCACAGTGTATATGGCCGCCTATACACCCGTGGGGTCTGAGGACTATGCAGATCAATACTGGATTCTGAAACTAAAACCGGGTGCAACGGCTTTTGAAGCGAAAGAGTTGGCCCTGAACGAGAAATACGCCACAGGCGGATACACAAAGGTGGACAACGTGAACAACATAGTCTACTTCGGTGGTTTTTATTCGAATGATAAAAACGGTAACTTCGACGGTATCATTTATGCTGCTTACAGCAACACTGACGACAAATACACCATCAACAAATTTATCCCCTTTGACGGACAGCTAGCCGGAGGATCTGCCTCATCGAGGCGCGGTGGCATCTTTGACAACTATGTAGTGCGGCAATTGATAGCCAAAAACGATGGTGGTTTTGTTATGATATCCGAGATGACCTACATCACTACAAGGAGCAGTTTCACACCCGGATTTGGCTACTATTCATTCTACACACCATACATGAACTCTTCAGTTCGTGAGTATCATTACAACGACATCATGGTGCTTTCCTACGACAAGAATGGTGTAAGAGAATGGAATTCCTTCGTTCACAAACAGCAGTACTCTCAGGAAGATGAAGGCGTATTCTCATCCTATGCACTGCTGAACACGGGCGGCACACTTGCTTTCCTCTACAACGACTTCGATGTACGACACTCACGTATTCAGCTATCAACCGTAAGCCCCGAGGGCGGCAAAACAGAAACGCATGGCCTTGCGGCTGATGGCAATGACTATCCCGACTGGTTGCCACGCAGTTCACGTCAGGTATCTGGACGATCGCTGGTTGTTCCTTGCGTTAAGAAGAAACAGATCTGCTTTGCCCGTGTATCATTTTAACCGCATCAGTTAGTGCGATAGACACCACCCTGATAAGTGGATAGGTAGATGTTCTTATTCTCGAAGTAAAGCAGATAGCCGTTGCGGTCCCAACGGGGCTTTATTCTGAAGTGAGTGAACGGCGCGCCTGACAAGTCGGTGTAATCGTTATTAAAGATCGTTCCGTACTTCTTCAACAGAAGACCATACCATAGCATCGTCTCATACCCACGCCACATCATTTCAGAGGGTACACCTCCGAACTCCTTTGCAAACTTACCGGCAATTGACCGACGCACGTCGGTATTACCTGAATCGAAATTGAACGGGTAAGACACGTTGATAGTGAGATTTTTGTAGGCATCAGCACTCTTTAGCTTCGGCATCGCATTCCAACCAGGCATGCCATAGACTTCAATATGCATACCCGGAAAACCAGCGGATAAAGCCGTTAGCAAACTGTCTGCAAAAACGGGATCCAGAATGCTCACCACCACGATATTGGGCTTTGTCGTGTCCAGGACATTTGAAAGCAATTCGCGGCCCGGCACATTGTTGCACAACAACTTTCTGAATGTTACGTCACTATACAGGTCGTTAAGAATGTAGAGCGCTGCGTTGTCATCAGCGAGTGAAGATGTACGATACAGCAACGTTACATTGCCGCCTGCATATTTCCTGGAAAGGTCATCAATTATAAACTCGCAATGACTTTTAATCGTTGGCTGAAGCATGGTGAAATACTGATTGTCTTTTACCCAACCATCGTAATTAGACATAGCTGAAACAAAGTTGATCTTCTTCTTTTTTGCATACCCGGCAAGCACCGGGATATCATGCTGCTCAACCGCACCAATAATTAGATCCGTAGAATCGAGCCGGCGGTTATTGATGAGCATCTCGGGAGATTCAGAAAATGAACCTGCATCAAATATGTTTATATCCAACTTCAGTCCTATACTTTTCAGACTGTCGGCGGCAAGCTTCACACCCTGATAAAAAGCCAATCCCGGTGCGGCCTTTTCAGGCACTTTCTCTTTGAATGTAACTGCCTCACCACGCACCAGCTCGTCGAGATAAAGCGGAGCAATAACGCTAACACGATAACGTTTCTTCCTTTTGGATTCAGGATAATAGATCTCCTGTTTCTTCTTGGCTAAAGGCTTCACCTCCTCCTGGATAGCAGGTGCGACCTTGGGTTGAGCGACCATTGGCTCTTCTTCCTTTCGTTTATGCCTCTTCTTTGCAGGAGGTTCTTCGCTCTTCCCGTCCTGTCCGGCACTTTTTGTTGTTGTCGACTCCATTGCTTCCTTCGAGCGTTGAGCGACGCTCTTGTACTCTTGCGCAGAAACCGGAACAACAAAAAATGCTACAAAAAACAGAATGTGAAACAAGCGAACCATAGAAAGAAGAATACGAAAAACAGAGACAAAAGTAATACAAACCACCTCAGGCAGATTGAATGAAATCGGGGCACGGGCATCAATTCAGGGGCATTCCCATCCAGGTATATTTCCTGAACATGGTCTTGCGACCCAACTTACTCTTACCCATGTATTCATTCAACCATGCCTTTTGTTCGGCGAGAGCAGACATAGCATCGTTTACAGTCCTCAAAACCGGCTTGATCATTTCATCGATCTTGGGGTCTCCGCCCTTAATCTGCTTCAGGCGGGTGTCGGCGCCACTAATCCGTGAATCAGCCTTATCTAACATAGCTCTGATGGCCGCATCAGACCGTGCCGGGGTGAACTGGTGATTTCGGTAATTGATAAAATCATTCAGATCGTTGACACCCTCATTAAAATCGCTGACTGCTGAATTATATGCATCTACTAATTTATTCTGACGATCGACCGTAGCATTGTGTCGGAGTATCTCAATGTTCTCCCTGAGATTATACAAACGGTCGTGAACCACTTGATTGCTGACACCATTCTGCTCCAGCCTGCGGGCTTCTGCAACCATCTTCCCTTCGTCATTCAGCTTCAGGTATGCCTCAATTGTATCGGCATAAGAAAAGTACGGCACCGCCCTCCCCTGCATCAATTTGCCGTCGGCAAATTCTTTGTTGGTCAACGGTTTATCCAGCATCTGCCACATCGGATCAAAAGGCATATGCGTCTTCACAAGCGATGTGGGGTCGGCCTGAAAATACTGATTGTTGATCGTAGCGTTGAACTTATCATTAAGAATTACTCCGCTGCCCCATGTTGGGTCGAACAGCCTCCAATTGCCATCAACGCGGGCGGCACACCAACCATGCCTGGTAAAACCTGCATGATCTTGCTGTCTTGTGTAACCCACTACCACAGATGACGGTATTTCGCACTTCTCACACAACTCGTTGAAGAGTGCAGCGTAATGCTCGCACACGCCCTTGCGTGTGCGCAGCACCTTGTCGATCTTATCGCGGGTGGTTTCCTTTTCGTTGAAGGCAAACATATTGTCCACGTCGTAGGAAACATTTGTGGCTACCCATATAAAGATAGCTCTCACCTTAACGGCTTGAGTCCGGAAATTACTATTGATGTAGTCTGCGATGGCCGTAGTGGAACTAGTTTTATCAGCAGGCATTGCCAATACAGCCTTATCAACAGCGGCATATGCATTTGCATTCTTCTGCGCAGAGGCAGTGCTTGCTAATGACAAAAACAATATCAGGAACAAATTCTTCACGAAGCAAATATATCAAAACCAAGTAACCACTTTGTTAAAACACCCTATATCTGTCGCATAAACACCACCTAACTGCCTGACGCAACCGATATCTTTACAAAAAAATGGACCTATGTACCACACGACCATATCCGACGACATAATAGTTTACTGCCTTAAGGCATCTTCATTCCCCGACGGGGTCAGTGCCGTTTACGACAAGCTGCATGCCGAATATCCACCGGAGAATGGCCGGTCATATTTTGGCATATCCCGACCTGCATCCGATGGCAGGATCACTTACATGGCTGCCGTGACGCTAAACGACACAGATGGCACACCCTCCTCCGAATATGAGCGATTCACCATAAATAAAGGCAGGTACTTGTCTAAAGACATCAGCAACTACATGGCTAACCTCCCAATGATCGGGGCATCATTTGCTGAAATGATACGGGAGCCAAATGTGGCTCCCGATGGATATTGTCTTGAAGTGTACTTAAGTCCCACTGAGTTGACATGTATGGTAAAACTGAAGGACTAACGTATATAAGCTTACTTCCGATACCCCAGATCTTCAACGAGTGACCCCGGCAAAGCAGGCAACAAATGCCGCGGCAAAAGGAAAGAGGTAAGCTCAGAAAGCTCTTTAAAGATATAGTGACTATCGGCAGCGCCTCTCAGGTATTCAGCACCCGAGCTGCCACCTGTACCCACACGCTTGCCTATAGTGCGCTGCACCATATGTATATGACGGTGACGCCACATAGACATCAGCTCATCCACCTCAAGTAGCGTGCTGAGCAACTCGTAAGGAAGCTGCAACAGCGGCTGATCGCGGTAAAGCATGATGAACATGGCATTACGGGCCGCATCTACGCTGAATGAACGGCCCTCAGGATACTCGCCCTTATTGATGAAAATCGAATCAAACACTTTTACCTGAGACATTTCTGCCTCCGAAAGACTGCTTACATATGCCTCTCGATACTTGTTCCAGAAATCGCTTGTACCTTCTTTGCCCCAATATTCGAGATTACTAACAAACGGCATACGAGTGAGCCACTTATCGATAAGGACCAGCAATGACAATTCAGATTCGGCAGTCTTAACCCTGTCAACATCAGCTGTAGTAAGTTGTGACAGATAATAAGCCTTGCCGTGGCGCTGATCGTACTTCAATCCCAACGATGCCTCTATCATTTTGAACTGAATGCTCTGAAAACCTGAGGCCGGCCTGAGCAGATCACGAAAATCGAGGAAATCAAGCGGAGTCATAGTTTCCAGCACGCCCATTTGCATCACGGCGACATCCAATATCCTGCAGATGCGCTTCAACCTGTGCACACTATTGTAAATGTCCGGAGTGTTGTTCTCGATGTTGCTTTGCGAAAATACTCCCCGGATTATCCCCAATTCATGCAATATCTGCTTGAACCACAACTCGTAAGCCTGATGGATAATGATGAAAAGCATTTCATCATCGGCACGCACCCCTTCCTTCAGGCTTTCGGGAGATTGCGCATTCAGGATCTTGTCCAACTGAAGATATTCGCTGTAATAGACGGGCTTGCGTTCCTTTTTTTCCATGGTGTGAAATTAGTAAAATACCTTTCACACTATTCAAAGCAAACACATATTATCGAAAATAAATAAAGGGCTATCTGAGCCTCTTCCTCCCGGCATCAGCGCAACGGCGCCCCGCGGCAATGTCATCAATGGCCGACGCCATGCGCTGCACGATCTCATCTGTCGTCGACCCGGCCAGCACCCAGTTTGTCCATGCCTGCTGCTCACTTTCGGTAAAGCTATTGAAAACGCTAAGTGCCTTTGGTTCATCGCTAAGCGCCTCCAAAAAGTCGGCGAGTGCCGGTTCTTCTGGTGCCCGATCGGCAAAAAGTTGGATATGCACGCTTTCTCCCGCTTCCTTACCTATTTTCTTTCTCACCTCGGCTTTCACTGCAAGAAACAACTGTCCACCCTTTATCGGCATCAGGCTCACCTGTTGCATCAAGTGCCCATCAATGGTCGCATCAACCCGTGTCCATCCGAAATTCTTCTTTCCACCTTTTATGACGGGCGGTAACAATGCATAGGTCCAACCTCCCTTCATGGGCATCTTTTCCAGCACAATGTCACCTTCAAACAACAGTTGCTTCATGGCACAATAGTGTTAAATATCGGGCTACTAAGGTAGGATAATAGCCTGACCACCCCAATATGTAGTGCTTTCTTGCTAACTTTAAGATCGGATTTCTGATGCAGGTGAACGGCTTAAAACGAGGCCATGTGCTGATGACCGGGAGTCAATAAAAATTGAAATTTTATGCAAACAGCATACATAGTTTCGGGATACAGGACAGCAGTATGCAAATCGAAAAAGGGTGCATTTAAAGCCTTCAGACCCGACGACCTTGCCGTAGAGGTGATAAAGGGTCTATTGGCATCGCTGCCGCAGCTGGACCCGAAACTGATAGACGACGTGATAGTAGGGAACGCTGTACCCGAGGCCGAACAAGGTTTGCAGGTGGGCAGGATTATCGCCAACCGAGCTGTTGGGGAATGGGCACCGGGCTTCACCATAAACCGCTATTGCGGATCGGGGCTGGAAGCGATAGCCATCGCAACAGCAAAGATCAGCACGGGTCAGGCCGACTGTATTATAGCCGGCGGCACAGAGAGCATGAGCCTGGTTCCCACAGCAGGCTGGAAAACGATGCCCAATTACGACTATGCCCGAGATAATGGCGACTACTACCTGAGCATGGGACTTACGGCAGAACAGGTGGCACAAGACTACAAAGTATCTCGCGAAGATCAGGATGCATTCGCCCTGAGGTCTCACACACGTGCTGTCAATGCCATACAAAACGGCTATTTCAAGAACGGAATCCTGCCCGTAAAAGTCAAAGAGGTCTACCTGAATGAAAATAACAAAAGGGCAGAAAGAGAACTAATAGTAGATACAGATGAGGGACCTCGCGCCGACACATCTGCCTCGGTGCTGGCAAAATTACCTGCAGTGTTTGCACAGGGCGGCAGCGTTACCGCAGGGAATTCTTCCCAGACGTCAGACGGGGCCGCGTTCACCGTTGTAATGAGCGAACGACTGGCACAAAAACTGAACATCACGCCGCTGGGAAGGCTGGTAGCCTGTACCAGTGCAGGCGTGGATCCACGCGTTATGGGCATTGGCCCGATAAAGGCAGTACCCAAGGTTCTTGCGACGGCAGGAATGAATCTGGGCAATATAGACCTGATAGAGCTGAATGAAGCCTTCGCATCACAATCGCTTGCCGTTATGAGAGAACTGGCGCTGGACCCCGAAACGGTCAATATCAATGGCGGCGCCATTGCATTGGGTCACCCGCTGGGATGTACCGGCGCAAAACTAACAATACAGCTCCTGCACGACCTGAAACGGCTGAACAAAAAGTACGGCATTGTCACGGCCTGCATAGGTGGCGGACAGGGTATTGCCGGCATAATTGAACGTTGCTAAACAACAGAAGACTCAAAGACAAAATGACAAACAATCCACTATACAAGGAATACAAACAGACACTACAAAAAGCAGCCGACATAAACAATGCAGCGGCAGTATTGGGTTGGGACCAGGAAGTTTATATGCCACCAAAGGGCGCTCATTTCCGAGGCCGTCAGCTGGCTACACTCGCGGCGCAAGCACACGAACTGCTTACCGGTGAGCGCCTTGGCCACCTGTTGGATCAACTAAAATTCGCAGACGACCTGAACCCTACCGAACAGGCCAATGTTCTTCGCAGCTTTGAAGATTACAGCAAGAACAGAAAATTATCGGCCGAGTTTGTTGAAGAACTATCCATGCAGACGAGTGCTTGCTTCAATGCATGGATAGAGGCACGCCGTGCCAACGACTTCTCAAAATTTGCCCCGTCGCTGGAAAAGATGGTAGCGCTGAAAAGAAAGCAGGCTGAGATGTACCAATATGAAAGCCACCCCTATGACGCACTACTGGACGAGTATGAGCCGGGCATAAGGGTAGCTACGCTGGATCAGGTTTTCAGCGGCATAAAGACTGAACTGCCGGTAATACTCGCAAAGATCAAGGCAGCAAAGCAGGTTGACGATAGTATCTTTTACCGGCACTATCCCAAACAACAGCAATGGGATTTTTCCATGACAGTGCTCAAAGCCATGGGATACGACCTTGAAGCCGGCAGGCAAGACTTGTCTGAACATCCGTTCACAACATCATTCGCCCCCACAGACGTACGTGTGACAACCCGTGTGAGTGAAGACAACTACGCTTCCTTGCTATGGAGCACAATTCACGAGGGTGGGCACGCACTTTATGAGCAAGGCCTGCCAGAAGATGAATATGGCTTGCCCTGCGGAGCGGCAGCATCTCTTGGCATACACGAATCGCAGTCACGCCTATGGGAAAACTGTATTGGCCGCGGTGCTGACTTTTGGGATCATTTCTTCCCCATACTGAAAGAACAATTCCCTACCCAGGTGAGCGACGTAACAGCCGATGACTTCTTCAAAGCCACCAATAAGGTTGAGCCGTCTTTTATCAGGACCGAAGCCGATGAGATCACCTACCATTTCCATGTACTCATTAGGTACGAGATCGAGAAAGAGCTGATAGAAGGCAAGATCGAGGTGAAAGACCTGCCTGCAAAGTGGAACGAGTTGTATACACACTATCTGGGCATCACACCCACCGATGATGTGACGGGAGTGCTGCAAGACGTGCATTGGAGCCATGGCAGCTTCGGCTACTTCCCCACCTATACACTGGGAAGTTTCTATGCGGCACAGTTTTACGCGCATGCCCGAAAAGCGATACCGACACTGGAATCGGACATAGCAGCCGGACAAACTGCTGAACTGCTTTCTTGGTTGCGCAAGAACATACATGTGCACGGCAGGAGATATACGTCGGAAGAATTGTGCGAGCTGGTGACCGGCGAGCGCTTGAACACCGAATACTTCCTCGATTATGCACGTAAGAAATACGCGTCCGTATACAACATTGATCTGTAACAAAACCAGGAAAGTGTGCCTGAGACGAGCGTAAGATATAATGAACCACTGAACCCGGATAATCTGGAAGTGCTTACCCAAAAGGAAGCAAACGAGAGGGGGCAGTATTTCAAAGTACTTCGTGCGCTGCTGGTGGCATGTGTTGTAATACCATTCATAACCTCCTGGTACAGGGAATACGAAGGCGCCGAAAACACTTTTTCTTTGGTGCGCTTTTTTGTTACCTCGGGCACGTTGCTGGGAATCTGCAGTGCTGCTACGTACTTCAGCTATCGCGCCTACCACAGCAAACTGCTCCTGGACCTGCGCGACAGGACCAAAACGGTTGAAACAAATAAGATAACCCGCAAAGTTGCTCACCCTTCGGGGAATGCGTACTACTTTTACACCGATTCAAAAACAAAACTAAGTATAGAAGTATCTCGGGAAGACTTTAATGCCTACAATGAAGGCGACGAAGTGAGCATAGAATTTGCAACAAATTCAAGACACTATCTGGGATACTTCTGATCAGAAAGACAAACACAATGATCAATACCGTAATATTCGACATGGATGGACTGCTGCTGGATACCGAACCTCTGTGGGGAAAGAGCATGCTGCAAGTAGCAGAAAAACACAAGATACCGATCACCGCGCAGCGATTTAAGGAAACAACCGGCTTACGCATCTATGAGGTGACAGACCATTGGGCCATTCATTATCCGTGGGAGGGAAGGTCATCAAAAGAAGTAGCCGAGGAAATACTTGACGAGATAATTGCTTCCTCCAAAAGCCATGCAACTGTGATGCGCGGCGTGGAGCAAACACTGCAACTACTCAGACAACACAAATTCAAGATAGGGCTGGCGTCATCTTCGCCGGCGCGTATGATACACGAACTGGTAGACCATTTCGGCATCACACACTATTTCGATGTTATCACATCGGCAGACGTAGTGGATCTTGGCAAACCGCATCCGGCAGTCTTTCTGCACTGCGCGGCAGAGTTAGGCTCGCGCCCCAATCAATGCGTGGTTCTCGAAGACTCTGTAAACGGGATGATCGCCGGCAAGGCAGCAAGAATGAAAGTGATCGCCATACCCGAAGAAATTCACTTCGATGATCCACGCTTCTCGATAGCCGATGCCCGCCTTCGCTCGATGGAAGATTTCGACTTAGGTATGCTGAAGCACCTTTGATCAGCAACTCACTCGCTGATGTCGTAAATATAGATATCCTTGTACCTGCCTATGAGCTTCTTCGTAAACGGTTCGTAGGCAGGTTCGTGTATAGCAGTACCATTTGCTACTATCATGTACTTCGCCCCATGCTCCTTGCAAAATTGCACTGAGTAAGTCCCCTTCCCGAACAAGTCGGAAGAATAACCCGGATTTCCATAGGCGACAAGCGAAATATTTGGAGACCCATCGGGCACCGACAATACAATATCAGTTGGCTTCACGCCTATCTTTCTGAGGTAAGGCTCCACTTCATTGATCTGCTGAATGTTATCAAAGCCGATGTTTGCGTCTGAATACCTATCCAGTTGTATCGCCTGATTGTAATAAATGGCGGCAATCATTAAGCTTGCAGTAACCAACTCAATAACGCGGATCTTTCTCATTGGCATACTGCTCAGCACATGCTGCTGAAGATAGTGCAGCACCGCTATTGTTAAAAAAACAGCGGGTATCGCAAAAATGAGCTGGTAGTAGTCGTGGATCATAAATGCCTTGAACCACAATACACCATAAACCACGGCTCCTACAACCAGCATCAGCACGAAGTTGCGCAGCAAAACGTCCATCTTCTTCCATTTGGCAAGGAATACAAAGAAAAAACCAACTAACAACAATAACATGGGCACTGAGTGAAAACACTTAGGCCCTTGATCCAGCAGGCGAAACCGGAATGTCTCATATATCTCCCATCGGCCCATTTCCCACATGGGGTATATGCCCTGCAGATTGATGTTATTCCCATTCTCCGCATTATAAGCCCTTACAAACAAAATCCACCACACCATCACTACCCCCGCGCCCACGAATGCTACCAAAAATCGCATACGAACGCCGGAAGTTCCTTCCTTCCTCGCATTCGTAAATAGTATAGCCCCAAGAAACGCCAAAGGGATCAAACCTCCATCGGTAGGCTTTAAGAGCAACGCAAGCGCGAAGAAAAATGCCCCTACCACAAGATGCAATATCCTCTCCCGGTCGTTATAGCGGAGCCAATGAAACAGCCCTGCAAGCGAAAAACTAATGGCAGGAACATTGGGCAGAAAATTGACGGCATAGAAGAAATAAAAGGGCGAAGCTCCCAACATCACCACAACAAATGCAGGTAATAAAAAGCCCCGCAGCCATATTCGGGCAATACCAAACAAGTACACAAGGCCGACCATGTAACAAAGAAAAGTTACTCCTCTTATCACCCACAGGTGATACCCCAACACCTTGCAGACCTTTGCTGACAGATAATACAACACGGGAAACTCACTCACCACTCGCCCTTCCTTGCCAATGAGGTTGTAGGTAGCGGGTTGTAAGAACGGAAGATCATTTCGAAAGTAAGTCTTTGTGTATGCCAGACAATCGCTTTGCCGGAAGATGTGCGTGGTTCTTGGCGGATACTGAATGATCCTTAACCCGTCGGCAGCAACAAACAGAAACAACAGCAGCAACAAGAGCGTGACTACCGGAAACCTTCCTACTATAGCTTTCAGTTGCTGCATATACTATCGTAACAGATCTTTGGTAAGACGATAAACATAAATATCCTTATACTTCCCTACAAGCTCGCCTGCAAACCTCGAATACAGCGTATCGCGCAAACGGGCACTATCCGCTACTATCATGTACTTCGCCCCTTTGGCGATACAATATTCCGGACCATAGGTATTCTCTGAGAACAGATCGCTGGTCCAACCATAATTCCCATAGGCTGCCAGGGTGACATTGGGTGTATTATCGGGCAGCGAAAGTATCGGATCGGTTGCAGCTACTCCTATTTTCCGAAGATATGGCTCCACCTCATAAATATTCGTGTTCGCGTACCCTCTATTCACATCAGAATACCGCTCCAACTGAACTTCCTGATTGTGAAAGATACTCAGCACCATTATCCCTACAAGCAAAAGGCGTGCCGAAACAGAAACTGGCTTTCCGGCACGCGGCAGCAAATGACGTTCATAATACGCGCACAAAGTGACACAAAGAAAAACTGTAGGCAGAACAAAGATCAACTGGTAATAATCGTGATGGCGAAACGCCTTGAACCAGAGCGGCGTATACAACAAACAGCCAACTATCAGCAACAGGGTGAGACGCCTCAGAAACAAATCGAGCGACTTCCACTTCAGTACAAAGACCACCAGAAACAAAACAGCCATCGCAATGATAGCAGTATGCTGGTAGCTACTCCACCATTGCTGATAGATGTTGTAATAAAACGTGATCATCGCATCGTCAAAGTCCATTTCCCATATCGGGTAAAGTCCCTGAAGATTGATCCGATTGCCGTAAACAGCATTGTAGTAGCGCACAAACAGAAACCATGCTACGAAACATAATGCCACTAACAGCATACTCATCAAAAACGGCCACCTACGCCACCATTTACCATCGATGTCGTCCCTTACACCGATCAACGCAACGCACCCTGCCACCCACAAAAGACCACCATCAGTTGGCTTCAGTACAACAGCCAGAGTCCAAAACACCGCCGCCACAGCGATATGCCGAAAACGGGCAGTACGCCGGTAGAGCAGCAAATGATACAGACCCGCAATTGAAAAACTAATTGCAGGCACATTGGGCAGGAAATTTACCGCGTAGTAAAAGTAAACCGGCGTTGACGCCAACAACACAACAGGGAATAGTGACAGGAAAATATCCTTCACATATATGCGCACTATCAGGAACAGATATACCAGTCCGAGGAGATAGGTGAATAAGGTCACACCGCGCAATATGGCGAAATGGAACCCGAAGACATCACATAATCTGGCTGACAAATAATACAACAAGGGAAATTCACTCACTACCCGTCCCTCTTTCCCGATAAGATTATACGCTGCCGGCTCAAAGAAACTATTCTTGTGCTGAAAATAGTGTTTGGTGTAAGCAAAACAATCGCTCTGCCGGAACATGTGTATGGATCGCGGCGGATACTGAATGATACGCGGCCCATCGCCTGCAAGGAAGACGAACACCAGCAGCGAAAGTAACAGCAACAATGAATATTTGGATAGCCTCTCGTTCATCTCCTGAACTCAAAGCTATCCAAATTTCCTATGAATTATATGGTACCGTTGCCACCGCCCTGGAATGCCGCCATCCTGCGCTTCCTGTTTCTGCGAACAAGGTACGTGATCACCACTGCTATCAGCAAAAGCGGCCATATACTCAGAAGCCCCAGAACAAGCCCGATTATCAGATCGAGACCGTTACTCATCGCAATACGCAAGCGGGTAGCATACGACTCCTTCATCATTCCATCTATATCCGGCACAATCTGAACCACCGGGAGATCGGGCTGAGTAAGCGTAACTGAGAGTGTCGCGTACTGCACATCGTCTATCATCTTCAGGTTATCAATATAGCGCCTGATCTCAGCTTCCTTTTTCTCCTCCAGTCCGTCATGGACCTTTTCGCCGTTTGCTTTACCCTTCCCATGTTTATTCATCAGCTGATTGGAAAGCAACTTCAACGTCACATCTTCCTGACTGGAACTTTTACGCTCCAAAAAACCGGAACGCGACTGTATCATCTGCGCAAGTGTATCTGATAAGTAGGCCGGCACCCGCAAACGCATTGTTGCAGTTGTTGCGAAAACCTGCACGTGTTTCAGAGAATCGCTTTTGTAGGCGACTATCTTGTCCTGAATTATGTTATTATCAACCCGGCTCTGCTCTACAGTGCCACCCATTGCTGCAACCAACTGCTCCATTCCATTCACCGCAGCAGATACGTCCTGCACCCTACAATATAGATCCGTCTTTCGTATCACCTTTCTATTCCCGGAAACAAGGTCTCCTGGTTGTTCGTCAACAATGTTGGTATCGGTAGCTTCCTGCACGGCCGGCTCAGCGGCAGCTATAGCATCATGTACAGGTGTAATATCTGCCGAATCGCAGGCAGCAAGAAAGAACAGTGGCAACAGCCACAAAAGTTTGCGGTAAGATAACATAGATCTTTGTGTTTGAGGTTCAAAGAGTTTATGCCCGCTTACCGCAAAAGGTAATTCACCAACGCTGTTAAATGAAATGTAAAACCATACTACCCCTTCAGCCACTTTGCGGCGTCCTTCGCGTAATAGGTGGCTATCAGTGAAGCGCCTGCACGCTTTATACTTGTAAGACTTTCTAAAACAGCCTTCTCTTCATTCAGCCAGCCCATTTTTGCAGCCGCCTTTATCATAGCATATTCACCACTTACATGGTATGCACTCACGGGCACCTGCACACTGTCGGCAACTTCTCTCACTATATCAAGGTACGCCATCGCCGGTTTCACCATTACTATGTCGGCCCCCTCTTCCACATCCATTATGGTTTCCTTCACTGCCTCTAGCCGGTTCGCATAATCCATCTGATAGGTCTTCTTATCGCCAAAACCGGGCGCACTGTCCAGCGCGTCTCTGAATGGACCGTAAAAACAAGACGCATACTTTGCGCTGTAAGACATGATACCTGTGCGGGTATAACCGGCTTCTTCCAGCGCTGTCCTTATCGCCAATATGCGTCCGTCCATCATATCGCTGGGCGCCACAAAATCGGCACCGGCACGTGCGTGACTCACACTCATCTTAGCAAGCACTTCCACCGTTGCGTCATTCACTATCTCTCCTTCTTCCACAATACCATCATGACCGAAACTAGAAAACGGATCCAACGCCACATCGGTCATGACCACCATATCAGGGCAAGCTGCCTTTATGGCACGAATACTACTCTGCATCAAACCATCTTCATTCAGCGCCTCAGTGCCTTTGTTGTCCTTTAGTTCGTCCTTGCACTTAATGAACAACAAGACAGACTTTATTCCAAGCGCCCATAATTCATTCACCTCCTCTAATGTAAGATCGACACTACGGCGGTAGTAGCCGGGCATTGATGATATCTCTTCTTTGATACCCGCACCTTCAATAATGAACAAGGGAGCAATAAAATCCGATGGTTTCAGCATTGTTTCCGCTACCATGGCGCGCACCGCGGGCGACTGTCTCAATATTCTGTTTCTCCTTATCAATTGCATGTCAGAAGGTATTTAATTCCGGCCCAAAAATACAACTGGCTTTCGTGGTTTTGCTGTCGCCGGTCAGCCGTCCGGCATTATTACAATTCCATTACCATAGACAACAAAAAGGCACGTGCAAAACGCACGTGCCCACTGTTCTTCTATTATCAGATCAACTTACAGGTGTGCCCGTAACATCCAGGCCATTTTCTCGTGGGCCTTCATTACCCCCGTAAGGAAATCGGCCGTACCTGCATCTTTGTAAATATCGTTTACCTCATCAATATCTTCCCTTATGGCTCTTACGATGGCCTCATGATCGTTCAGCAATGCCAGCACCATTTTCATAGCGCCGCTTTCATCCTTCGCCTCTCCCAGTCTGCTATTGGCAACCACCGTACTCAAAGAGCCTGCTGCCATACCACCAATCATCCTTACCCGTTCAGCAACCTCATCGGTGATAGACGCCAGTTCGTCATACTGTTCTTCAAAAAACTTGTGCAGTACTGAAAAAGCCGGGCCCGTCACGTTCCAGTGATAGTTCCTTGTTTTAGAGTACAGTGTTATCTCGTCTGCAAGCAGTACATTCAATTTCTTACATATCTCGGCTCCATGCGCCTCGGCTATTCCAATATTCGCTTTCATATCCATTATTTGTCTGCAAAATTAAAAAAGAAACTTGTCGTCGTCCCTGACGTGAATCACCTGTCAGGCAGGTACGCATCTGATCGCATCAATGCTCAATATGCATAGTACAAAGCAGGGTATCTGTTCCTGTCACGATCGTATCGGCTATAGACATCACATAGTCCCCTCCATGACCGGGGCGGGCATCCTCGCTGAATGTACCACTACCCCATATCGTGCGTGCACCTATTGTCTGGGGTGCAATCCTTATGCCCTTTCCCACAGTGGCACGCACCACAAAATCGTTGCCCAGGCCACGTACGTTAGTGATCTTCATAACATACGGTGTGTCGGGTATCGCAGACACTACTGAAGTATAATAGTAAAACCCCGAATCCGGACAGTAATCATAGCAGGAATCATATACTCCTGCAAGCGATGGAACATAATCCGTCTGCGGTATAATGCGCAGAATCACAGGACTAAGCCTGTCTCCATATTTTGCACTTGACACTTTCAGATTGAACGGATAATCGCCGGCCGGCAGAGCGCCTATAGCCAACGTAAATATGCCGCTTTGCTGCCTGCCAACCACCTGACTCTTCGGACTTGCCGAAACGTAAGGAGGCAACCCCTCCAAAGAACACGTGAGCTTGTTTACAGAGATATCACCACTTACCACCTTTGTATTGAATGGGAAATAATAGACCAGATTCGCCTCTGTTTGAATAATTGTATCGTATGTTAGCTTATAAACAAAATTGGTGTCGCCCACAGGAAGCAACACAACTTCCTGCTTTTTTTTACAACCGGGCACCGCCAATGCGGCCAATATCAGGATCAATAGGACTCTCATCTCAAACTAAAATTACTTAAAAAGAGAATGGCAACTTGCGTTGCCATTCAAAATATTACCGTAAAAGAAGCAGTCTTGCAACTGCCGGTTATTAAATGTGTTGTTTGAAGTACTCCAACGTACGCTTCAGTCCTTCGTGCCTGTCAACTTTCGGCTCCCAGCCAAGAATGTTTCTCGCCTTGGTAATGTTCGGCTGACGCTGCTTAGGATCATCCTGAGGCAGTGGTTCAAATACGATCTTGGACTTAGAACCGGTAAGGCTGATCACTTCTTCAGCAAACTGCAGCAGTGTGATCTCGGCAGGATTGCCTATGTTAACCGGCATGCTGTAGTCCGAAAGAAGTAAACGATAGATACCTTCAACCAGATCATCAACGTAGCAGAAAGAACGTGTCTGAGAACCATCACCGTAAACAGTAACATTCTCACCACGTAGTGCCTGACTCATGAAAGTTGGCAGCGCACGGCCGTCATCGAGTCGCATACGCGGACCATAAGTATTGAAGATCCTGATGATGCGGGTCTCCACATCATGAAAGGTCTTGTAGGCCCTTGTAATGCTCTCCATGAAGCGCTTTGCTTCGTCATACACGCCGCGTGGCCCCACAGGGTTCACATTGCCCCAGTATTCTTCTGTCTGAGGGTGCACCAGTGGATCACCATACACTTCCGACGTAGATGCAACGAGTATCCTGGCTCCTTTAGACTTGGCAAGACCAAGTAGGTTATGCGTACCCAACGCTCCCACTTTCAGGGTCTGTATCGGCATCTTAAGGTAGTCTATCGGACTCGCCGGAGATGCGAAATGCAGGATGTAATCGATATTACCCGGCACATGCACAAACTTGGTCACGTCATGATGATAGAACTGGAACTCTTTAACCGGAAAAAGGTGCTCAATATTCTTGATGTTTCCGGTAAGGAGATTATCCATGCCGATCACCTCGTATCCCTCTTTCAAAAAGCGGTCGCACAGGTGAGACCCCAGGAAGCCTGCCGCGCCGGTAATTAGAATGCGTTTTACCATTATAGTTCGTTTTCCTTGTATGAATTTTATTAGTCCAGCGTCCCACGCTCTCTTATCACTGTGCCACCCTTGGTGTGCAGTTGCTCCCTTATCTGCGGGTGAACAATTGTGCGTCCTATACTTTCGTAGTAGAACCCTTGCTCCTGCATTTTTTCAATTGAGTACACGTTACGTCCATCGAAGATAGCCGGATGAACAAGACTCGATGAGATACGCTCAAAATCAGGGTTGCGGAACTCGCTCCACTCTGTCACGATGATCAACGCAGTAGCGCCGGTCAATGCATCGTACTGGTCTTCCGCATAGAATATCTTATCACCGAATATCTGCTTCACATTGTTCATGCCCTCCGGATCGAACACACGCACCTTTCCGCCCGCGCTCAGAATCTCTTCGATCAGGTCCAGAGCCGGAGCATCGCGTATATCGTCAGTCTCAGGCTTGAACGAAAGACCCCATATGGCGAATGTGAGCCCTGAGAGATCGGCACCAAAATAATTGCGCACTTTCGCACCCATCACTTTCTTCTGCAGGTCGTTTACCTGCATTACCATATTCACCAGCTTGAAATCATAATCCATTTCCAGCGCGGTGTGAGCCAGTGCCTTAACATCCTTCGGAAAACAGCTTCCACCGTACCCAATGCCCGGGAACAGGAACCGCTTACCTATCCTGCTGTCAGCCCCCATACCTATACGCACCCAATCCACGTTAGCGCCTGCCTTCTCACACAGATTTGCCATCTCGTTCATGAACGAGATACGCATTGCCAGATAAGAGTTAGCGGCATACTTGGTCATTTCAGAAGAACGTTCGTCCATGAAGTATATCGGATTGCCCTGACGTACGAACGGCTGATACAACTCGTCCATTACTTTCCTTGCCTTCTCTGAAGATGATCCTATCACTACCCTGTCCGGCTTCAGGAAGTCGTCAACTGCTACGCCTTCGCGCAGGAATTCAGGATTAGAGACAACGTCGAACAAAGAACGATCCAGACGCTGAGCAAGAACGGCATGTACCTTTTCTGCGGTTCCTACCGGCACTGTGCTCTTGTTCACGATAACTGTGTACTTTGTAATGATCTTGCTGAGTGATTCCGCAACGTTCAAAACGTATTGAAGGTCAGCGGAACCGTCTTTGCCCGGAGGTGTAGGAAGTGCAAGGAATATCACCTTAGCGTCCTTTATGCCGTCGGCAAGATCAGTGGTGAAGTGGATTCTCTTTTCTTTGATGTTACGGTCCAGCAATACATCCAGGCCCGGTTCATAGATAGGAGATTTACCCTCTTTCAAACTATTGATCTTGCGTTCGTCAATGTCAATACACATTACGTTATTGCCTGTTTCGGCAAAACATGTACCTGTGACCAGCCCTACGTAGCCGGTGCCAATGATTGCTAGTTGCATATTTTGAGTTGATAAATCAGGGCGCAAAAGTAACCAATATTTCGCTCGGAATGGCTATTGCGGGCACTTATTAACCCCGGCGATAAATATAGATAAATTATTTATTTTATAGCAAACTAATTATCAACCCACAATAACCGGATCACTACCCGAGTAGCAGGAAAACAGCAGGCTTTTTTTCATATTCGGGCAGTTGCGCTTTCCATTCGGCAGCGGTCCGGGTCTCTATCCGCTCTCCGGCCCCTGATATGTCCATAGCCATACATATTCTGGTGCGGGGCTGACAGTTCTTCACCAGGTCTGTCATCATCTGACTGTTCCTGTATGGCGTTTCTATAAATATCTGTGTTTGCCTTTCTTTTTGCGAGATCGCCTCCAACTCCTTTATGCGCTTCCCCCTTGCAGGTTCTTTCACCGGCAGGTATCCATGAAACGCGAAACTCTGACCATTTAGCCCGGAAGCCATAAGCGCAAGTAAAATAGCACTAGGCCCTGTCAACGGTATCACCTTTGCCCCCATCTCATGAGCCACCAAAGCCACCACACTACCGGGGTCGGCCACTCCAGGACAGCCAGCCTCACTCATCACGCCAATAGACCGCCCCTCGGCAAGCCACTTCTTCAGCAATTGAGTATCGGCACCTGAGTGTTTATCTATTTCAGAGAACTGTATCTCTTCCAGAATCAATGACTGGTGAAGGCTCCGCAGGAAGCGCCGCGCCGTGCGTGCGTTTTCAACAAAGTAATGCCGCAGTTCAGCGGTATGTCGCAAAACGTCCGGCGACAATGTGTGATTGGCATCCTCTGCAACCGGCAACGGCACCATATATATTACCCCCTTTACTGACTTTTTATGCATATTTCTGTACACCTATGTTTGCCTAAATTACTGCATTACCAATGCAATTTCCAATTTACTTTTGATAGGTGGTTCTACCCTTGTCTTATTACCTCAGTGATGATGTTGTTGCCGTGGCCAGATCGCTGCTAGGAAAGGTTATTGTTACATCCTTCGATGGCAATATAACATCGGCAATGATCACTGAGACCGAAGCGTATGCCGGCACTTCTGACAGAGCATCGCATGCGTTCGGCGACCGCCGTACTGCAAGGACGGAAGTGATGTATGCCGAAGGCGGCGTAGCATATGTTTACCTCTGTTACGGCATTCATCATCTCTTTAACGTTGTGACCAACGTCGCGGGCATTCCACATGCCGTCCTCATACGTGCCGGAGAACCACTGGAAGGAATAGACCAAATGCTATTGCGCCGGAAAAAACGATCGTTGACTCCTGCTCTCACCTCCGGACCGGGAACATTGAGTGCCGCTCTCGGCATCCGCACCATACACTCCGGTATTGCACTGAACAGCGACAGCATTTCTATTCACGACCCGGGTACGACCATTGCCCCGTCACAGATTATCGCCGCCACCCGGGTGGGCGTTGCATATGCTGGTGCTGATGCATTGCTGCCATACAGGTTCTATATTGCCGGCAGCCGTTTTGTAAGTAAAGCAAAGGGACTGTAAACAAAGAAGCCGGCTCACTTGAGCCGGCTTCCGATATCTTTAAACACTCATTACTATTAATACAGTTTAGGACAAGACCAGTTGTAATTGGGGTTGGCCTCGCGCTTGTTGATACGACCGAAATATATCAGCGACAACTCATAAGCACCTGCGCTCCTTGTTGCCGGTGTGAAGCTGGAAACGTTCACATCGTAGCTGATACCCAAACGCATTTTAGCCCACTCGATACCTACGTATGGAGAAACCGCGTCGAGATAACGATACCATCCGCCAAGGTAGAAAATAGTGTTCTTCTGATATTCCTCATCATGCCCCGGATTGAGTACAAAACCAACTGCCGCACCAAAAACGAACTCCTGCGCACCACCCTGAGCCTGATAGAGGGCGCTTGCATATAGAATTGTATTAGGATTCATGTCAAACGAACCACCCATATAGCCGGAGTGACGAGAATTTATCCTGCTCGTATCTGAATTCAGGAATGTCTCGGCCGGGCGAGTAAGGTGATAGTTGGAGTAGCCGAGATAGAAGGTAGCATGATCTGTGATCCTACCGGAATACATCACACCCAGGTTGAAGTCTGGATACGTAAGATCCGCGTTATTGAATACTTCTTTCGTTGGATTTGCCAGTGTACCGTTCGCAGCATTGTACATATCCTCAAAAGTCAACTTAGCGAAATTCAGATTTTTCTGAACCAACATACCCTGCAGACCAATAGACAAATGTTGCTGACGATCGCGGCCGAATGCCTTATGGTATGCAGTTGACAGACCAACAGTTGTATTGGTTAGGCCGCCCGAACCCGACTTGTCATATAGTCCCAGAACGCCGATACCCAATGCATCTCCTTCCGGAAGTTTACCTTTAAGGGTTGCTAAGTCAAAAGAAAATGTTCCTGTAACGTAAGGATTTGGAGACACAGATGCCCATTGTGAGCGGTAGTTGCCTGAGAACCTTACGTCATCAGTAACCAGACCCGTCATAGCTGGGTTCAATGTCAATGGCGATGTGAAATATTGGGTAAAGTGTATATCCTGAGCCTCCACTGCCCCCGACAACGACACTGCAACACCTACCGCAAATAATAATTTCTTCATCTTTTAGTCTTTTATAG
>JACCEA010842555.1_pt1 | contig 25830 bp, 25 predicted proteins | sample 7449851 | NCBI WGS metagenome assembly JACCEA01 (sample SAMN15323453, study PRJNA562643) | freshwater metagenome | isolation source: river surface water | place: USA:Blue River Watershed | collected 2017-08-18
AGCGGGTCTTGTTTGACATTGACCGTAAAACGTCAGTTATTATGGGATCTGTAACTGGGATGAAGTCGTAACAAGGTAGTCGTACGGGAACGTGCGGCTGGAATAAAACATTTTCAGTTTAATTTTATTTGAAGAAGCTTGAAATTTTTAGGTCTACTAAAAACTTTTGAGCATATATGAATTCATATATTTAAAACTTTTATTAAAAAATTTTGATTAAAAATACTTTTTTCAAATTTAAAAATCAATATGTCTTCTAGCTTATATAATGTAGCTTCTAGATGGTTATTTTCTACAAATCATAAAGATATTGGAATTTTATATTTAATTTTTGGTGGATTTTCTGGAGTTTTAGGAACAGCAATGTCTATGCTAATTAGAATGGAACTAGCTCACCCAGGAAGCCAAATTTTAAACGGTAATTATCAACTTTATAACGTTTTAATTACAGGACACGCCTTTTTAATGATTTTCTTCATGGTAATGCCTATTATCATTGGAGGATTCGGAAACTTTTTTGTTCCACTAATGATCGGTGCTCCTGATATGGCATTCCCTAGAATGAACAATATTTCTTTCTGGTTATTACCTCCATCATTATTCTTACTTGTTTCTTCTACTCTAGTAGAAGCTGGAGCAGGGACAGGATGGACAGTATATCCTCCATTAAGTAGTATTCAAGCGCATTCAGGTCCTTCAGTTGATTTAGCTATTTTTAGCTTACATTTATCTGGAGCTGCGTCTATTTTAGGATCTATTAACTTTATTACAACAATTTTTAACATGAGAGCACCTGGGTTAACAATGCACAGATTACCTTTATATGTGTGGTCTGTTCTTGTAACATCTTTTTTACTAGTTCTTTCATTACCTGTATTAGGAGGAGCTATTACAATGTTATTAACTGACAGAAATTTCAGTACAACATTCTTTGATCCAGCAGGAGGAGGAGATCCAGTATTATATCAACATTTATTCTGGTTTTTCGGACACCCTGAAGTTTATATTTTAATTTTACCTGGATTCGGTATTATTAGTCATGTTGTTTCTCATTATTCAAGAAAACCTATTTTTGGATATTTAGGAATGGTTTATGCTATGGTTTCAATTGGATTCTTAGGATTTATCGTTTGGGCACACCACATGTATGTTGTAGGGCTAGACGTAGATACAAGAGCTTATTTTACTGCAGCAACAATGATTATTGCAGTTCCAACAGGAATTAAAATTTTTAGTTGGATTGCTACTATGTGGGGAGGATCAATTAAATTTGATACACCAATGTTATTTGCTATTGGATTCCTATTCCTATTCACTGTAGGGGGATTAACCGGTATTGTATTATCTAACTCTGCAATTAACGCTGTAGTTCATGATACTTATTATGTAGTTGCACACTTCCATTACGTATTATCTATGGGAGCTGTATTCGCAATCTTTGCTGGTTGGTATTTCTGGATTGAAAAAATTACTGGACTTAAATATCCAGAAATTTTAGGAAGAATTCACTTCTGGTTATTCTTTACTGGGGTTAACGTAACTTTTTTCCCTATGCATTTCTTAGGTCTTGCCGGAATGCCAAGAAGAGTTCCAGATTATCCAGATGCTTTTGCTGGATGGAATGCTATCGCATCATTTGGTTCGTATATTTCTGCAATTTCTGTTGTTTTATTTTTTTACATTATCTATGTTACTTTAACAACAGATCCAAAAAAACTTCAAGAAACAGAAGTTTCAGAATAATATCGACAAATTTTAATATCTATTAAACAAAATATTTATGAAATGTAAATTCTAAATATTGGGTTTCCTATACAGATAGGGTAATACAAAAGAACTATTATTTAATTTAATTAAAATATGAGCAGATTAAATCAGAAGTTTTGTATATACAAAACTTCGTTTTTAATTTACTAAGTTTTTATTTGAAATATTAAAAACTTTTATGAAAAGCGAGAATAGGATTCGAACCTATGACCTCCGGATTATGAGCCCGACAAGCTGACCACTGCTTCACCTCGCCTTTTAGATTTTGTTTAGAAATTTCTAAAGTTAGCTCGAATTTCTTTACTACAATTTTTCATAATAGAAGAATTTCGGCTAAAGGTATCTACAAGATAAAAATCTTTAATTTTTCCAATTAAAGGATACTTGCTTACTTTTAATGAATTAAAAGATGAAAACGAACCTATTTTGTTTTTAAAAGAACTTTTAATTTCTTTTAAGTATTCTGATGAAGATTTATTGTATATAATTTCATTTATATATTCAAAACTTCCAGAAAAGTTCATATTTTTAGAGTTTGAAGGTAAGTTATATCCAGATATTAAAATAGAAGCTAAATCTTTACAACCTTTTGATATTTCAAGAGCCTTAGAAGTTTTTTGAGCCTTATGTTCTAAATTAACGTATACATATTCTCTTTCAAAATGACTTGCAGCAGGTAAAACGTAGTTTGATTTTTCAGAAAGATCGCTTCCGTGAGTATTATACCAAATGTTCTCGTTTTGATTTGCGTCAAATATTTTACGAACAATAATATTGTCATCACTATTTGCAAAAAAGTTTACAGCATTCGCATCATTTTTTACATACGAAAAATTTTTAAATTTAAACATATTTAAAGCCTCGGAATTTCCTCTTAATCCAAAAGTTAAAATATTTGCAGTAGGTATTGTTTTAGTTAAAGTTGCAGTTAAACTTTGTAGATTAGATACTCTATCTTTTAAACTATTTCCTATTAAAATTAAAGGTTTTTCAGATGTAGATATTGAGTTAGCTAGATCTTTAATTTTTCCATCAATTCCTTGAAATAGTTCAGATGTATTAAGATTAATAAAGTTTGTTAAAAAATTGTAATCAAATGATAATCCTGCAGCATAAGTAGTTATTAAATTGTTTTTTGCTTTAATTCTTACTTTAGTGTTTAAAATTGGATTTTCAATTTTTGGATTGGTTCCTAAAAAAACAACAGCACCCTCAGTTTCATGAATTATATTTTGAAAACTATTATTTGTATTGGAATAAAAATTTCCGTTTTTATTTGCATTTAAACTTTGAATTTCAGTAGTATTTGGATATAGTTGACCTATTTTTCTTAAAACTAATAAGCTTTCAAAATCTAAGTTGTCATTTACAAAAAATTTAATTTTTTTTGTCTCAACTAATTTATCAAATTTTGGAAGAAATTTTTTCCAACCAAGTTTTACTTTTTTTTTATCGTTTAATGAGCTTGGCCCTAATGCAGCAATTATTCTGTTAGTACTGTTTGCATCATAAGTGTATCTTGCTCTATCAGAAATTAAACTGTCATTTATTTCTTGATTTGGTTTTGGCAATACTCTCATTACTTCAGTTTCTTTAAAGTTAACATAAATGTTTGAATTTAAAGAATCTGTAACATCGATACTTTCTGTAATTCTTAATTCCCATGGTCTGGCTTTTGACGCATAAGGAAAAGAAGTTAGTGCACCAACAGGACATAAATCTACAACATTACCAGAAATTTCAGATTTAAAAAAGCTAGGAACGTACGATCCAATTTCTGTGCTTCCACCTCTATTCAGAGTTCCGTAAAAATCCATACCAGCAATTTCCGAAGTATATCTTACGCAACGTGTGCAAGCGATGCATCTTGTCATTATTGTTTTAATTAAAGGTCCACAGTATTTATCCTCTACAGAAGTTTTTTTGAAAAAGTTTCTGCTATAGTTGCTACCATGTTTTTTTACTTGATCTTGTAAATCACATTCCCCAGCTTGATCACATATTGGACAATCTAAAGGATGGTTTAGTAGTAAAGCTTCTACTACGTTTTCTCTTGCTTTTTGAACAAAAGGTGTGTTTGTTAAAACGGACATACCATTTTCAACTTCGGTAACACATGAAGCTACAGGTTTTTCTCCGTTTTCGATTTCAACTAGACACATTCTACAGTTTCCTGAAACTGATAAAATTTCATGATAACAAAAACGAGGTATGTTAATTCCAATCAATTTGCAAGTTTCTAGAATCGAGACATTTGGTCTTGTTAAAATTTCGAAATCATCTATAATTACGTTAATCATCTAAATCATTATTTAGGGATTTTATATTTATTATTTCATATACTTAAGTCTTAAGTATATCCTAATTTAATTTTATACATTTTATTTTAAAGTAAAAGTAATTACTTTTACTTTTCTGTTCTTGATTATTTAAATTTAAATGCCTATTATATTATTTATTTAGTCCAGGATTCGAACCCAGACAGAATTTAAAATAAATAAGTATGAATAAACATTTCTCTTACAATCCAAAAAATTTTTAATTTATACAATTTATATTAAAGATTTATTTTTCAGTAAAATCTGATTTAAAATCTTTGTTATAAAAGTAAGGTCCTTTTACTGGATTATATTTTAGTTCATTTTCTTCCTCGATTTCTTGTGAAACATTTGGAGTTCCATGTTTAACTAATTTTTTTTCAATAATTCCAATAAGAGGTAATAAAACTAATAAAAATACAAAGTAGAATACGGTTGCACCCATACCAATTTCAATATAAGGTGATTCTACTGGTTTTTGTCCGATCCATCCTAAAATAACGAAATCTGCAACTAAAAACCAATAAAAAAACGCAAATAATGGTCTGAATTTACTACTTCTAATTTCTGATGTATTAATTACCGGTAATAATAAAAGGACTAAAATAGCGCTAACCATAGCAACAACACCTCCTAGTTTATCTGGTATTGATCTTAATATTGCATAAAATGGTAAAAAATACCACTCTGGAACAATATGAGGTGGTGTTACTAAAGGATTCGCAGGAATATAGTTATCAGGATGTCCTAATGCATTTGGATAAAAAAATACAAAAAAAGCGAATACTGTAGCAAAAACGAAGAATGCAAGTAAATCTTTTACATAATAATATGGATAAAAAGATACATAGTCTACGTTTGTGTTAATTCCTAAAGGGTTATTAGATCCATCTTTATGAAGTAAAGCTAAATGTAAAATAACTAATCCAGCAATAGCGAATGGCATGAAATAATGTAAACTAAAAAATCTATTTAAAGTTGCATTACTTACTGAAAAGCCTCCCCAAAGCCATTCTACTACAGATTGTCCAACAAGTGGTATCGCAGAGAATAGATTAGTAATTACAGTAGCCCCCCAAAAACTCATTTGACCCCAAGGTAGTACATATCCCATGAAAGCTGTAGCCATCATTAATAAAAATATAATAACTCCACTAGCCCAAAGCATACCTCTAGGATAAATGTATGAACCATAATATAGTCCACGAAAAATATGACAATATACAACAATGAAAAACATTGAGGCACCATTTGCGTGAGTATATCTAATTAACCATCCGTTTTTAACATCGGTCATAATATGCTCTACACTTAAGAATGCGTAGTCAATGTGTGGTGTATAATGCATTGCAAGAAAAATTCCAGTAACTATTTGTATTACTAGACAAATTCCTGCTGTTGATCCAAAACTCCACATATAATTTAAGTTTATAGGTGTTGGATAGTTTATAATATGTGAATCAACAAAAGCTAATAGCGAATTTCTATTCCATCTTGTCATGAAGTAAGGTTTTTAAATAAAATTATTAATTTAATACTAGATTGTCTAATTTTGCAGCAATCCAATTTGTAAATGTGTCAGTTGAAACACCTCTTACTACAATAGGCATAAATCCATGGTTTACACCACAAATTTCGCTACATTGACCATAGTATACACCTTGTCTTTTAATAAACAGAGATACTTGTGATAATCTACCTGGTGTTGCATCAATTTTAATTCCAAATGATGGAATTGCCCAGCTATGTAATACATCTGCCGCAGTTACTAATACGCGGATATGTGTTTTTACTGGTAATACTACTCTATTATCTACTTCTAATAATCTAAATGTTCCAGCTAATAAATCACTTGTTGGAATCATATAAGAATCATAGTTTAATGTTTCTCCACCTTCTAAAGTTGCATAATCAGAGTATTCATAACTCCAATACCATTGATGACCAATAACTTTTAAAGTTACAACTGGATCAATGATTTCATCTAATGAATATAGTAAAGCAAAAGAAGGAATCGCAATTAAAAGTAAAACAACTGCAGGAATAATTGTCCATACAATCTCTAATAGAGAAGAATGTGTAAATTTTTTTGACACAGGATTAGCTTTGTCATTAAAGTTTATAACTACTTGGAATAACATCCAGAATACGAATACTCCAATAACGATTAAAAAAAACATTAAATAGTTATGGAAGAAAATCATTCCTTCAGCGATAGGTGTAGCAGGATCCTGTACCCCAATTTGCCATGGTTGCGGAGCATCACAATATGCAAATAGATTTGATTTTAAAATTATTTCTAGAATTTTCATAAATTGAAACTTTTAGTTTAAAGTCTAAATATTAATGCTCAGTATTGGAATCGAACCAACACCCTTGTTAAGGAACAAATTTTAAGTCTGTCGCGTCTACCATTTCCGCCAACTAAGCATTTATTACATTGTTTAAAAGATGAATAATGGGACTCGAACCCATAACACTCAAAGCCACAATTTGATTCTCTACCAATTGAGATATATCCATCTATTAGTTTTTTTTCAAGTATAAGTTAGAAATAAAAGAAGCTAAAATTAATAAAGCAATAATTGAGTAGTCTTTATTTAAAAGTAAAATAAATAAAATAAAGAAAACTGAAAAATACGATAAATAATGTAAAACTTGCCCTGATTGATATTTTCTTATATTTTTAACAGTTGATGTTATAAAAGTTACAATTCCTGAGGGTCCTAATTTTTCAATTAGTCCTCTATCAATATCTTGATAGAAATAGTAATGACTTTCTTTTAAAACATTTTGAACAACAACTTCATTATAAACTCTATCAAAATACCATTTTTTGTTGAAAAAGTTAAATATTTTTTTTGCTAATGGTGATTTTTTAAAGTCATAGTATTCAAATATTTTAAATACGTAAATATAATAAGCACTTGAAGCTCCTAAAATTGTAACTAATAAAGGTAACAGTTTATATTCTATTTCTAAGAATTCAATATCAGTCATAATGTAATTATTAGGATTGATAAAAATTGAAGATCCCCAAAAATTAGCACCAAAACCAATAAATAAGTCTTTTGAAATATAACCAATTGTTAAACTTAAAATAGATAAAATAAATAAAGGAGATGACATACGCCATGTACCTTCGTGAGCATTTAATATTACTTTTTTATTCCCATTTGGATTTGATAAAAATACAAGAAAAAATAATCTTGTAGAATAAAATGAAGTACAAAAAGCTGCGATAATACCTAAAATGTATGAAAATAATCCAACTGTAGTATAAGTTGAACCACTTACTTCTAGAATAATATCTTTAGAATAGAATCCAGCTAAAAATGGGAAACCTACTAAAGCTAAAGAACCTATTAAAATCACAGCGTAAGTAAAAGGAAGTAAATTTTTTAGTCCTCCCATTTTACGCATATCTTGCTCATCAGATACTGCATGAATTACTGCACCAGCTCCTAAGAAAAGAAGAGCTTTAAAAAAGGCATGATTTGATAAGTGAAACATACCAACATCGTAGCTTGAAAGTCCACAGGCAAAAACCATATAACCTAATTGACTACAAGTCGAGTACGCAATTACTTTTTTCATGTCATTTTGGAATAACCCTGTTGTAGCAGCAAAAAAAGCTGTCATAGCACCAACAACAGTAACAATTGATAAAACAAAAGGAGACTGTTCAAATAAATAAGAACATCTACATACTAGAAAAACTCCAGCAGTAACCATGGTAGCTGCGTGAATTAAAGCAGAAACAGGAGTTGGACTTTCCATGGCATCAGGTAACCAAGTATGTAGACCTATTTGTGCTGATTTACCCATAGCACCTAAAAAAAGAAATAAACAAATTAAATCAATAGAATTTACCTCATAAATTCCGAAAAAACTTGTATTGTTTGCAACAGCATAAACTGAGTTGAATACAACATCATAGTTTAATGATCCAAAATTGATATAAATAGTGAACATTCCTAATAAAAGGAAAAAGTCACCAACTCTATTTACTAACATTGCTTTTATTGCAGCTTTATTTGCTTGTATTCTAGTAAACCAAAAGTTAATTAAAAGATAAGATGACACTCCAACACCTTCCCAACCAACAAACATCTGTAAAAAGTTATCTGCAGTTACTAATATTAGCATGAAAAAGGTAAAAAGTGAAAGATATGACATGAATCTTGTCAAATGCGGATCGTTTTCCATATATTCTGTTGAATACAGGTGAACTAAGCTAGAAATGAATGTAACAACAACTATCATTACACAGGTTAAGCTATCAAAACAAAATCCCCAATTAACAAAAAGATCGTCTGTATACATCCACTCTTTCAGGACAACCATGTACGAGTTTCCGGTAGCTATAACATCAACTAAGGTAACAAACGATAAAACAAAAGAAATTGATGTTAATGTTGTTGTAATAATAGGTACACCCCTTCCTAACTGTTTACCAAAAATAAGACCGCTAAAAAATCCCAATAATGGTAAAAGTAAAATGGTTAGTAGCATATTTTAAAATATAAAAATTAAGGACGAAATGGGATTCGAACCCATGATGCCTTCTTAGACATGTCAGATTTCAAGTCTAATGCTTTAAGCCACTCAGCCATTCGTCCAATATTAATGGTTTTTCGATATTCTAAAAGATTTATGAAATCGAATTTAAGTCAGGAAGTTGCCACAACGGATATATATCCATATAATTTTTAATATTAGTTTTGTTAAAAAAAATTTTAAATTTTATATTAGGTATTTCACTACCAGATCTACGTAAAAGAGCTGTAGGCATCTGAAGCGAATGTTTTTTATATCTTAATTTTATTTGATATAATAAAAAAAAACAACCTCGCTTTTGATTTACAACTTTTAGACTTCGATTAGATGTATGACATTGTGAGACAATAAAATTTAACATCTCTGAAACAGAGTTTTTATTATGAATTTTAATTTTTTTATTGATCTCTTTTGAAAATTTTCCAGAAATATAAGAATTTTTAACAATTATCTTAGGACTTCTTGAAAATAGAGAGTTAAAAAAAGTTAATGTTTCAAGTTCTGTATCTTTACCTTCAATCTCTTCTTTTTCTAACTTTGTTAGGCAAACCTCTACACCTTGTATTACGTCTTTAGACTCATTCAAATTTAATAACTGATATTTGTTAATTAAATCCAATTGTGAATAGTAATGTGCGTTCATTTTTATTATATAATTTTATAAAGTTTTTCAGTACTCTCTGTAACAATTAAAAGAGGAATAACCGAATAGATTTTATTCTATAGTACAATTAAAGTTGAACACGCATGAATTCTTCTTAAGAAAATATTAGGTGATATACCTAGCATTAATAAGAATACTAATAAAGAGAACATAATTACGAATTCTCTAAGATTAATATCATTAAATAGTTGAGTATAATTAACCTTAATGTTTCCAAAAACAACTCTGTTATATAACCAAAGTGAATAAGCTCCCGATAAAATTACTCCAAGAGCACTTAAAACAGCTGTTAAAGTGTTTTCTTTGTAGATACCTAATAATAATAAAAATTCACCAATAAAACTACTTGTTCCTGGTAAAGCTATATTTGCCATTGTAAATACTAAGAATAATCCTGAAAAAACTGGCATAAAATGAACAATACCACCATAGTAATGTAAAAATCTTGTATGATACCTGTTATATAAAATACCAATAAGTAAAAACAGTCCTCCAGAAACAAATCCATGACTTATACTTTGAATAATAGAACCTTCTAGACCTGATACATTGAAACTAAAAATTCCAAGTACCACTAAATTCATGTGAGCAATTGATGAATATGCAATAATTCTTTTTAGATCAGTTTGTCTTAAAGCACTTAAAGATGCATAGATGACACCCACAATACAAAGGAAATAAACTAAAGGTGAAAAATAGACAGAAGCATCAAAAAAAAGAGTTAGATTATATCTAATAAATCCATAAACTCCTAATTTTAGTAAAATACCTGCTAGAAGAACTGTACCAACAGTAGGAGCTTCTACGTGTGCCTCAGGCAACCAAATATGTACAGGAAACATAGGTATTTTTGAGGCAAAAGATAAGAAAAATGCTGCCCATAAAAATAACTGCTCTGTTAATGTAAACGGATAAGATGATAGATATTCAAAATTTAAACTTCCAGTTTGACTATAGATATATAAGATTCCAACTAAAGTTAAAAGAGAACCCCATAATGTATAAAAAAAGAATAAATAAACAGCTCGAATTTTTCTTTCCCTTGAACCCCAAATTCCGATTACAAGATACATAGGTATTAAAATTGCTTCAAAAAATACATAGAACAGAAGTAAATCCTCTACAGTAAAAATTAAAGCTAAGAATAATCCGATCAGTAGTAAATTTAAAGAATACTCTCTAAACTTAACTTCGTCCCATATAAATAGAATACATAAAAAAATAAGTAGACAACTTAGGAATAAAAAAGAAGTTGATAGACCATCTAAACCAAATGAGTAAGAAAATAAAGAGCTTGATTTAAAAAAACTAACTACTTCAGAAAATTCTACATTTATTTTTTCATAATTAATGAAAATATCAGTTGAACCTAATAAAGCTAAACCAGAAGACCCTAAAGCAACCATTTGCTGATATTTTCTATTTTTTAAAAAAAAAGTAGAAAATATACCAAAAATATAAATTGAAAAAATTAAAATTAACATCATAATCAACTCTTTTTATCTATCTATTTCCCCGAAAACAATATCTTGTGTACCGATGATAGTTACTACATCAGCAATCATATGACCTTTTGACATTTCATCAAGGGCTTGTAGATGTCCAAAACCAGGGGCTTTTATTTTGCATCTATATGGTTTTTCTGTATTATTTGATATTAAATAAACACCAAACTCTCCTTTAGGAGCTTCTATGGCTGTATAAGTTTCACCGTGAGGAATAACAAATCCTTCTGTAAAGTATTTGAAATGATGAATTAAAGCTTCCATAGAATTTTTCATTTCAAATCTTGAAGGAGGATTAAATTTGTAATCATCAGATTTTACAGGACCTGTATTGATTATTGCTAAACATTGATGAATAATTTTTAAAGACTGTCTCATTTCTTCAACACGAATTAGATATCGATCATAACAATCTCCGCTACTTCCTACTGGAATACTGAACTCTAAATCTCCATATGATTCATAAGGTTGATTTTTTCTTAAATCCCAAGGAATACCTGAACCTCTAAGCATAACCCCACTGAATCCCCAATCAATTGCTCGTTGAGCAGAAACAACACCGATATCAACTAGACGTTCTTTCCAAATGCGATTTCCAGTAAGCATTTCTTCGATTTCATCTAATCGTAAGTTAAATTGCTCAATAAATAAATAAATATCATCTAACATTCCAAGCGGTAAATCTGATGCAACACCTCCTGGTCTAAAATAAGCTGCGTGCATTCTAGCACCTGAAACTCTTTCATAAAATTCCATTAATTTTTCTCTTTCTTCAAAGGCCCATAAAAAAGGTGTCATTGCTCCAACGTCCATAGCATGACATCCTACAGCTAATAAATGGTTTAAAATTCTGGTAATTTCACTAAATATTACGCGAATAACTTTAGCTCTTTCTGGAATAGAGATTGATGCAAGTTTTTCAACAGCTAAGCAATATGCATGTTCTTGACACATCATAGATACATAATCTAATCGATCAAAATACGGCATTGCTTGTAAATAGTTTTTATATTCTATTAATTTTTCGGTACCTCTGTGAAGTAGTCCTATATGAGCATCTGCTCTTTTTACAACTTCTCCATCTAACTCAAGAATTAATCTTAAAACACCGTGAGCTGCAGGGTGTTGAGGTCCAAAGTTAATTGTAAAATTTTTTAGTTCTGTGTTAAGTTCGTTTTTTTTTAATAGCATAATTTTTTAAGACTTATAATAAATTTACCAAGGAGTATCGTAAGAAAAAGATCTAAACTCTTGAGATAATTCAAGACCTTCTACAGAAACTCGTTTTTTTACAGAATCATAACAAACTTCAACATAACCTGATAAAGGGAAATCTTTTCTTAAAGGATATCCCTCAAAACCATAATCTGTTAAGATTCTTCTTAAATCTGGGTGATTTTGAAAATAAATTCCAAACATATCCCACACTTCCCTTTCCCACCAATTTGCATTAACGTAAACAGGAATAGATGAAGCGATACTTGTGGTTTCATTTGAAAAAACTTTAACTCTAATTCTAGAATTAAATTTAATACTTAATAAATCATAAACAACAGCAAATCTATGTGTTGTATGTAATAAATCAACACCTGAAATGCAAGATAATAAATTATATTGATAATTTATGTGATTTTTTAAAACGGTTAGACAAAATATTAAATGTTTATGGCTAACTACTAAACTAAGCTCGTCTTTTACCGATTGAGTAGTAATAACAGGAATAATATTTTGAAGATTTAGTAAAAATTTGTGATTATATTTTTTATTCATAAATTTTTTTAAAAGTTAATAGATAAAACTTCCGAACGAAGCATACTGGGATAATAGTAAAAAAAAACTTGGGCTATAAAACAATAGAATTAAAAAAGATAATAACAATGGAATTAGTAAATTAACAAAATCTAAATCATGTTTTGCATAAATTACTTTAAAATCCTCACTAAAATTTTCTTTTTTAGGTTCAAAGTATGCTACTTTTAGGATTCGAATATAATAATACACAGAAACTGAACTAATTAATACTAATATTACAGCTGATACTACAAAATCTAAATTAACTAAATTATAGATAACTAACATCTTAGATAAGAAACCGCTTAATGGTGGAATTCCCGCAATTGAAAAAAATATAATAACTAGAGAAAATGCCCAAATTACATTATCTTTAAATAAGTTGTTGATTGTTGAAATATACAGAGAAGTTAATTCTTTTTCATAATATGAATTAGTTTTACTAGAATAAGAATGAAATAAGACAAAATGACCCCAAATTAAGATTGATGTCATTACATAAAGAGCTAAAAAAAAGAAAGTATAAGAATAGCCTTCTAAATTTAAAAGACCTATACCTAGTACAAGAAATCCTGTTTGTGCTACTGAACTATAAACAATAAGTCTTTTTAATCTTTTTTGACCTAAAGCAAAAAATGTTCCAACAAAAACAGATAATAAACCAAACATAACTAAAACAGTTGATAAATTTTCGGAAACTACATTTATACTGTTAAGCCACTTCATGAAAAAGAAAAACAATGGAATTTTTGGAATAATTGAAAAGACAATTGTTGAACTTAAAGGTGCACCATCGTAAACATCAGGAGACCAAAAATGAAATGGGGCAGAAGCAACTTTAAATAATAAAGTAGATGTAATTAGAGTGATACTTAAGTATAATAAGTATATTAAGTTTTCATTATAAGTAGAAAGGTCAAAAGAAAGTATAGACTGTAAATTATTTAGATTAATAGTCCCTAAACTTCCATATAAAAAAGAAACCCCTAACAAATAAAAACCTGAGATGAAAGCTCCACTTATAAAATATTTAATACCTCCTTCAACAGAAAAAATAGAATTTCTATTAAAAGCTGCTAACACATAAAAACATAAAGCTTGCATCTCCATTAAAAGGTAAAATATTAAAAGATCTGAGCAACTTATCATTAATATTAGCGAGAATATAGATAAAGAAAAAATAAAGTAGAACTCGGTAAAATTTAACTTCTGAAGTACATGTGCTTCATTTACAATAACTAAAGCAAAAATAGCAAATATACAAAAAAGTTGTTTCACAAGTCTAATTGTAGACTCATTTGCTAATGTATTTGTTCCTAAAATTCCTTCGATCTTTAAGTCATTTTGAAAAATTACAAATAGAATTAATACGAAGACTGTTTGATAAAAAACTTCTTTATCAACAATAGGAAAATTATACTTCAAGTCATTAATTACTTTGGTATTTAATACAACTTGAATTAATGTCGCTAAGGAAAAAAAGATTTCCGGTAAAAAGGATTTAAATATTAAAGTATCCATATATTTATTTTTGATAATTTATATATAATTTGAGTCCAAAAGCACCATATAAAGTATAAACGTGCATTTGATTTGATACAACACACGCATCTTTGCTGGTTAAATTTAAAGTACCTCTTTCAATTTTGGCAATGCTTGAACGAGGTTTTGATAAAAGACGTCCACTTACTACTAATTTAATTCCTTTTATTTGGTCTGGATAATTTTTAACTAAATAATCAAATAAATTTGAAACAAAAAAGATAAATCTATTGTGTTTTCTTTTATTTAAATATTTGAATAAAGATCCAAATAAGAGTAGCATAGCTTTAGCATCTAATAATTTTCTAACAACTAAATTTGTTGTTTTAACAAAATCTAACCAAAGGTTATAATTACGTACAAATAACAAGTTTTTGTAAGGCTTATAAAAAAAATAATCATTTTTTATAGATACTTTATCAGTTAATCTATTTAAACATAAAAAATTCACTAAAATTTGATTTGATTGAAAAAATGAAGTATTTTTAAAAATTTCTAAATCTTTTGAGAACGACTTAGAATTTAGTTGTTTTATTTTTTTTCTATATTTTAATAATATTTTGGTTCTGTAAAAACCTACTAAATTAATAGTATATTTATTACCTTGTTTTAAAACTTCTGGCTCGTTAAATAGTAAACCTTTATTAAAAAAAAGATGACTTGCATTTAAACTTAATTTATAATTTTGTAAAAACAAATTTTTCTTTTTTTCTATAAGTTGATTATTTGAATACGAGTTTAAGTATTTATTTTTTAATTTTTGATTTTTTATCAAAGCTTTCTTTTTTAACATACTTTCGAGTATAAATAAACTCACCAAACTTATATCCAACTTTTGGCTTGTCTATCTTAATTTTAAAAAACTGAGAACCGTTATAAACAGAGAAGTTACGACCTATGTATTTCTTTTGAATAATTAAATCTCTGTCCCAAACTTTTCTCTTAATTTTTTTAAACGCTGTTGGAATGCATTTAAATTTCCATTTTGATCTTGACATAATTATTTTCTTGTTCGTTTTTTTAGATAAAATTTACTTTTTGTAGGAAGACCCCAAGGTGTAACTGATGGACGACCTCCATTGGTTCTTCCTCCATGAGGATGATCCACTGGATTCATTGCGATACCTCGCACAATAGGTCTACGACCTAAATTTCTGTTACGACCAGCTTTTCCTTTGTAAACTAAATTATTTTTCTCGTTAGATACAGAACCTAATGTTGCGTATCTAGAAGATGGAATTTCGATTAGTTTACCTGAAGGAAGTTTTATTTTACAACTGTTAACACTTATTTGAATAATTTGTCCCACTGCACCTGCAGATTTGATATAAGAAACCTTGTTGCCTAAAAAGTTTCCAACATTATTAATTAAAGAACCTGTTGGTAAATTTTTTAACTGCATTCTATAACCAAGTCTGTATCTTGGTAATTTTCGTTTAACTTGTACCAGACACCCTGGCGCTACAGATGCGGTAGATAAATAATTTCTAAATTTTTTAGAAACTAAATCAAAAACAACAGATGAAAAAGATGTCCTATTTGGATCATAGGCAGAAAAAAGTGTTACATATAATCCTGCTTGATTTAAAAAATCAATAGGACGATAAGCTTTTTTGGCACCGCGTTGACGATGCCATGCACTTATGCGACCAGAAGGTTGACTTTTTCCATAAGATGAATTTTTTGGAACAGTTAAATTGTTAATAAAGTTAACTTTTTTTGCTAGCAAAAACTTAGATAACTTTATTTGATGCCTACTAGAATTATTAATAGGTTTACTTTTAATGATTTTCATAAATTAATTTGAAATCCCCTTCGTCTAAAGGTTAGGACGCTTCCCTTTCACGGAAGAAATATGAGTTCGATTCTCATAGGGGATATAGAAATAAATGGAGACAATGGGATTCGAACCCATGATGTACATTATACATGCTGATTTAGCAAACCAGTGCTTTAAGCCACTCAGCCATATCTCCTCGTCTAAAACACGGGCGGTCAACTCAACTGCATCAAACCACGGATATTAAAAGCTCACATAAGAACTTATGAAATTAAATACGAACAATGGGACTCGAACCCATACCGCTTGCTTGGAAGGCAAAAAATCTACCATTAATCTATATTCGCAGTTGAAATTAAAAATTACATTTTTTGAACATTAATATATTCTAAAGAAATTAAATGATAATCCTCTTGAGTAGTAATTGATTTGTCTTTTAACATAACAATTGATTGAGAGTAAATATCAGACTCTAAGTGAGAAGGTAAAGAATAGTTTGAGAACAATGCTTTCATATTTTTTTTAATATCTAACGCACTCGATTCTACTCTGATAATATCTCCTTTCATTAAATTGTCGTATCTAAGAGCATTTTTATCATTAATAAGTACTATTTTTGATTTAATTTTATCTTTTACGTCTCTTAAACTATTAAAAAAATAAAAAGAAGAAGTTACTCCTTTTAAACAAAAATTATCGTTATAAATATTTTTAATAAAAAGATCTCTATCTTTACACTTCTGTCTTGTAACCATGTTATTTTGATTTAACAGATACTTTAGTTTTAGACTTGATTGACGTTTATCACGTGATAAACTAGATAAATAAGAAAATCTTCCTCGATTAACATATACTTTAAATTTATCTTGAATTTTTGACTTCGAAGGTCCGTTGTAAGAAAAAAAACTCTTCTTGTTTTGGATCTTTTGTGAAAAATTTACTAAAGCTTCATTGGTTTTAAAACCAAGCGGTAAACGAATAAAATTACCTTTACTAGACATTTTTTTTCTATCTTGTTGTAAAGATTGAAATTTTTTTGTCAAAATACTTTTAAGTTTTGTCCATTTACTTTTTTTAAATTTTAGAACACGAGATGGAATTAATCGAAATTCTTGTATTTTTGTTAGATGTTTATATTTTTTTGACATAGTTAAATTAAATTAACTCTAAAAGAGTTGCTAACCAAAAATAGCGTTTTAAGGTATTCATTGTTAAAGGAACTTTATAATTTCCTTTGAGGTTATCTAAAGATGTATTTACAAACATTGACATCATATAAATTCTGTTACTTATACAAAAGTCAATATTTGTTTGAGTAGGCTTTTCAACAAAAATTACTAAGGCACATTTTTTTCTTGTTTTTGTAGAAGCAATTAATTGCTTAATACCTCCAATCTCAATAAATGATGCCAAGTTAGAATTTGATGATAAACCATTTAATTTTGTAAAAGCTAATTTTAATAACTGTCTGGTGTATCTGTTTTCAGAATATAACAAAATAGGACTCTCTTTATAAAAAGATTCAAATCTTTCTTTGTCTTTTCTAATAGGATGTTTAATTTTACCAATAAGTTTAATAAACTGTCTTAAACTTTGAACTAGAAGAGACGGGTCAATATGATTAATAGAGTTTTGTTTTACAAATACAGAACTTTCTGTAATTAGCTCTTGTAAATTTTTTAGCTTAATATTTTTATAATTAAGCTGTTTTACTTCTTTTTTTGAGTAAGTATTTTTTTTTAACATATATTTTGTACAACTATTACTTTTTTTTTATCTCTTTAATAGGAACAACTTTTGACTTTAGAAAAAATCCTTTTCCTTTGTAACTATCTCTTGGTTTTAAATTATAAATTTTTTCAACAAAATTTCCTAATAAAACGGAATCGTAAGATTCAAAAACAATATTGGTTTTATTAACAGTAACACGTTTTATATAAACAGGAATTTCTATTTTTAATTCATGACTTAAATTTAATTTAAATGATAAGGTTTTATTTTCAACGATAACTTTGTAACCAAGTCCTTTTAAAAACATCTTCTTTTTGTAAATTCTTAACTTATCAGGCATTTCTTGTTTTATCTGAGCTATAAGTTTGCTTGATATGTCAACAAAATTTGATGTATTGGTGATTTTTTTAAAAGATGAAATAGTATCTTTTTTATTTTTTATTAATAAAAAGTTTTTATATTTTAATAATTCTAGTGAATTTTGTGTATTAGTCATAATTGAATTAGATATAAAAAATAGGAACACCTCCTAATTGCTCAGTTTTAACTTGTTCAAGTGTCTTAGGACCTTTATTTGTATGAAAATATATTGTTTTTAGCGAAGACTTTATTTTGGCAACATCTTGATACCTTAATGTTGGTTTATTTTTTGTCTTTTCAAAGAGAATTTTATCTCCAGTAGCATTTGGATATACATTCACAGTAACTATAAGTTTGTTTTTCACTTTTTTGAAAAAATTTACTCTTCCTTCTTTATATAAAATTTCAAGATACTTAGAAGCGTCTTTACTGTAAACTAAAGAAAAAGAATCTGTTTTACAAAAACCTGATAGCTTGTTATTTAGCCTGTTCAATAATTCTGTTTTACTAGATTGTTTCATAATATTATATTTTATAAAAAGCGTTTTCAAAAACAAAATATATTGCCTTAACGAATTTTGACTTTTTAATATACTGTCTAAAGGTGGGTTCGAACCACCGACAAATGGATTTTCAGTCCATTACTCTACCACTGAGCTATTTAGACATTGAGCTAATATACACTTTAAAGGACTCGAACCTTTAACCTGTGACTTAGAAGGTCACTGCTCTAGCCAGTTGAGCTAAAAATGCAGATTACAGACAAGAGAAACTGTGATAAACTTTGAAATGTCGAAGAGGGGACTTGAACCCCTACCGAGATTATCGACCAGAACCTAAACCTGGCGTGTATACCAATTTCACCACATCGACTATTTTTAAAGATTGTTGAATAGCTTTAAAAATCTGCTTTTAATTATCTTTCTAGACGACAGCGGACTCGAACCACTAACATTTTCGTTGTAAGCGAAACGCTCTACCATTGAGCTAGTCATCTTTTGGAATGAATATGATAATATACCCTTAAATATTCATTGAAAACTATTCAAAATAAGATAAAAACTTATCCGATCTTGATAGTTGTCTATTAGGTAATTGATGCCCTTTTTTAGTATTACTATAAGTTAAAGTTAATACGATAGACCCAAGTAATGCAACTAATAATAATAAACCTGCTATTAAGAAACATTCAATATAGTAATTATATAATACTTGACCTAAAACTTCAATGTTATCTAGTGAATCTAAAGCAAAAGAGTTTTGATGAGCAGATGTTGTACTAAAAATGTCTTCTATCTTATAACCAAAAAATAATGAAATAAGATATAAAACAGAACAGCAAAGAGATAATTTTGCAAGTTTACTTTGAAAAAATGAAAAAGCGCTATTATCTAAATTGTATCCTTTAATATTTAGCATCATTATTACGAACAAAAATAGAACAGCTATAGCTCCTACATAAATAATAATTACAGTAATACCAAAGAACTCAGATAAAAGCATCATTAAAAGAATACCGCTAGTTACAAAAGTTAATACTAAAAATAAAACTGACTCTACTGGATTTGACGACAAATTTACCATTATCGCACTAACAAGTAAACTTGTGCAAAGTATTATTTGTAATATAGAAATACTTGAAATCGAATATAAAATTTCGTTCATATATATTTTTTTTTAATTTTTAAGCTTATAAATAATTTGTTTAAGTCAACTTAATAAATTTTTGACTATTTATTGAATTTTATAATCAGAAAAACATCATTATCTGAGCTTGAAGAACTTAGATGTTATCATAATTATAGTTATTTATTAAAATTATTTATGAGTTTTACATGATTCGAACATGTATCATCGATGTTATGAGCATCGTGTTTTACCCTTAAACTAAAAACTCAAGATTTTAAATCTATTAAATTAAACGAATAGAATTAAAAACGCGATCATTAAAGCGAATAGCGCGATTGCTTCTGTTAAAGCGAATCCTAAAATTGCATATCTAAACATATCATCTTTTAATGAAGGGTTTCTTGCTGTCCCTAAAATTAAAGATCCGAAAATGAATCCGATACCAATCCCTGCTCCTGCTAGTCCGAATGTTGATAATCCTGCTCCTACTTTTTGTGCTGCTGCTAACATAATTTAAATATTTTATTTCCTGATGTAATTGTCTCTGTATACAGGAAGAGAGGGGATCGAACCCCCGACAACGGTTTTGGAAACCGACATTTTACCGCTAAACTATCTTCCCAATACCATCAATTTATACGAGAACGTAGTTATTGGGTTATTATTTTTTTAAATTCCTCGGTTCCAAACTTTACGTTTGTTTTATCTTCTTCATGTAAAACTGAAGCAATTCGAACTGTACTGTCTACATGACCTTTAAAACCTTCTAGTTTTGTAATCAATAGTTTTAAAACCATAAAATTTGAAGTTTCGAAAGTCAGTGTAGATGAATAAGTTTCAAATAAGAAAGTATCTTTTGCTTTTTTATAAACAAAAGGAGACTTAAAAATTGTAATATACTTGCTTGTTTTACTTTGGAGTGCTTGATTTATGCTGCTGGCATTTAAAGAAGAACTAGTTATAAAAGATGTTAGATCTTTAATCGATGCATCAAAAGCAAATTTATTAGAACTTTTTAAAGTTAAAACTCCTTTATATTTTATTTTGTTTCTTTTTAATAACATACTTTATACTATAAGAATATGTTAGTTTGGTAATATTGAAAAAGACATTAAGATACTAAAAGTTAATAGAAGATAAGCTAGTGAAATAGGTAAAAAAGTTTTCCAACCTAAACTCATAAGTTGATCATATCTTAACCTTGGTAAAGCTGCTCTCATCACAACAAATAGAATAACAAAGAAGCATATTTTAACACCAAACCAAAAAGAATAAGGGATAAAATCTGGAGAGAAAAAAGGTGGTAACCATCCTCCAAAAAATAAGATAACGGTAAGTGAACTCATCATTAACATATTTGCGTATTCTCCTAAAGAAAACAATGCAAAACCCATTGCAGAATATTCTACATTATATCCTGAAACTAGTTCAGCTTCTGCCTCAGGTAAATCAAACGGATGACGATTTGTTTCAGCTAACCCACAAGTAAAGAACATAAGAAATAATGGGAAAAAAGTAAAGACAAACCAATAATCCTGTTGAAATAAAATGATTTGATTAATATCAAAAGATCCACAACAGACAACAATAGTTATAATTATGAAACCTATTGAAACTTCATACGAAACCATTTGTGCAGTAGATCGAAGTGCTCCTAAAAATGCGTATTTTGAATTACTTGACCATCCAGACATAATGATACCGTAAACACCTAATGATGAGATACCTAAAATATAAAGAATTCCTATATTTATTTCTGATAGTAGTGAATACTTACCAAAAGGAATTAAAGACCACCCAATAAGACTAACAATAAAAGTCAACATAGGTGATACTATGAAAATTAGTTGATTTGCGCTACTTGGAATTACAGTTTCTTTTACAAGTAACTTAAAACCATCAGATAAAGGTTGTAAAAGACCGTAGACACCTACAACGTTAGGTCCTCTTCGTCTTTGTATTGCTCCTAATATTTTACGTTCTGCTAGAGTAAAATACGCAACAGAGATTAGTAGAGGAACCACTATAATTAAAATTTTTACAAGAGTTTCTAAATAGAACATTTGTTTTTTTATTGACTTATTAAATTCTTGGAGAAAGCAGGATTCGAACCTACGATGAGATTAACTCGATAGATTTACAGTCTATTACTTTAACCACTCAGTCATTTCTCCGGTGAGAATAGTTTATTTAAATAATCTAAATTTTCTACGTTTTTTTCGAATTTGTTTTCTAGGTGAACATCCATTAAAAACTTTTTGATGTTGAATATTAAAAACTATTTTTTTATTCTTGAAACGTCTACTTAAAAACGACTTAGAAAGAAGATTAATGACTTTTTTACGAATAGATTTAGGTGTTGTTATATTTAGTACAATAAAACCATACTTTTTAACCTTTAAATATCGTAAACTAGAAATAAATTTATTTAAAAAAGCAAGAACTTTTGATTTAACACCTCGTTTTGTAAACTTAATGTTATAATCACTTGATTTTTTTTGCTTAATTATTTGTTCTTTTCTTAATTCTTTCTTAAGAATTGGATTTTGCTCAAAAGATACACTTTTTAAAGTTCCAAAAACATTATTAGGACGCACAACTAATGTAAAATATAAGTAATTTTTAGACAGAACAAAATTGTACTGTTTATAAGGTCTTCCTATCAAGTTAGTTTTTTGATAAAGAGTTAAACTTTTTTTAGAACTTTTGTTAATTCTAAAACGATTAGGCTTTAGTGACCGTTTACTTTTGTTGTTGTAGTCTGAAAGCATTTTTAGTACTTTTCTTGGGTTTGATTTTGATTCAAAATTAGTTTCTTTTAAATTTTTTTTATTACTAATCTTACTTAAAACTTTGCTTTGTTTTAAATTACTCTGGGTTAAATTACCAGAAATTTTTTTATTTGTTTTTTTTAATTTAAAGTCAATTTTCATATAAACAATTAATAATAATTTGAATTAAAATGTAGATTCTCTAGAGGTAAACTCTGTACTACTTTTATTTTTTTTTCTGGTTTTTGCATTTGTATGTGTTCGTTGTCCTCGAACAGGTAGTCCTTTTCTATGACGAATACCTTTATATGTTTTAATCATTTGCAAATATTGAATTCTTTTCTTAATATTTTTTGATAAATTTACACTATCGAATAGTTTTCTAAACTTTCTAAAAAGAGTTCTAACAACTTTTCTTGGAATATAAATAAATGGAGATCTTATATTTATTCCTTTTAGGTAACATTCATTAGATATAAGATTAGAAGTAAATTGCTTAGATTTTAACAAAAAAAATTTTTTTTTTATTGTGCTCATTATTTAAACTTAGCGTATTTTGTATTCAAAAATAATATTACTAAAAATACTAATCTATGATAGGTTCAAAAGGGAATCGAACCCTTACACTCAGATTTGCAATCTAAAACACTAGCCAATTATGTTATTGAACCAAAATTAATTTGTTTAAGCAATTTTTTTAAAAGTTAAAACAAGCTTCGCAAATAAGTTTTTGTAACTAACGGAATAATCCTTAAATTCAGGCTTTGAAACAACGTAACCATTGTAAATTCCTACAATAGCTTTTGCATCAAATTTACTGATTTCATGATTAAATTTTTGAATTTTTGCTTTTAAAGGATAATTTAGGTTTAATTTCGAACTTACGATCAAATCTTGGTTTTTTTGTGAAACTTCTTGCTGGTTTTTTTGAGGAGTCTTTTTGGAAACCTCTGAAGATGTCGCTGAAAAGTCTGAAGTTATTGGAGCAAAGTTTTTTGTCTTTTCCCTTGTTATATTTTTTAAACCTTTTTCGTTTTGAAAATTTAAACTTGGTTGGATATTTACTAAACTGTTCTGCTCTAATTTTAAATAAATCTGATTTAATAGTTTCGAAATTTGCTGCTTTAATTGCTTTTTTGACTGTTTCTTTATTTTTTTCATTTAAATCTATGTATTTTTGAAAAATTGATTTTTGAGTTGAAATGTCAGAATCTAAATTTTTGCTTAGAACTGAATTTTCAATTGATTGCTTAAAAGTTTTTGATTTACTTTCTGAAAGTTGTTTTGCTATTTTTAAAACTAAATAAGATTTTTCGTTCGCATTTAGGTTTAACTCTTTTTTAGTATTTAAGTATTTTAGAATAATACTGTACTTATAATTCTCCAAAGAAGTTTTTTTGAGATTTTTTAGTTTATTTGCGATACCTGAATAAACTTGAAATTCAGACAAAATCATATAATTAGAATTGAATCTAATATCAATTTGTTTTGATTTTTTATCGAAATTAGTGTATAGCTTTGAACTAACGCATGAAACTTTTGGCTTATGAAATAGAAAATTTGTATCTTTATGAAATCGTAAGTAATACATTTTTGAAGATAAAGAAGATTTCTGAATGAAAGACTTTTTAAACTTCAAAAAACGAGAACGTACAGATAATTGACGTAAACTACCTTTATTATTTTCTTGATAAACAAGAAAAGATTTTTTTCGTCTGCGTACGAAACTTCTTCTATAAAAAAAAACATTTGAAGGTTCAGCGTCAAGTAATGGCTTTTGAATATACGACTCTATCTTAGTTTGATTATTCTCTGACGAAGATATTAATTTCCATGTTAAAGAAGAATTTATTTTAGATACAGGTTTTTTGTTAATACCTACTTTTGGAAAAGTATCGCTTGAAGGTAAATTCATACCTAAAAGTAACTTATTGTTTAGATCACTTAACAAATTGTTATCTTTTGTTCCTCTTGAAAATGCTTTTAAAGCATATTTTTCGTTGACTAATTGATTAAAGTTAAACTTCATATACTATTTGTGTTTTTACTGGAAGTTTATTTCTTATTGAATTTAAACCTTTTGTTATCAATGCAATATTGTTTCCTTCAATCTCTACAATTGTATTTCCACTAAAAAGGTTAAAAACCCAAGTATCTACAGCTCCTTTACCTTTACCCATACGAACCTCTAGAGGCTTTTTTGTGATAGGTGTATGTGGAAAAACTGTAAATCTAATTTGGCTATACTTTTTTAAACTTTTGTTTAATAATTGTCGACAACAATTTATATGGTTTGGAGTTATTCTTCCAGATTCTAAAGCTTTTAAAGCAACAACTCCTGAATGAACAGCTTCTTTTATTGTATAATTTTTAGATACAATGTTTTTTAGTCTTCCTTTGTGAGACTTTTTGTATTTAAATGCTTTTGGAGTTTTTAACATAATTTTATAATAAGAATCCCAGGACTGAAAGGACTTGAACCTTTAAAATGATCGTGTCAAAGACGACTGCCTTACCATTTGGCGACAATCCTTTTCAAACTTCTAACATAATCGGGACAGTACGATTCGAACGTACGACCTCCTGCGCCCAAGGCAGGCACGCTACCAGCTACGCTATGTCCCGGAAGACGAAAACAGGACTCGAACCTGCAACAGATGGATTATGATTCCAATGCTCTACCAATTGAGCTATATCGTCAAATCGCAAATCTGGAGATAATCGGATTCGAACCGATAACCTTATACATGCAAAATATACGCTCTGCCAATTGAGCTATATCCCCTTTTAACGTGATGTTTTTCAAAACTACGTCTAGTCTCTATAACCACTACAAATAAAATTATCGTCCGTATTTTAGATCAAAATTTGGATAAATTTTATTACTGAGGTTTTTGGGGCTTAAATAAAAATATTTAACAAATCGGCCGAATGGCTATTCAGTCTGTAGTGGTAGTAGAGTGGAAGGTTGAAAATTTATCTACTTTGAGAAATTAAAAGTTTTACTGTTCTAATATTTGAACTTCAGTATTTATTTAAATTATTTAACTATGTCCTTTTGGTGGTTTTCTAGGTTCAATTCCTAGCCATAGTCTTTTTTAATATGTTAGAATATGAGAGGATTCCTTAATATGTACGAAAAATATCGTAAAAATAAGCTTTTAGAGAATCAGATGCAAATTGATAATTTGACTGATCAAGCCTCTTTAGATGCTTTTAATGAGCATTATACAAAATTTAAACCGTGTTTAAGAGAGATCGATGGTAAAAACATCGAACATCGCAAACTTTTTGAAAATATTTGGGAGTTTAAACGCGTGAATACACCGCAAGAAGAGGCTCAAACAGCCTTAACTTGCTTAAAAGACATTACACCAGATCAAAAAGTGGTATGCACCTCTTTTTCTGAAAA
>JACCEA011405443.1_pt1 | contig 25827 bp, 15 predicted proteins | sample 7449851 | NCBI WGS metagenome assembly JACCEA01 (sample SAMN15323453, study PRJNA562643) | freshwater metagenome | isolation source: river surface water | place: USA:Blue River Watershed | collected 2017-08-18
AAGGTAAAGTGGTTGACAACCAAACGAAAAGTAGTTTTTGAGTTTGCGTTTATTTGAAGTGGTTCTTATAGAAAATATAAGATCTAGCGCGTTGGACCACACAAACCACCTGATCCCTTCTCCAGTCAAGCTCGTTTACTAAATGTGGTTGCTAATATTTATACCCTAGTTTATCCACCAGTAAAGATGTCCGCAGAAGACAAGCTCAAGAATCCTATGAGACAGCTCAAGGTCGACAAGTTGATCATCAACTGTTGCGTTGGCGAGTCTGGTGATCGTTTAACTCGTGCTGCCAAAGTATTGGAGCAATTGACGGACAAGAAGCCAGTATATTCCAAGGGTAAGGAAGACTACAAAGAGATGTATTATTAATAGTGTAGCGGTGGTGGTGGAATGTTTGTTTTTTATTTTTTGCTGTTCAACCCATCGTTTCCGTCCAGAGTGCAATGGATAGGATCGTGTCCGCTGTTGAACGGACCGGTTTAAGAATCTGATCTTCTTCATATTTTAATCAATTCAATTCTACTCTCTTGTTGTTTTTATTTCTGGTGCGTTTGCTAACGTCTATTCTCCTAGCCCGTTACACTGTCAGATCCTTCGGTATCCGCAGAAACGAGAAGATTGCCGTTCATGTCACTGTAAGTCATAAATAGTATTAATCATTCATTGTAATGATGCAATATCGTATGAATGATAACTGTAGGTCCGTGGTTTCAAGGCGAATGAAATTTTGGATCGCGCTTTGAAGGTGAAGGAATATGAATTGAAGAAGAAGAATTTCTCCAACACTGGTTGCTTCGGTTTCGGTATCACTGAACATATTGATTTGGGTTTGAAGTACGATCCAGCCACCGGTATTTTCGGCATGGACTTCTATGTAGTTTTGATTCGCCCTGGCTACAGAGTTGCCAAGAGAAAGATCAGACCTGGTAGAATTGGTGTTAAGCACAGAGTGACCAAGGACGACGCTATGAACTGGTTCCAGCAGAAATACGAAGGTATCGTCATGTAGGCGGCGTTGCGTGAATTAGTCGAATGCAACAATTTGTAGGAAACAGTGGGATTACTGCATTACATCTATTATTAACCAGTTGCGAGCGCTGGCTTGAATTGTAATGATAGGTTTTGCAAATAGTGTTTCATTTGTGGGCTTGGTGGTAATAACGGGTAACATTGGCTATGGATGTCTGGATTCTTTTCTGTTTTACTTACAAAATTGCAAATATACATTCTTCTAATTATATGATTTCATTCAAGATGGAAAATCATTGCTTTCTTTGCCCTCAGACAAATCTTGTACATGTTTAGCGTGGATATCATTGAGCCTCTCCAATGCAGAAGTTTTGATTTTCTCAAGTACAGTATTGAAGAGTGATTCTCCATTAGATGTCCGAACCTCTTGCAATTCGTCGATCCTCTTTTTCGTAACATCTGCCCTGTTATTCAAAAAACCTGGCTCCAAAAGCTTAGCTTTTCGATGACTGTTTCCTTCCAACACTCTGTCCAACTCATCGTTCAGTTGCTACGAATGATAGTTGAGGATGTAACAATAAAAATACTACTTGAAGTAAGAACAGTACCTGTATCGTGTATTGCAAGTTAAAAGAGGGTTGCAAATTTTGAAGTTTACATTTTCGATCAACTATCATCTTCAAGATATCATCCGCTTTTAGTGGACCGGCCATATCAATTGGAACGTTGCCTTCCTGTCCCTCATCATTACATTTCAGAACAATATCGCATTCTTCATTTTCTGATTGTTTTTCTTCTTCAATTGCGATAACTAGATCAGGAAAAGAGTCCTGAAGCTCCATCACAACCTCTAAATCCACAGCACAAGGATTTCCACTCAAGTTAATTGAAACCAGGGACTTCGGGATTTGGTGAATGGAATTTTTCAGCTCGATTGATTGAATAGAGTTGTTGGAAACATCCAAAATCTGGAGATTTTTCATCAACATAAAGAGATCATCAAGCTTGGAAATGCGATTGTTGCTGAGATTAAGTTCTTTCACATGATGGAACAATTCCAAGTTCTCTATTGTTGAAATACCGCAGCCACAAAGATTCAACGATTCTATTTCGTCTATGTTGTCAGTATTGTTAATCTCAGGATTTTTCGATCGAATCAAAGAAAAGTTGAGCTTGCTCATGATTTCAACTCTTCACCTATAATAACAAAATGAGTTCCTCTTAATGTAAGTACGGGGAGCTGCGAACGTTCAATCTAACTGCCAACACTGTGTTAATTTATACTTCTATGAACAGTATGAACAGTAGTTGCCAGTTCCAAGTTGTATAAGCTTGTACCATGCTTCCATTCCATATTTTATTGTTGCTTTTTTTACTTTGCTTTTATAAGCATGTTGTATGTATATGTGTTATTAAAGTTGCTCGGCGCCCCTAACTTTCGTTTGCTACTGCTCGCCCTTCATGCTGGTGCCTCATGAGCCCTGGTGCTGCTCTGGTTTAGAGCGATTTTATAGCATTATGCATTTGGTGCATTGGCATAACAATACAATACGAAGTATATGGTATGGTATATAGCCTTATTATTTCACAATCATAATCACCACTCTCCACTGTATTATAGTGCGAATATGAGCTATTTATCCGAATCATGGCTGCAAGAAATAAGCACCAAAAATTTAGGTCTGGGGGCGGTCTCAATAGAAGTTGTCGAGGAAATTCTCCCATTTGTAGAACTTCAAGTGCGACGAGTGGTACAACAAGCGTTAAAATTTCAAAGACGATCGAAGTCTGCGTATTTGAAAGGTATCAGAATGATGTCTTTTTGATTGTACTTCGTGCTAATGTTAATGATGCAAGTGGAGGACATTAATTTGGTTTTTGCTTCCAACAAAATGGAGCCATTGTACGGACTACATCCAGCCCCATCAATAACCTCGACCAGTGAAGGAAATGCAATCACAAACAACATTCAGAACAATACATTCAGGCCAAGCATTGTGTTGATGGGTAAGATTTGATTTTGTGCATGTGAAAGATGTTTTTGATGGTCAGTCTCAGAGGATTTCGCAAAACGCGACATTCCTCATTGCTTTCTAAAATCTTCAGTTTCATTGCATTGGCTAGCTATAAATGGTGTTCAACCTTCTATTCCTGAGAATCCTTCCATTATCGATGCTGATGACGATAAAAAGCCTATCTCTTTGCCAAAGGAATTGCAGGTTAGTTGTTGCACTGTGTGAGTTAGCGATTTCACAACTCCACTGTTTAGTACTTATATGCAAGAATAACAGGGATTATAAAAAATTTTGATCAGAATGCCGAAGGAATACTCACGAAAGTTCTTACTGTTCTGGCAACGGACACTTATCTTCAGGACTTGGTACCTTATTTCAGCCACTTTTGCTATTCTCAAGTGAAGCTGAACCCGAAGAATGTTCCTCTTCTTTCCACAATAATTAAGTAAGAATCTGTGCAATAATTCTTATATCAGTCCCGAATAATATATGATGTCTGATTGGTTGCACCTGGAAGAACTATTCATGCATTGTTTATCAATCCTTCACTGCGCCTGGAATCACATTTGACACAATTATTGCCAGCAATTTTTACGTGCATAGTTGCTGCAAAGTTATCCAATTCTTTTTATGAGGTATGATCTAATTATGCTTTAGGCGATTTACTTTATGGAAGCATCAACGACTTAGAACCATTGGGCTCTCCGGAAGGAAGCCGCTTCTCTAATTGCCTTGATTTCTGAAAAATACAGGTTTGTTTGGGTCCACCTCTTCTGGCTAAAAGGGTTAAATTTTGCATTTTAGTGTTATATCGCCAGATCTTCATTCTCGAATTTGCAAGACCTATTTTGAAGCGATAACACAAAGGAAATCTTTGAATGTTGCATATGGTGGTGTTGCAGGAATAAATGCGTTGGGGTCTCCTGTTGTCAGATCGCTGTTATTGTCTAATTTGCCTAGTTTGACGGACCTAGTAAATTCATACAACGATACTCTGAAGGGGGTGGGTTGTGAAATTTATGAACAAGAGAAGAAACACGAGCTTCGTCTTAGTGTTGAGATGCTTCGAGAAATTGTCAGGCAAACGTTAGGTACTAATAATTCTCCGTTCGACCTGCACTACTAACTAGTGGATCTCTAGGTAATTATATTACGATATCGATGCAAATGCCATTACTACCATGGGGAGGTCAAAGTTCGGCGTGTGATCCAACTGTGAAACATTCGGACTTTAGAAGGGAGTCCCACACAAGTGAACATTTTCAGATTGCGAAGCGCCTGCGGCGAAATGTGGTTTCAAGGATACTTCCATCAATAAGGTAATATAACTATGCAGTCTCCTGAGATTAAAACGACTAGTTGCTAATCGAAATGATTATCGGCAGTTACCCTTTAATGGATTTGGAGGAATCGTTGACACCTTATTATGTGAAAGATTGCAAATCGGTGAGATGGCTTTTAGGAATATTTTCTCATTCATGTTTAACTCATATTTTCCAGCTTTACTACAGCAGATTGGTACTTTAAAACAATAAGAAATTTTCATCAACCACAACTGCATCTGATATTGCCAGTATCTTTTACAAACGCTTGCCATAAGACCATCTGCGTTCCATTTGCATAACAATACGCATCTTTGCACAAGTCAACCTGTTGTTGATACGGAAATTTAGTCACATCATTCATGTGATAGTTGCAACTCTCACATCAACTTTTGCAGCATTTTCGATATCTCCCCTTTCTTCACAAAAAAGAGCAATTGGTTCACCAACTTTGTAGACTTTCCCTTCTTCTCCTATTAACTTCGCCACAAACATGTCTTCAAGAATTTCTACATCCATAACGTGAAAATTATTTCCACCATTCGTTTCTTCCGTTAGATCCTTTGCTGTGATTTCCAACGCCAGCTGATAAGATTTTACTTCCGAGGAGGTGGTTATGAACCACTTGTTGATAGTTGCTTGAGTCATCGATGGACTGAGTTTTGGCATTGGTAATATACGGTATTTGTAACTGATTCTCCTTGAAATGATCGCACGAGAGAATCCAAGGTTAAACATACACCTGCTCATCATTTTATTAGTTTCTCTTTCTAACGTCATCACCACTTTCGAAGCAGCAAATTGTCACTGCTTGTACTGCCGTTTTGGGTTCCCAAATCGTCAGTCTGTCAGTGTGCGCCTGCTGCGCAAAAGTTTGCGTGCCTATTCCATATATACTAGCCTTAGGCAGCCTTATGCTGCCTACTAGTAATAATATGGAATAAGTAAATAGGCTTTGTTGGTACAACATTCATAATATATTATTGGCGGATTCCAGCAGAAGATTGCCACTATATATGGTATACACGCACCATCTATACAAAACCGAAAGAAATAATAACACTTAACAGCAATATAGGAGGCATCCAGAGTCCCCTCACACCCTACCATCCATTTGAAATTGCTCATTTTCAGTGCCAGCAGGTTGAACAATAGGCGGTGCACAGGGCTATGATACTAGCGATATATCTAAAACTGTTCTGCGTTGTGGTCATTATCCCTTTCAGTGTAGTAAGTAACAGACTTTGCATCGTAACTGTTTGACATATATGTAACAAAATTTTAGTCGTTTTGTCCCTGCACAGTAGCGGTTTTTATCAAGCGATGTAACCGATTAGGTATGTGGTTGATATCATTTTTGGAAAATGTTATGGATTACCGATGATTGCCAGAGAAAAGTTTTCCTCTTCATATGGCATGCCGACGAAACAACAAATTAGAAAAACGCGAAAAAAATAAGACATACGCCAGAAAATTTCAATCTAAGGTGAATTATTTCATATTTTCTTGGAGAAAAACATTACCATCATTTCTGTTTCCGTACTCAACAGGTGGCTGCTTCACGAAAGGAAGTTATTGTCCAACAAAAACGAGGGGTAATTATGGACAATGAGGAGAAGTTTGGGCATACCATCTTTGATGCCACTACGGATAGTGATTACCCTCCATTTTCTTTCGAATTTTTCTGAGGTGGATCAATGAATTCCTGCTTGTTTTTCCGAACTTGCTCAAGCAATTAACTCTCCCTCAATTTCTTTTATACTTTTGTACAAAACAGTACAATCGTGAATATGTGAATATGTTACACAAAAAGAGAGCAGTTCTGCTAATAGGGGCATGATTTTGTCTGGTGAATGCTTAATAAATAAATGGACTAAAGCGCATAACGCTTGCACAGTTCGATTCTGAAAAATTAATGTCAGAAAATAATGATTTTAACCATGGGTGAGAGTTCACCTGGGCAATAAGATCATCGGTTTGGGCGCATTGGATAATAGATCTGGACAAAAAATTCTTGATAAACCTCTTGGGAAGGACAAGTTTTCTCGCCACTCCATAAACAACTTCCACGACCTGTACCGTAATATCTAATTCAACTATGGTATCAAGTATATTATCATGAACACCATTCGTCGATGATAGACAGACCAATTCTACCACCAGAGACCAATTCCAACTTATTAACAAAGTTAACTGAAGTAACAAATGGAAAACATTATCCCTAGATCGCCAAAGAATTATGGGATTACCTTTTCTTTCGACAAATCAAACCGGCTAATGATAGTTGGATCATTAATAACCTTACTCGCTATTAGGGATACCTCAGAAGCACTGAGGATTCTAATTGAAGCGGCCTTCATCAATTCGTAAACTTCTGTATCCAATTTCCCTCCTTCCCTAATAAGACGTACAATCTTAGTAAGGAATAATCGTGACAACAAAGGAAGATCATATTTTCACCGATATATCATATCCCACACCAGTGCTTGACCAGTTTCTTGACCGTCCAAAAATTTCCACTCATTGAATGATGGTTCTAATATAGGAGGAACGAGATGACACCAGTCGCCTACCTATTGAACTATAAAAGAAAGCAAAAATAAAATAGGTCTTCTGACTCACATAATTCATTGAGACCGAATCTCCACCGAAAATGTCATTCAGAGCAGATACATCAGCATGGATATCTTCGTCACTCCAAACTTCTGCGTCCATTGTCATTGGTGAATCGACTTTAGTGAATATAGCCTTTTTTATTTTTCTAGTGCTCGAGGGTACGAACTGAGTACATATTCTATGCCATTCTGATTCATCGAACTGAAGATTTACTATAATCGAAACGGCTTGAATGGCAGAAACCGAAGTGACCTGATATGGTAACATCAGATGTATAATATTGAGTTTCTGAAAATTATACTTTGTTGTTTTGTCCGTTGTGGATAATAGTAACAAGCTTTTTCAACAATAGTGAACCAAATTCTTCTGCCAAAGCTAAAATAAAGCAAAAATCTAAATCAATCGAAGTGTTGTCACCACCAAGAAGGAGTTCCGTGGCAACCACCATCTGTACTCAAGTCAAAGATTGAAATTTTAGTGGGATGACTACATTAAAAGCCGTTCATGTGATACCTCTACATTGGAAAGTTGACCGTATGTCATAAGAAGACGGATACCTTCGAAACATAATTCATGATTTGGGATTTCGATGAAAGCTTTAATCAAGGAACTGATCGTCGGTTGTTCACCTTTCTATAGTATATATCATATTGTTGGGATGGCGATTATATAGTGCATAAGCGTGGACGAACCTGCTGACGAATTAATCTCAGCCATAAGAACGAAAATAAACTCGCCATGGTAAAATCACAGTGGCACTGACAGTACAACACTAGCCCCACGTTAAACTGCTTTTTGGTGTTTGGTCCGTTGTGTCGCACTTGTTTCAGACTGTCAGATGTCAGACAACGATGATGATTCGATTATTGTACAATACTACAATTATTATGGAATTGCTTTTTTGACATCTTATTTTATGCATTGCTAGAGTTGCTTTGACGGCCAAATTACCCTAGTTTTTTGCATGGACCAAGGGTCCCAGATGTGGGCTTTGGATCCATCTGGATGATGACATGATGTGATGTGATGAATAGTTTGATATAATACAATAGCAATATTGTACTACAATATTGCACAAGCGAAGAAGCCCAATAGTATTGTGACAGTCAATCCATCTCTGCAACAGCACACACTGTTTCCTGCCTTATTTAATCGCCAGAATGTCAAGTAGTGGTGTCAAGGCTAGTTGATTGTAACATTCAGCGTTTGATACTTTCTTTATTTTGTTATGTTATTTATAGGGACTCATCTTCTTGGAACCAAAAAGTGCAATTTTGTATGAACAATTGTTCCCTCGTATCATGGAGTAAGTTTTTGGTCCATTTTTGATAGCAATTATGATAGGAATTTTGTTCAATACAGAGGCAAGCGGGAGCCTTGCGAAACTACATTCAATGACTTCGATGGTGAGCTCCGCAAAGTTTTCGTTCATTGGTCCTTGTTTTATTTACTTTCATTGCTAGATGTGTCATTCAAAGTTACCTGCCAACCAGAAAATCTCAACCTTATTCAAGTTCACATGAATATCAGGAATGCTGCCTCGTTGAAAAGGTACTAAACCAATATTTTTTTATTCACTCTTTAATCTTTGCGAAGTTTGGGTTCTCAAGAAGTAATTGATCGCCTTTATCCAAACTGTGAGATAAAACCAGCTGAAGGCTTCAATGTAGCTTTGCAAATTGATTGTGACAATATCAATGATCGCGAACGGTTCTTGCTAAATGTTGGAGAAATCCGCAAAAATATTATGGGTGGACCGCTAGATCGTGCATTCTTGGCGTTGCTTGCGAACACGAGTCAAAACATTCCTCCTTTTGTAGTTGAATACCGATCACAAGAACCAATGTTTGTTGTACCCGGATCAGGCAAAGTAATGATTGTTTTCTCGGTAGATTTCGCTGACGAGACAGATAAGGCGGTCGCCAAAGTGTTTCTTCAGGAGTTTGTTGAAGCGCAAAGGGTGGTTCGAAATGCTCCCCCCGTGTCTTACTCCAAGGACCCACCGGCAATAATTTCCTCAATTAGTTACAATCATAAGCCCAATGTTGCGGGCTATTTGGCATTCTCAGTGGAAGAAAGACATGTTGCCGGTCCTGGTAAAGATAAAGCTATATCCTTGTTTACTGGATTTAGAAATTATCTTCATTACCACATCAAGTGCTCCAAAACGTACTTGCATATGAGAATGCGTAAGAAAGTGTCTCAATGGATGTTAATTCTGAATCGTGCGATTCCTGAGGTGGAAGGCGAAAAGAAAACTGCATCAGGAAAGACGTTTATTAAAAAATAGCGTGCTACTGTGTCAGCGACTGTGATATATCCACACACAATGGCAATTAATGTTTGTGGACCATCTGTGTAATTTTAAATCGAAAATAAATATTGCAATTCTGAGTTTTAAATGGTTCAAGAAATTTAATATTCATCGCTTGTTGTGCAATAATGCTCATCATCAATTGTCGTATAGAGTCTACCCGCGTCACACAACTCTTGGACTGTTTTTACTAACTGATCAAAAGAAACGTTAACATTCTGACTCCTCAAAATTCTTTGCACCTCATCATAACTGAGACCCATTTGGTTGGAACTGGATAAATAAGCTTGAAAAATCTGAGATATTTTCATCAAGTCAGGTTTTGGAAATATTGTTGAAGTGGCATACCTTCTTTGCCAACGATTCTCCATCTCTTTGGGCTACAGCTTGATTAAGACTAACTCTTCCTGGTACTGAACCAAGTGAAGTAGTTGCAGCGTATGTGCTGTAACCTGACCCTATTTCGATGGCAATTCAGTACTTGTGCTAGAAAGAAAAGAAAAAAACGTACCCCCAGGAGTGCCAAATGAACTATGACCAATATTAGCACTTGAACCAGTCTAAGGGAAAATCAGATTAACAAATCAAGGACCACAACATGATGAGCTTGCCTGAATAGGTCCACGCGTATTTTGTAAATGGGTAAGAATAATATCAAGCGTGTGGTAAGACACTTCATTCCAATCATCCAATTGTGAAGCATTGAATACTAATATATGAATTTTTCCTTCGTATTCTCGAATGTTCCCAAATACTTTGACAATACTCCCTGGAAGAACATTTGTTAGCGCAGATGGTGTCCCCGAATCCTTGTCTATCCATTGTTTGCATTCGATTATTCCACTTCCATCATCAAGCTTGAATGTAAAGTTGGTGGAGTGATCATGTGGATCTAAGAGTGTCCCAACCAATTTTATTGTATTGAGTTCGACATCGTCAACTTTAAATACTTCCTCTGGGCTCTTTGAATGTAGTACCTGCTTAACACTTACTGGAATCAAGGACTGACGATCCCGGGACTACCAAATATGAACATTAAACCAAACCCCAATTGGCGTGAAAATCTCTCACCTTTTTTTCAGAACTCTTGGATCCTTTCTCTTCGGTAATGAACCCTCCACCCGTGTCTCCTCCAAAGCCCCCGCCAAATCCATATCCGCCCATTCCCTCAAAGCCACCATATTCAAATCCTGCCCATTCGAAAGTTGAGTATGAAAATAATATCACAGCAAAGTTAAGGAAGTAGTTACCATACGACATTTGTGACACAAATTCAGAATAAAGTTCTTGTTATATCTTTTATGTGAAAAAAGGCTTTGAGCTCAACAGTATTTGGCATCTATTAATTGGAATACATAATTTGACTGTATTCCATATTGTATGAGAGGGAGAAATTTCAAAAAATCAAAAAACAAAAAGCATTATTTTTAAATAAAGCAGACCCGGGTTTTGGGGGTTAACCGCTAATGATAACCGATAGAGCTCTGATGTTGAATTAAACGTTCCTAAAATATTAGAACAATCATAATTTAATTCAATCATTCGACCAATTGAAAGATGTTATCCTCCTCATCAAATGAATCTTTTGAACGCGTTGAAGCTTCAAAGGCTAAAGCTAGACCAAACAAAGTCCGCTGGTCTGCGCTTAGAAAAGATTATGTCAAAAATCAACTACCAAGGGATTGAATCCTGACCATGTACAACCAGACCGATCTTAATATAATACTTAATATTCAATCCACATTCTCAAAATCACATCAAGGTTTTGAAGGGATCTACAAAAGTTGCGATATTTTGAAGTTGAGCTCTGAAGAAGTCTCAAGAAGTGCCAACAGCAATAGCACGGAAACAAACAATCAACCAACAACTGTGACAACTCAAGTAGTAGATCCCAAAAGCGTCGGTTGCATCACGAGTCTGCACTTTAACGACAAGCCTGCGATGCGTCAAAAGCAATTCTCTCTGGGACAAAAATATTTAATGAATTTCAAACACTGACCACCCCAGAAAATAATTTTGTGATTGAAAGCTTCCTTGTGAAGTTCCAAAGTTATGGCATAGCATCATACTACGTTTTGTATAAAATTACATATATAAAATTACAAAACGTAGTAGCAAAAAAATAATTTACAAATCGTAGTATCAAAATTACCTGTCAGACGGTTGTTGACATTGTAACGGAATTTAGCTGCTATGATTTGTATAAAATTACATATCTATAAAATTACAATACGTAGCGTAGTCACATTTTTAAAAAATACAAATCATAGTATCAGAGGATCAGTTCTGTTATCCGTACCAATAACCAAATACTACGTTTTGCAAAAAAAATACATATATAAAATTACAAAACGTTGTAGCAGAAATTGAAAAATTAAAAATCAAAGTATTAGTAAACGGTTCATGACACGGTTACGGAATTTTGCTACTATGATTTGCAAAAAATTACATATACAAAATTACAAATTATAGTATTTAGAAAAATAAATTTACAAATCGTAGTATCAGAAAATTGCAACTCGTAGTAGTATTGACGGTCCGTCATTATATCCGTACCAGTAACCAAATACTACGTTTTGCATTAAATTACATAATATAAAAATACAATCGTAGTAGCACAAGTTTAAAATTTACAAATCATAGTAGCAAAAATTATAAAACGTAGTATCGTAAATACATATATATATCCGTCATAAAATCCGTACTGATAACCAAATACTACGTTTTGCAAAACATTATTACATATATATAAAATTTACAAATCATTGTATCAGAAAATTACAAATCGTATCGTAGTATCAGAAAAATACAAAGCATAGTATCAGAGTATCAGGCCTCAGTAATGATATCCGTACCGATGACGAAATACTATGGTTTGCAAAAAATTACATCTATAAAGTTTACAGATCATAGTATTGTCGTTTGTAAATAAAATGAGACTCGATTTCTCGAAAACGTTGGTCAAAAAAACGCGTTTAAAACCTCCAATATACTTCCCTAATAGATAGAAAACAATTACTTCCTAGTATAAGATTATTTCCTAGGCTTAGTAAAAGTGTTTATTTTACCCCAGCCAAAACGTAAGTTTTTGAAGGGTTGTGTCTCATTTTATTTGCAAACGACAATAGCAGAAATTTTAATTTACAAATCGTAGTATCATTTATTAGAATATACTTATCGGTCATACTTATCGGTCATAATATCCGTACCGACAACGAAATATTATAATTTGCAAAAAATTACATAATATAAAATTACAAATCGTAGAAGCACAATTTTAAAATTTACAAATCGTAGTAGCAAAAATTAGAAATCATAGTATTTAGAAAATTTTACAAATCGTAGTATCAGTAATTGGTCAGTGAGTCCGTAAGAAAATTAATATCTTGATAGAGTAGTATATAATAATGTCATACTTTATATTTTACATGGACGATACATTACAGTTCTATATTGAGCTAGCCAGTAGATGATGCGATGGTGGATACACGATGCAGGCGGAACACAGTAATAGGAACACCATATTGTCGCTCACATTGTAAGATCTACGTACAAACATATTGAAGTGAAAACTTAATTAAATCCGAATGCAGGTTTAGGTATATTTGCATATGATAAAGTCAAATATCGCAATCATGAACCAGTATTTAAGAAAGGTGAAACTATATTAAACTATGAAGGTCAAGAGATATCAATTGATCAATTACGAGCACGATACAAACAGTTCACCGGTCCATACGTTTTAAAGAAGAATCGAAATACATACATAGATCCAGCCGGTGAACGTTCATTGGCATCATAAATCGAGGTCGTTCAACAGGTGAACATAGGAACAACGCGCGTTTTACAAACTCCTTGAAGATCCAAGCAACGAGACCAATCTATCACGGCGATGAGGTATTATTATCGTACGGATATCATTACGAGATGCATAACCCGTACGTCCGTTACGTAAGGATCGACGTAAGCCTAAACGAAATGGGATAGAGAATTTAGAGGACATCCATGACGACCAAGTATGAATTTGAACGTACAATTTAATCATCCGTCATCCCCCACGTAATTTAACCGAAATATGCAAAACTACAATTAATAAAGCCACTATGTACAATATGGTAATCGCTTTATGCTTTACAATAAATAGCATGTACCACTAAACCTTTATATTCTTATGTACTTCCAACCACAATATCAACTGTCCGTTCATGATAAAAGTATTTCTTTTTAATTTTGAAGTTTGCTCACCTACAGTACAAGTGAAAAAGTCACTTCTGGGTGCATGGAATGTAAAAAGTAAAACCGTTGCGCCAGATGAGCTTATTGTTGGTTACTGCTGGTTACCTACATAAAAAGTATGTACATCACTGGTACATGATTATGCGGGTTATGAATGGCAAGTGATGCTTCAAATTAAAAAATACATCATTATATAGGTACTCTAGTTTTGGGCTCTTCAATGAGCTCTTTGCAACAAAATGTCAGATGAAGAAGACAACAATGAAAATGAAGAGTTGGTGCGATTGGAACAAGAAGTTGAGTCATGGAAGGCAAAGTACAAACAACTCGAACTAAAGAAACGTGAAAGTGATTTGTCATTGAATAAGATAAAAACGGAAATTAACTCCCTACGATCAATGGATAAACTTTGGAAGGAAGCATGCAAAACTATTTTTATGAACTTAAGAGATGTCAGACAAGCATTTGATGTTCAAATTGAGCAGATTTTGGATGGTATGGCGGAAATCGGAAAAGTTGAAGAGAGAATTGGAAATCGTATGCTGCTTTTGAAAAAAGTGCAAAAAGTTATATTTTTGCTACAAAGACGGATTGCGAAGCAAGACGAAACCATCATGGCACTAAACGGTAAAATAAGGGTTCTAACTTCAGAATTGGCGGAAAAGACAGCTAAGGTGGAACGCTTATCGCAAGGAATTGAAGAAGAAGTTGAACGGTTGATCAAACCGATGCGAGATAAACTTTCTGAAGCGATGACAATGGTGATGAAAGAGAAAGCTGGTCGAGCGCAAGAAAGACGAGAATTAGCGGATTTATGGCCAGTCGATCATATGATGCCAACTCTTTTGATGAGATACAGACCCCTTACGGAGGACGAACGTGCTCGGCGTGTAATGATTGCGAAGCAACGAGATGCATCATTGGCACTGAGTTTAGAGGTTCAAGCAAATGTCATGGAATCTAAAATGTGGGAAGTGAAGTATGATGATTACGGCAGACAGTACTTCCAACATTTGAAAACGGGTCAAACTACTGAGGAAGCCCCGGAGATAATGAGCTATAAACCTCCACCTGGAAGAGATGAAATGGGCAATGTTGTTACAACTGATGACAATGATTCAAATAATTGGTTGTTATTGACTGACAACAGAGGTCAAGTATATTTCCGACATAAGCAAACCAATGTGGTCACATATATTCCACCATATGCATATCAAAAAATTCCGCCAGGTAAAACTCAAGAGCAGATCGTTTCTGAATCTGCGATAGTCGTATTAAACTACATGAAGGGCAAAATTTCAAAGCATATTGCAATAAAAGCAAAGCGGAAGCAAGAATTAGAAAATCCTCTCACCTATGAAGAACAGAGAAAAAAAGATAAAGCGGATCGAAACAGAACCGCTGAAGAAATAGCAGCAGCAGGACCAGAACTCACAGAAGAAGGAGAGAAAATAGAGCTCAGTGCTTATCGATACGATATTGAAACAGTAGAAATGTTAGCGAATCAACTTTCAGACGATGGTAAGAAACGCAGTGATGCTGATCCAGAGGATGAGCGGAAACTGCAAAGATCATTCCTGGAAGGAATAGATGTGCGGAAGTTTGATGAGCAATTGTATGCAGGAAAACTTTTAAAGCAAATTGATCCAAATGAATTGACTATTCCAAATCTTCGCGGAGTTTTAGAGTCCCTTACGCAGCTGGAAGAAAAGCTTGAGAAACAACTTCAGCGTGCTAGATCAAATCTCAAGGAATATGCATTCTTGTTGCAAGAGAAAGTTACGTCTGAAGAAGAGACTAAGTTCAACAAATATAAGGAAGAACGCCTTGAGTATGAGAGGCAAACTCGTTTGGAACGCAAGCGTCTTCGCTTAGAGCGCATTGTAAAGGCGCGTGAGGCTAAAGCAGCAAGAGAGACGGTTATCACCCAATCATTGTTGGAGGCTGAAAGCCCAACTAAATTGAAACAAGGTGACGACAATCCTTCTAATTCGAATTCTTTTGTAGATGAAAGTGGTAATCAATTGATGTTGTTGACTGATAAAGATGCGCTAAAGGATTCATATGGAGCAGTGGGGGAAGCATCAGTAAATTCCGCCATTTCTCCCGGCGTAGAAGCTGTCCTTCCTCTTGACAATGCTGAACTGCAACAGATGCAACAGGAAAAAGAAGCTTTGGCTCGTTCCCAGATAGAAGAGCTGAAGGAAGAACCTGAAGAAGTGGAGGACCTCGATGAGGAATTAACGGATGATAGACTGCGCACAGATTTATATGGAGATCCCGTTGCTAAACTTTTTGGGGAACTAAACATAGATGGTTTAGAAACTGATTTTTCCGTGGCCCTAAAGAGTTTATCCAGACGACTTAGCAATTTTGCTATGTTTTGTGGTTTCAATAATCTAAACGCATCCAAATTTACCTTAGATTGCAATGAAAACTTTTCTCTTTTAGACTCTTTAACTGATGAGGATGGGGATTGTTCGGCAGCTGATAGTGATGATGTCCATGGCAGTGTGAATAAAACACTTTCTGAAAGTTGTTCTTCTGGTAACTCTAAGGGATTTCAGCAAGATGATGAGTGGCTTTCATCTCAATTTTTTGTTGGATGTCAGAAAGTTGATCTCGCAATCCATAATGATGTTTTGAAGAAGAAGTATGATTCCAAAGTAGGTATGCTTTCTATAGGTCCATTGTATCCCGAGCAATGTGTGTATGATTCGAGCCTAGTTGGCAATATTGATCGAATGCTGGTACGAAAATTGGTTTCCCTTAATCGCAAAAATGTTATGTTCTACTTTGAATTATTAGGACCGTGGCTACACTTCGTTGACACGTATTGCGAGAGAATCTCCTATTTATGAGCAATACATTGAGTGGAAAAATGCACAGCTGTTAGGTGACGTGGTTAGATCTCAATTGCAACAATATGCTGTCCATCACGTGATCGAAAAGCGCCTGGAAGCTTTTTCGTTGCTCAATCCAAAAGCAACGAAATCAGTTCACCAGAAAGAGACAATACCTGTAGTGATAATAACGATTTTCAATATCAAATTTCAGTGGAAAACTCCTCTAACTGGCATTCACAACAGCGAATATTTTGCTCAGTTTTCTTTAGGATCTTGGTGCGCACAGACCCCACCTGCTAATCCATCTCATTTTGGCCAGAAGTGGGAAGGAGTTGAATTGAAGGCAGTTTTGCCTGTGAATGATCTTCAGCTCCATGAGCTAAATGTAGAAGTAATTGATATTAATCCGGATTTACTGGATCATACAATTATTTGCAAAGGACACGGTGGCCTTCACGACTCCATTGGTGTTTTTTATGGGAAAAATAGTTGCTATGATTTTGAAATGGTACTTCCGAACAATCGAGATACTCGAGCCAACCTCTCATTTGATGTGATAGCTACACTTGAGTTTAAAGAATTACAACATCTACCAGACCCATACGAAAAAAATCGTCTGGAGATCTTGGCCTCAGCAGGATTGTTACACGAGTCTTCAATACGCACCAATCACAATAATGATGATCAAAATGCTTACATTACAGGTGATACCTATTGTAATATGTTGGAAGAAAAGCGTTTCCGTGAGTTGGTGAGTGATTTGCGAGGAGATCACTCCAACAAGGATATACCGCAAATTTCGATTGGGAGATTATTAGCTGGGGATTATTCCGTTTCGAAAATTCTTCAATTACAAGGAAGCGGTGACATGGTTCGCCCAGTGAAGGTAAGAATAATAGGTATTAGTTCTTCAGGATTAACGATGTTTCCATTGCAGCCATTGCCTAATTTTCGGAAGGCTGAATTGTTTTTGGCAAAAAAATATAGGATTCATATTGCTCAAATCAAATTCTATCAAAATAAAATCAAAGATCGAACGCAAATTTTGCTGGATTTGCTGAAGAGCAAGTTTGACTTTTCTCAAAAGCAATATAATGAAGCTAAGAGCAAATTAAAAAAGCTTTACGACCAAAGTGACGATGCGAAAAAGGATGTTTTACGTGTTGCAAAAAATGTAGCGGATCTCCGCAAACCTCATCCAGCACCAAAAGAACCTGACTTCCCCGATTTCCCACCAGTTCCACATGTTCCAGAGCTGCCTCAAAGTGGAGGGCTGGATGGAAGAGGGAAAAAGAAAAAAGCACTAACCACCGCAGATTTAAAATCATTGATGGAAGGTATTGAACAAGGTGAGCATGATGGCAAAGAAGATCTTCCTTTTCCAGAGAATATGTTTCCCTCACAAGCGCAGATGCTCAAGTTGGCAAAAATAATTCAACAGAGAAATTCAGTTCTGGATGCAAAGCGTGCGCAAGAGGTTCAAGTTCGTGAGCAAGCGATTCAATTTTATGAAGCTGAAAAGGCGAAATGGGAAGGAATGGAAAAGAAACGCTTAGCGGACTTAGAGAAAGCGAAAAAAGAAAGTCGTAAAGTTAATTTGAAATTTGATTGTTTGATGGCTAGACTAAATCGCTATGAAGATGAAATTCGAGGTGTTGAAATCGACATGAAGTCGATACAGGATTTGAAAGTTCTTCATGAAAAATGTTACGAGAGCTTGCGGATGTTTCGTATAAAAGCCGATTTAGAAAAAGAACGCCAACAAAAATATATTTCAAGCCTTCGAATTCGTATGCTTCGAGCTATAAATGCTCGTCGTTATGCGCTTGATTTTCCTGGGACGGCGACCGATGCAAAACAATTTGTCCAATTTCAAGAGCAAGCTGAGGAAGCCTTGGCTTATTTGAAAATGGAAATATTTGAATCCAAGATACTCTTACAGCAGGAAGGTTTGAGACTTCGCCATCATTGGTTTGAGGAAGAAGAAATAAATGCAAACGATCTTACACGTGTAAATGTCTCTATTGAAATTCTTCAGCAGAAAGATTGTTTTGACCAAGTGATGGCGCGTTACAAGGTTGAAATCATGCAGCTCTTGGTGGAGATTGAGAAGCACAAGTTACTTGAAGCGGACAAGGATGAAATTGGATTGGAGACAGTCGACGATTTGGGAGAGCGATTTATCTTAGAAAAGACTTGGAGCTCTCCCAACGTCATAAAGTGTCAGCGCATGATCGATCTCCTTTTGGCAAAGGTTCAAACAACAGAAGGATTTAATCGATCTACTAACTATAGCCAACAGCATCTAGTGAACGCTTTATTTAAAAGCAGTCTGGAATGCACAGGTTTGTTTGTGAAAGATACATGGATCAATGTTTCTGACTATGAAAGATCTCAGCAACTTGCGAAAGATACCATGCAGTATGTACTGAATGCAAGAAATCTTATTCAGAATGTGAGTAAAGAAAATTACCAATTGCCATTAATGCAGTATCAACTCTCCATGAAGCTTCGTGAAGAGCAAATTCAAATGCACCACAGTTTACATCAAAAAGAAACTATGAATGTAAAACAGAGTTCGGAACTTATATTAGAAAGTGCTCGTAAGCATTTGGCGACTTATCGAGAACAAACTGAAAAGAAGCTTGTACATTTAGAACAATCAATCATTGATTTGTCTAGGGAGTGTCAAAAAGTGCGTGAAGAGCTGCTTCAGCAGCAAATGCTGAATGACGAAAAAGTTAAAGTCTTATGGGCATTTATTCACACACTGCAAACAGCGTTGCAACATATTTCTGCCAAAATGGAGATTGTGATTGAGGAGCGAGATCGAGTAGTTATAGAATCCAAGCTCATGGCAGACAACACTAGACATCAATTGCGCATTGAAAGAAAGCATTGCGCGAATTTATTATTCATGATCCACTCACAACGGGGAATGATTCATTACTTGAAAGATATAATCAAAAAAGTAAACAGAGAAGCAAAGCAACTGGCAAAGCAGCAAAAGTTTGAGAAATATCAATTGAGAAAAGAATTATGGGAAACAGTGTTTACTTTTACTAGATTGTGTACCGATGTAGATTTGTTGTTTGAATTCTTTGCAACGAGAGTTGCCAATTTAGCAGGCTCCCGCGCTGCCCTGAACGATCAACTTGCTCATCACAATGCGGCACTAGTTCTTGCAGCATTGTGTAAAAATCCGAAACCAATCATCAGACGATCTGCTGCTCGTGCACTTGGAAATATGGGTTGGAATGGATTTGTGGAAACGAGGATTCTTCTATGGGATTGTATCATGTATTGGAAGATGGTGAAGAGCAAAGTCATCAATCGAGAGAGCAAAGATTTTCACGAGACTCTTGAAAAATTTAATGAAACTGGTCAATATGATGCAGTCATTAACTTAAAGAACGAAATTGAAGAGTTCGTACCAACAGGAAATTTGAGTCTCCGCTCAATCATTAAGCAGCGAAGGCAATGGGCACTGCGTGCGGCGAGGCGGATGGAAGGACCAAATGTATCTAACCAAAAGCTTTTAAATATTAGAGATGGGGTCCTAATATCGTTACTTCAATTATGCGTGGATCCTGATCCAGAGCTTCCCAGTACTGATATTACAGACAGGGATGTAAGCTTCTCCGCTTCTATGTCATCGGACTGGGAAATTGCCAGAAATGCTGCTTTGGCAATCAGCATAGCATCATACGAGCCAACAAATCACAAGGAAATGGTACACCACCCTCTGGTGCTCAAAATGATAATGCAAATGTGCAACCTGAACGATGCGGAGATCCAAACCCACGCCGCTGTCACAATTGCAAATCTTAGTTATAAAGATGAAGAAGCGCAAAGAATCTTTGGGCAACAGTCCATAGATCAAATTGGCACCAATAATGTTGATGGCTATCGAACACACAGTGGAGGTATTGTTCCTAAATTATTGGAGATGCTCACTGGGCCGATCGCTGACGTTCTTGAGGCTTCAACAGCTGCATTAGCAAATTTGACTTGCTATTGTGATGCTAACTGCGAGACGGTGTTTAAATACGAGGGATTACCTAAAATTATGAAGGTTATCACTCAGTCATACAGCGAGAACTTGCTTGACTTGGACCAAAACGATGAGGTCCATGCAAATGCCTCCGAAATTTTAGCGAACATTTCCCGTTTCAACACGCAAGAGTCTATCAAATATTTTACTCCAGAGGTAATTGACAATTTAGTTATAATGTGTGCATCACCAAATAAGCAATTACGTCGTCACATCTCTTTGGTGCTCGGAAATATTGCACAAAGTGAGCATTGCCGCGAACAAATTGGTATGAAAGGTGGTATTGAGTCTCTCTTTTTAACATTGGAAGATTCTGATAGTATAATTCAAGCGAATTCCTTATGGGCGTTGAGTAATCTTATGTGGCATCCTCCAAATCAAGAGCGCGCGGGCAGATTCGTCAAAGAAATCATTGTATTTTTGCAATCTTCTTATGAACCAGTGATGATAAATGCTTGTATTTTGTTGGGAAATGTTCTTTACTACAACACCCCTAATCGTGTTCGATTTTTGGATGTTGATGGAGCTTTTGAGTTGCTGATATCATACATTCGTTCACATTATCCGCCAGATCGATCTAAATTTCAGTATCCAGTAGCTGTTTTGGAAGCATGCTTGCGATCGATGTTGTCTCTCTCCTATTTGGATTCCATTTCCATGTGGTTAGGAGAAGAAGGGAAATGCATACCTGTCTTCATACACTTTTTAAATGCCCCTTTTATTTCTAGAGAAGTCATGCGGTATAGTCTTGAAATTATTTGCAATCTTTGTCTCCATCATGCAAATAGACGCATCATTTATGAAGAAAAGGGTATTGAAGCAATTGTTCCACTTCACTCTGATCCAGATAGATATGTTCGTGATTTGTCTGTACAGATCATTGAACATTTAGAAGATATTACGCCAGCTGAAGTGCTAGCCAGAGCACGTAGCCTTGTTGGGCTAGAACGCATGGTAACTTTGGCTTCAAATGATGATCCTTTAGTTCGAGCTGTCGCAGCAGAAGCAATTGGTGAGGAAATTTGGATGGATCCAAACAAGCAGTCTAGAGCTCTTGAAATTGGCGCAATTGATTCGTTGATAGCGATTGTCAACAATTCTGATGAAAGGCTTGAATCCTTGTTGCCTGCAATTTGGTCCCTACGAAATCTTCTTCACAATCACGCGGCCGCTCAAGCTCAGTTTGGTTACCGCGATGGGATCAAAGCGGTTGCACAGGTCATACGTAAAGGTCTATCAGGGGCATTTCATGAACATGCAGAAAAAGTTTTTGAGGCGTGTGTTGCTTGCTTTATAAGTGCTGTATCGAAAGAGCCTCGAAATTCTCGACGGCTTGTGATGATCGGTCTCGATGCAATTATTGAGATTAGTGAAGAGTCGTCTCTGTTGAAGAAACAAAATATCAATATTTTTTCTCATGGGCCATCTACCGCAGAATTGCCACCAAGCATGCAATATGTAATTGGTGGTATCAAGAACGAAGGAGTTCAAGCGTTGGTTAACAGTTTGTTGCTTCTACTCGCTCCATTCAATTATGTCGTGTGCAAGAACTGTGGCCGAAAGCAGGATCTTCATGGTACCAGTTGCTATTTTTGTGGTCATCGCTTGTTGGTGGACGTTGATATGGATAGGATTCCAGGGGGAGAGAGAAACAGCGATGCATTATCTCCAGTAAAAGATAATGTGAGGCACTCTCATTCAGCAAATAGCTTCAATCCTCCACCTTGGAGACATGCAGGGAAAGCTTCCGATACGGCAATACCAAGTTTCTCCTTGGAACGACCAAATTCACCCAATCGAACTGCAATAAGCGGAAAACAATCTCCGATCGGAGTCGGAGGAGCACTCGGAGCAATTGGTGCGGGTATAGTGTTACCGAAAGATGACAAAAAGTCTTATTTTAGCAGAACATTACCTGCAAAAACCTCTACAACATCGTCGCAGTTTCCGTCTGGTGATGGAATTGACAACAACGGTCGGCCCTTATCAGCGAATGGAAAACGTTGATGCTTTTGTAACTATTGTATAGAGATGGTGGATAATAGTTTCTAGTTTCCAGTGCTAATAACTGAAAATTTTAAATTAATATTTCTTCTATTTCTTTGAACAATCTAAACTGCACAAGATCGATTATTCTTAATTAGGATGTTTGCTCGGCGCTGCTGAGGCCTTTTGAAATGCCACTTCTACTATGTGGTATGATTCGGAATAGAAATTAAAAAAAAAAAAACAACCATATGGAATATGGGAAATGGGAATATGTTGCCAACAATTGCATAGAAGTAGAACGACTGAAAATATGGATCAAGCATCATTGATAGCTTTGCTGAATGATATTGCGCATGAAGGCAGCCGACCTGCCGCCGTATATTTTGATCCGCAAGGACAGCCTACAGATCGATTCTTGGAAGCACTCAAGGATGACATTGGAAAACTTGCCGATTTTCCCGATGATAAAATTATTTTTAAATCACAGTCCAATATTCCCCACGAGAATCAAGAAATATTGACAAACAATCCTGCCAGCACGTCATCATATGTCAATTCAGTTAGAAGGCAGCGAGTTGAAAAACACATCGATGTTCCCCAGTGCGACGATATTACACAAAGTAGCGAATCGACTCTATCATCCGCATCTGTTACTGGAAACGCTCGCATTAATCCAGATGGACGACGAAGATCACATCATTCTTCTTTGGTCCCGAGTAAAGAACCTAAAAAGGCTTCCAAAAGTGTTCACTCGACGAAGGCAATAAAACATGATCCTTCCTTGCATAAGAAGCACTATCCTAAGATGTCGTTATTTCAGAAAGCAGCTTTAACATCAAATAAGTCAATCTGTGCAGACATTAGCTCTGCAAGGACAGAAACAGAAGATCTCGAACAAGTGCTAATTGAAAAGGATAGCAAAATCAAGTCCTTGCAGTTGAGACTTAGTGGTCAATTGCAGTCCATAAAATCCATGGAGAATCAATTACTAGAAGCTCAATCGTTGATTGATGCAAAATCGAAGCAAATTGCTGCATTGTCATCAAAGTTACGGATAACAAATGAAGCACTTCAAAAGCAAGTACATGTGCCAAAAAATGATTCCAAAGGAGTTATCGAAACTATCGACCTGCTGAAGGTGTTTACTAAATTGATTTTTCAACATTCATTTGTTGTTACTTAATGCAAACCTAATTCTTCATAGAAACAAATTGCTACGATCACTGCTAAGCTTTCTGACGAAACTACTAAACGCCACAAAGCCGAAGAACGTTCCAAAATGCTGAAAGATTGTGCTGATGCAGCTAGGGTATGAATAAATTATCGGCTATGATGCTAATGATTTTTGATCTTATCTTTTTCGTAGTTGCGTTGTGGTACAATAGAATCTCAGAATGGCGAACTACAAGCTGCAATAATTGAATTGCAAAACAAGCTTGGAAAATATCGCAAATCATATCGCGATGTTGGTACGTTGTGAAAACTCGATAATCACTATCATCAAATAATCCATGACTTCATATTTAGCATCTGATGTTAATACCCACAGAAACGCTCTGTCGCAAAAAGATTTGGAAATATCACGATGGCAAAAGAGGGCAGAACAGTTGGAGGAAGGCTTTGCCAAGGTAACCCTTCAACATTCGCGATTATCCATATTTAACATTAATTGCTCTCGTTCTTACTTCATTAAATATTATAAAGTTACGCTGTGAATTAGAAAAGTGCGGAGTGGAATTGAAAGGATTGCGGAAAGACAATAAGCACAAAGCAGATATTATTCGGGATCTGCAGCTTCAGCAGGAGATTCAACAAGAACGAGAACTTGTCAAACGCGTGGAAAGTCGTCTCGCCGTGAAATCCATCTCCAATGTGAATGACTCCAAGATCAATCCTTATTCTCCATCTGGTACCCGTACTATCCAAAGAGAACACACTCCCTATGGTATTAAGTCTGGTGGGTTGCCACCTCCTCCGCCCATGACTACCTCGAAAATGCAATGGATACCATCCGCTTCAATTGGACAGTTATTTGAAAACAATAAGAAAAGTGCTGATGATGTGTTAGATATGGAGATAGTGCAAGAAAATTTAAACTTTGCCCTAGACGGATCAGTGCAACCATTCAAGACGAAAAACGATGCATCAAGCCCGAGCAGCGAAACTATTCAACGGCTGCGAGCTCTAGCAGAGAGAGATGCTGCATCCTTAATAGATACTCATTCCGAAACCGAATGTGGAAGCCTTCGATCAACGTCCAAAGCTGATCGATTACAACAAATTTATATGAAAGTTTCTAATCGATCTGGACCTATCACTAGTGACTGTGATAAATACTTGTGAAATTGCCAATTGCAGAAATTTATTTCGTTTTAAATTTTAAGTTTGCATTAGAGATTACTCAATTGTTTTTCCAATACATTTACCAAAGTGATAGCTAAACCACGCGTCATAATAACACAATCATCAAGAGAATCCACATCATGTTGTAGTGATAACCACTCCTGACGGTATTCACAGTTATTGTTACGATATTTCTCAGGGACTTTCATGGAAGTTCTCACTAAATTGGTGAGGTCGAAACCTTGCCGTTGCTGCTCTTCAGAAATAAGAATTTTAGGTATCCAATTTTGAATTACACTCCACCTTTTTTTGCAACGGTTACTGCCTGCTATTATTCTCATCTCTCGCAAGTTTGGTTTGGTATACGCAATAGCTGATTGAAAATATGACACCGATCGAGAGAAGTTGACCCACTCTACAGAACATTCTGGCACATGTGACAAAGAGCCAATCGAAATATTGAACAATTCCGGCGTGCACCTTATCTTGTACAAAAACAACCCTATTCCGGTACACAGAAGGGGTTCGAGAATCAATTCTGACAATATCCATTGAGCGGGTGGAGGGAAATGGGAATATCGCACCCTGGTATTAACGAACAAGGAAAGGATCAGGTAGCTACAAACATAACAAGATAGTTTCCTATCGTGAAAAATATTCAGCACTTCTATATCCGCGTCGTGCTCTGCTTGAAACGGGGAATCAAACATAAGATCAAAAGGGTTGGAGGATGTTGAACAAATCAATTTATTGAGTTGTTCATACACCAATGATTGTTCGAGAGTCATCCAGCTATGAAACATTTCTTTCGAGTCATAAACAACAGAGCACAAACTGGACTGGATCTCAACACCTGATTCGAGTCCAATATTTTCAGTCAGCCATTGGTCAAAACCAACAATTGAATCAATGAGCTCCATTAAAAAAAATTGCGTGGATTCCACGTAAACAAACACCTCAGCAATATGTGCTTTTAAGAACTTGATCGCTTTGTCAACAATTTGTTGCAATCCCGCTTTTCTGTAATCAACCCCATCGCATAGTTGATGCATTTGATCTGCTTGGGTGATTTGATTGCATAAATTCATTAGCATTTCTACAAAGCTTTTGGCATAGCTGA
>JACCEA011327866.1_pt1 | contig 25792 bp, 19 predicted proteins | sample 7449851 | NCBI WGS metagenome assembly JACCEA01 (sample SAMN15323453, study PRJNA562643) | freshwater metagenome | isolation source: river surface water | place: USA:Blue River Watershed | collected 2017-08-18
CAGCACTGTCGGCAAGTTCATTAGCTCGCTCAAAGGAAGTGCTTTTTGATAGAGCCAGCCTTGCGCGTTACGACAACCACAAGCGACCAGCAAATCGCGTTGACGCAAGGTTTCGACGCCCTCCGCTGTGATGTCCAGATTCAGAGCTTTCGCCAAACTGACGATCAACCGCACAATCTCTTCGCCTTTTGCTTCAGTAATATTTGAGACAAACGACAAATCAATTTTGAGTCGATGCAGTGGCAGTGTCGTCAGTCGAGATAGGGACGAATATTTGGTACCAAAGTCATCAATCGCGACATGAATTCCCGCTTGGATCAAGATATTTAATTTCTCAATGATGTCTTCATCAAGCCCGGCGATATCTTGTTCCGTTAACTCAAGCTCGAAATTTGCGAGTCCATGAGGCTGACTCTTGGCGTAATCAAGAATTGAATCAATCAGATGTTCTCTTTGGAAATCTTGTGGTGAGGCATTAAACGCAATCTTTGCACCGGGAAAGCGCCCGACAATTTTATCAACGTCAGAGAAAATGCCTGTCAGCATGCAATTCGTCAAATCAGAGAACATTCTTAGATGCTCCACGATAGGCAAAAATTCATCCGGTTGTATCCAGCCTAACTTTGGGTCATACCATCGCGCCAGCGCTTCAAAACCAGCAACCTGCCCGGTCACCATGTCCACTTTAGGTTGGTAAAACGGCTTGATCTCGCATTGGCGTAACGCGGTCGCGATACGCTCTTCAATTTGCTTGTTTCGAATGAGACGCAACCCGAGCCGCTCATCAAAAATAGCGTAGGTGTTTCGCGCTCGATTTTTGGCCTGCTTGAGCGCATATTCAGCACAGAAGATAAGATCGTCAAAAACCTGCGCATCTTGTGGATAGCGTGCTGCCCCCATCGTTAAGGTTACTGGAATCGACACGTTTTGATAATCGACATCAAACGCCGCCAGCGATTCCGATAAACGGTACAACTGATGATCATCTATTTCTGCCCAGGCAATAAACTCATCACCAGACCGACGCGACACCAGACACGGTTGTGGTAACGAGCGTTCAAGCAGAAGCGCTGACGCCTGAATTACCTTATTACCGGCTTCGTGGCCGTAGATATCATTGATATGCTTCAGCTGGTTCACATCAACAAACAATAAGGTCAACGGACGTGAGGCTTGCGCCGACTCAGCAAGATGAAGCAACGAAAGTTCATAGAAGCGTACAAAATTGGGGAGACCCGTCAGCGGGTCTTCATAGGCGAGTTTACGCAAACGTTCTTGAGATCTGCCCTGCTCTAACAGTAAAGCTTCGAGCGTATTAACGACCGTGCCTATTTCATCCGCACGATCCGCTTCAGATTCAATCTCCACCTGTTTACCGGCAAAAATATCCTGCGCGTAGCGTACCAATTGATCCAGTTGATAGGTCAATTGAGCGGCGAAGGCGCTGAGCCATAACTCTGTTCGTCTAACGAACAAATACCCCAGCAAGGAGGTCATGACTAACAGCCCGAAGAGCATGACCATATTGGGCAACAGGCTCATCGCATAACGTGTGTCGTAACGCAATTTGTAATCACCAACAACTATTTGGTCGGTATAGTTTTCGCTCAGGAACCACCAACTCATAGGAGAGGCAAACTCAGGCTGTAAGTTGAAACTAATGTGGAGTCTGTCGTCCACATTCAATTCGCGAATCGATGATGTCACTGAAAACTGTGTCATCAGATAGCCCAGAGGCGCATCACTCAGCGGGGATGTGATCGGCAGCAAAATGAGCAGCAAATCGTTGTCGTGCTCAGCTCTAAGCAATTGAACCGCTGTAGTTTCTAGGTTCACCGCTGGCAGCATCTGCCGCATCACCTCAACGGCTTCTGCATTAGCCCCGGGTGTTTCTACAAACACTCGTCCCTGGTAGTCGAGGAGTACAAATTTGGTGTCTTCGTTTCGGTTGAGTTGTTTGAGCAAAGGCTTCAGGTAAGTTTCTCGTCCGAAACTGTCCATTAACCCCGTCCACAGAACTGGAGAACGAATCAGCGTATCCGCCTGCGCCAAAGTTGCTGTGATTTGTGACTTCAGTTGTGTACGAACAATGTCACTTTGCGAGACTAAATTGCTACGCGTGGTGTAAAGCACAAAAGCGGCGACTAACAGCAACAAAATGCTGCCGGACAAAATAGCGTACTTGGTGACCAGGCGACTGAAGCCCTTCTGAATCTGGAAGCGTAACGAAGTAGCCATCGTTAATTATCGAATAGGGATAATGGCGCCATCCGGTTTCATCCGGACAAAAAGCACCTGTCGTCTATCGAGCGCATCGTGATTTGCAGCAGTATAGGCTGGCGCATAACGTTTAATGGCACCATCATAGGGTGACAGGTGCTCCAACGCGTTGCGTATACGAACACCTTGGGTGGACTTAGCCTGATTGACAGCTTCTGCCAATAAGTAAACCGTGTCATAGGCTTGGACGACACCTACCGGACTGTGAATCAGTGCCGGCGACTTAACGCCCTGTGCCGCCATCACTTTCTTTGACAGGCTGATGGCCTTCGGTCGTGTGTTGTTCACAAAACTGAAGGTTTGTATCACGCTTAAATCGACCAGATTCAGATCGTTACCGGTCAGCGCAGCAAAGTCTCCCCCCGTAATCCCCCAGTGTGCGACGATGGGCAGCCTCTGATTTTGCGGTTTTTGTGCAACTTCCTTCACAATCTGCGCACCTTCCGGCTCATTAGCGATCATCAGTATGACTGTGGCGCCACTTTCGGTACAGGCATCTAACTGCGTTTTAAATTCTTTGTCGCCCCAGTTGTACCAATTGACCGATGTTAAATTAGCCTTTGTACCCAGTGCTTTCTCGCGTAACACGCGTTCACCAGAACGTCCCCAGGCCGTATTGGGCAACAAGACACAGACTTTACGATTGGTACTGACGTTCACGGCCTGTGCCAATAATGCAGCAACACCCCACTCATCTTTGAGTGACAGGCGGAACATATAGCTGTCTGAGGTTATCGTATCCGTAATTTGGTTTGCTGACCCCCAAACACTGATGTAAGGCACCTTCATCAACTGTGCATCGGGAATAGATTCGACAATGACGGGGCTATGCTTGCCACCAAGCACTGCAATCAGATCTTGTTGTTTAGCCAAGGAAACGTAGTTATCACGACCACGCATCGTCAACCCTTGATTATCCATAGTCAAGAGTGCGAGTGGTCGTCCTCCAAGAACACCGCCGCGGGCATTGATTTCGTCAATGGCAATCTGCGCGCCCAACTCGATGGCTTTAGCGGAGGTATCAGACTTCTGACCATAGCCCCCGTCAAAACCAATATAAACAGGCGCTGCGGCAATTACGGTCCCTGCTGCGAAAAAAAGCAAGATCACCGTTAGAATTTTATTCATCACTCTACCCAAACGCCTATAGCAATGTCAGAACATTACCACCAGACATGACGGCAAGCGCAAATTTCATCTTACGATCTAGTTTTGTTGCGCACCCAGCGCTTTTGAAAAGCCGGGGTAGTGAGCAATACGCAACCCGACGCTGTTAAAAATCAAGATTATTCGAGAAAATGTGCGAAGTTAGCCAACGGTTCACGAACGGTTTCCAGGGTATTCTCGATTTTGGACGGATCGGCATAACCCAACGCCATGCCACAGATTATTTTTTGTGATGCCGGCAGATCAAGCTGACGGGCGATGATCTTATGAAACTGATTAAAAGCCGCCTGCGGGCAGGTATCCAAGCCCCTAGCTCGGGCGGCAATCATGATGTTCTGCATGAACATACCGTAATCGAGCAAGCTACCCTGCCCCATAACTCGATCCAGGGTGAATATCAAACCTACCGGCGCATCAAAAAATTGGTAATTGCGGGCCTGTTGGGCTTTCATTCCAACTAAGTTATCTCGTGTGAGTCCCAACAACCCATATAGATCCAGACCAATTTTGCGGCGGCGCGACAAAAAAGGCTCAACCCAGGTAGCCGGGTAATAGTCGTATTCTTCATGATGCTGCGCTAGCGCATCGGCATCGAAAAAGGTCTGCACAATTTCATCTGACAACGCCTGTTTGCGAGCGCCGCTCAGCACATAGACCTGCCAGGGTTGCGTGTTAGTACCCGAGGGTGCCCGGGCAGCAATTTCAAGGATTGCTTCAATATCGCTACGGGGCACTGGTGTCGGCAAAAAGGCCCGCACAGAGCGGCGATCCCGAATCACTTGATCAACCATCGTTGCAACAGAATGTGTCATAAAGCAGGGCTCTTCAGGCAAAGATTAGAACGAGAAAATACGCTGTCACAATCGCAGGCCCGAATGGACGTTCTTCATGAAAGCTACTGGCATGTCGATGAATAACCCGCTCAATCAGAAAGACGAGCAAGGCAAGTAAAACCGCTATGAGCAAAACATATGGCAACAATAATGGGCCAGACCAAGCACCCATCGCCGCCAGCAATTTGAGATCACCCATTCCCAGACCATCCCGCCCGCGCACAGCTCGATAAACCTGCGCCACGACCCATAGGGGTAGATAACCAGCAACAGCCCCAAGTACAGACACATCCAAACCAACGGTACGCGTTTCGGGAAACAACTGAATAACAATACCTAACCAAAGTAGCGGCAGCGTTAATACATCAGGTAACAACTTTGTTTTGTAATCGACCACAGCAAGAATAAGTAACCCACAGTAAAAAATAAACCAGGTGGTTATTTCAAGCAGATTTGCACCGGTGTACCAGGCCCAGGCTGCGGCCAAGGCCACAGCCATGCTGGTCAACCCGCTCTGAAAATTAGCTGGCGGCAAGGCAGAAAAAAAACTTTTAATCGGACGTGCATAATCAACCTGCGCAATGTGACCAGGGCTCACGACCTGAGGCGCATGCTGTGCAAGCATCTCTTTAATAAATGCGGCTTCTTCACTGGCATAGTGCTGTGGCATCCACGCCACCGCTCGACTTACAAAGCCACAGGCTATAAGGACAAGACACACTTCAAGAAAATTGATCATAGCGTCACTGACAATAGACATCACAAACACAATCCGGGGCCTTGCAACTCAAGATCCCGTTTCCAGCGTCACCCGCAAGGGCACACCCGCCGAGTCTGCACTCACGGCCTCTGCATCACCAATAGTGATCCGCTCGGCCAATTTAGCATCCACCGACAGCAGTCGCGCCTTAACGGCATCGGCACGCTGGGCGGCAAGTTGCTTGAGTTGTTCGTCGGTAATCTTGTAACTTTGCATCAGTTCCTGGCGTAATTGGGTATCACGCTCTGGGTTATCGGGCAGTGTCAGCAAGCGCTGACCCAGCTTGATGCGGCCGACCTGTGCGCCGTAGGCCGACTTCAAACCGGCTTTCACTTTCGGGTCGGTCAGGTTAGGCGTCGGCAGAGGTTCGCCCGGTGACACCTTTAACCCAGATGCTTCAAGAATCGCCGTATCGGCCATTGCCCGTGCCAGTTCAGTTGAGTCCACAGCCGAATCATAAGTGCCATGAATCACCAGCTTGGCTTTCGGACGCTTGGCCAAATAGTCGGCAATCTTGAGCAGTTGTTCATCCCCTTCCAGTGGCAATGCGCTTTCACCCGGCACGAAAGCTATGGCATCCATATTCTCGATACCCATCAGCGCACCCAGTGCCCGGAACGGTGCCGTTACAATATTAGCAAGTACCGTCTTCACCGCCTGCCAGACCAAATGCCCGACACTGAATTCCGGCTCGTTCACATTGCCTTTCACCGGAATATTCACATCGATCATGCCGTCCGAGTCTTCGAGCAAGGCAATCGCCAACCCTAATGGCAAACGCGTACCCTGGTAGTCCGGCACTGGTTCACCCAGCTTGATTTTCTTGATGACAAAACGGTTTTTGCCCTGTAACTCCCCGTTCTTGGTGACGTAGCGCAGATCAACGTCAATACGCCCATCATCGATCTGATAACCGGCAAAGGTCATCGTGTACGGGTTTGTCGCATTCAGCGGAATATTGCGGAACACCAGGCTCACGTCATTGTTCTGTCGGGGATCAGCAAAAGCCAGCTGACCACGAGCGCGCAAGCTACCGGTCTTGGCAGCGAGACCATTTAAGACCAGTGTTGCGTAGCGTCCGGGTTCATTGCTGATGCCCTGCACTGCCCCGTTTAAATCAGTTACGTCCACACGGAACATCGGCTTAATCGACTCATCGGCAAAGAACATATAACCGTTCTTCAAACGAATACTTCGAATGTCATACCGGAAACCGGGAGCCTGCTGACGCACGGACGGTTTGTTGGTCGAAGAGGCCGTGGCCGTAGTAGACGGTGCTTTCGCTACCAGTTCATGCTGACCATCAACGCGTACTGAGGGCAAGGCTTTGGGCGCAGTTTTAGGCTCAGGCTGACTGAACAGACTGCGGAAATTTGACTGACGTTGCGCGTCCAACACAAACCGAATTTTCGGGTTGTCGACCAACACCTCATGCATCGACAGCGCACCGGGTTTGCTTTCAGCGTGAGGCAGTGCAATATGCAGGCGGCTGATTGACATCGTAGACCAGGCCAGCAGCGGCTCTTTCTCACCGCTGACGCGTGCATCCAGCTTGTCTAACTTAAGGTTGCCATCAAGCACAAAGGCATCGGCATCCTGTTTTAACTCGAAATCACCGTTAATCGTTCCTGATGGACTATCCAGACGCTCGTAACTCGGCGCCAGATTCAACCATGGTTTCACTGCAAGGCCTTCAACCGCAACTTTACCGGTCAATGTGCCATTGGCCGCCACCTGCCATACCGACTGGATCGTACCGTCATCCAGCGTTAGATTCAAAGCGGCCTTGAGCGAGGCGGATGCGTCTCCCATCATATGGCCACTTGCCGACACTTTCGCAAAGGCCAACTGGCGATCCGGCACACCATCCACCTTGGGCAACGGGATTGTTACGCTCCCCAGGTTGAGGGTATAGGTCGATGCCAGCGACGAACCACCGACATGGCCCGTGTCATCTTGGTTTCGCAGTTCCGTCAGCTGCAAATTGAATGGACCTAGGTCATAAGCCTGCCGTCCGTCTCGGACCGCCAACCGGCCGCCATTAAGCACCAAGGCATCCACACTCACCTTCAGCGACGAATGTTGCTCGGGGTCTTGCTTGGGTTCAGAAGCACTCAGCCGGTTGATCCGGTCGATCAAGGATACCCAGTTCCAGTCACCACGCTCACGCCCGGCACCTGCGTTGCGGGCTAACAAAACTTCAGGCGCATCAAGCACAATGCGCTCCAGGCTGACCTGACCGAGCAACAACGGCCAGAAGCGCGCATCGACTTCAATCTGTTTCAGTGCAAAAAGCGTCGCCTTATCACTGGCCGACGCAGGCGTCAGCCGAATATCGTTCACACGCGCCCGCAGCAACATGGGGGTTAGTTCTATCTCACCCATCTCGATTCGATAGCCGATCTGGTCGCCAAAAGCCTGCGCCTGATCGCGTATCACGCCCGGTAGCATCAGCGTGCCAAGTCCCCAAAGCGCCAAGACCACCAACAGCACAAGACTGATCAGCACCTTGAGCGTTTTTTTCATCATTCCCACAGAAGTCTTCATAGACACCGCTGCCCGCCTTTATGTCGCTTCATATCACCCCAAGTGCTACAGACCTATGATAGCAAGGCTACATTTTGTGGCATGTCGCCGCAAAGATGCACAGACTACCTTTGGCCGCATCAAACGCAACGCTATTTTCTTTAAATTAGTATATTCTTTTTAGAATTCCGCTCGCACTGTTAAGTGTTACCAATCATGTCCGACGTTAGCGCATGTTTTCTGAAATAACCGCCTACCTGACCGAAATAAGACCCGAAGCCAGCATTGTGCTGCTGCTCGTCTTGTCGGTGCTGGGCGTGCTGCTGACGCGCATGGTGCGTCTGCCGTCGATGCTGGCCTATTTACTGATTGGCGTTTTTATCAGCACCACAGGTGTCAACTTGTTGTCGGGCGATGATGACATTCCACACATCGCACAATTCGGCATCGCATTTCTGATGTTTTCCATCGGGCTGGAATTCAACATTTCCAGACTGATTGATATGCGCCATAAAGTACTGGGACTAGGCGCGCCACAAATGTTTTTGACTGCATTGGGTACCCTCTTTGTTGTCTGGCTGGGTTATGACCAGGGATGGCGTTCAGGATTTGCCGTGGGGCTGGCCGTAGCGATGTCTTCCACTGCGATTATGGCCAAAATGCTGGCCGAGCGATTTGAACTGCATTCGAGACATGGTCGACGCACCATGGCTGTGTTGCTATTTCAGGATCTTGCCGTGGTGCCAAGTTTGATTGTCATACCGGCGCTTGCGCTCAACCCCTACAACCTCGGTACTGCACTGGCATCGGGTATTTTGCTTGGTATCACGACCTTGTTCCTGATGTTCTGGATAGGCAAAAAACTGGTCAATCTGTTGTTTGCCGTTGTCTCCCGGTTTCACTCACCCGAGCTGTTTATGCTCACGGTGCTGCTGCTGGTGTTCGGGCTGTCATTGGTGACTGAAAAAGCGGGCTTGTCAGATGCCATGGGGGCTTTTATCGGTGGCGTGCTCGTTTCCGAAACACTGTATCGCCATGAAGTAGAGGCCGACATCCGCCCCTTCCGGGATATTTTGCTCGGCTTGTTTTTTGTTTCTATCGGCATGACGCTGGATCTGAGCTACGTTTTCAGTCACCTACTGGTCATTAGCCTCGGTCTGGTGTTACTGATTCTTGGCAAAGGCTTGGTCGTACTGCTGGTCACACGCGCCAATCGCACCCCTTGGCCCGTCGCCATCAGAACGGCTTCGCAACTGGCCATTGCGGGTGAATTTGGCATCGTATTGCTGACGCTCGCTTTCAGCAATGGGCTGATTGACGACGAAATGTTGCAATCGACGCTCGCCATCATGCTGCTTTCCATGTTCATGGCGCCGTTTGTGATCAGCCTGTCCACCCGCTTGGCAGAAGTGCTTGAACGCAATTCACTACCAGAGGGCAGCAACGGTCCCCTTCACCACCATACCGCTGAGGCACTAACGAGCCACAATCTGTATCACAGCCATGTGGTGATCTGTGGTTTTGGCCGAACGGGGCATGCCGTTGCGGAATTTCTGGGCGCCGAGAGAATTGCCTGGGTGGCGATTGACGTCAATGCCCGCCGGGTAGAAGAAGCAACGCATGAGTTAGGCAGCGTTGTCTTTGGCCGCGCCGAACGGCCGGAAGTACTCTCTGCGGCGGGCTTAAAAACGGCATTGCTGGTGGTGATCTGCTTTCCTGACCCGGCCGCTGTTGAACGCATGTTGCCTGCTATCCGCCGTGTACGTCCCGAGATTCGTATTGTCGTCAGAGCCCCCGATGATTCATTTTGTGATCATTTTAAAGCGCTGGGTGCGACCGAGGTGGTACCGGAAATTTTTGAAAGCGGCCTGTCCTTGGCACAGGAAACGCTTCGCCAACTCGGCATCCCGGTTGAGCGCACCAGTCGTAAAGTCAAAGAAATCCGGGAAGCGCACTACAAGGGCCCTGCGACTTAGAGACGCGCTATCCATACACTAACAAAACGACCGATTTATTTCACCAAGGGTCTCACCCCGGTAAAGCCACCATCTACAGACCACACCTGGGCCGTCACGCGCTTACTGCGCTCAGAAAGCAACCAGCCTATCAAATCCGCCAATTCATCCGTGCTACCCACGCCTGGCAAAGGATACTGACGCGCCGCAGCCTCTCTGGCCGCCGTGGCACCCAGAATCTTTTCGGTGGCCGGGCTATCCATAATGCCCGGGGCCACTACATTAACGCGGATACCATACGGCGCATAGGTCGCTGCCGCACCGCGCGCCAAGCCCTCAACGCCTGCCTTGGCGGCAGCCACCGCTTCGTGATTCGGTGTCCCCATCTGAGCCGCCACCGAGGAGACCAGCACCGCCGCCCCTGGAAGATTGGACTCGCGTAGACCACCAATGAACGCGGCCAAGGTATGAAACGCCGACACCAAATTAGCCTCCAGACACGCTCTGAAGTCTTCATCACTCATTCGATGCAAAGCACCCAACCGAATATTGCCGGCACAGTGGGCCAGCGCCGTAGGCTGTACACCCGCCGCTTTTGCTTCAGCCATAATCTGTCGAGCGCCTGCTGCTGTTGAACAGTCGGCCACGATTTGCAGGTGTTGGTTACCGTAGGCCTGTTGCAGTCGATCTTTGTCTCGGCTGACGACGATGAGGGACCAGCCGTCCTCGGCCAGCTTGTGGGCAATCGACCGACCTAACCCACCGGCCGCCCCGGTAATCAACGCAACTTGGTTCATGTTCATTCCTTTTTGTGCCTATGGGCTTTGTTTTGTGTCGTGGACAAACGATTGACTTTTTCCTATCAGATGATAATTTAGAGCCTGATTAGTCATTTGTCCAGGACATTTATGTCGCGCCGCCCTCTTTGGCCTTTGTTTGTACCGCCCACCATTCTTGTCCCTATGAAGAATCCACTGAACACCGTTACGAACGCGACCCGTCTTTGTAGTCGCCTGAAGGGCTGACATGCGCCAGAAAATTGCCATTATTGGTAGCGGCATCTCCGGGCTCGGCGCTGCCTATCTGCTGAGCGATCACCACGATGTCACGGTTTTTGAAGCCGATGGCCGACTCGGCGGACACAGCAACACCGTTGATGTCACGGTGGATGGACAGACTTTCGGTGTGGATACCGGCTTTCTGGTTTTTAATGAACGAACCTACCCGAAGCTCTGCCGTTTATTTGGCCATTTGCAGGTACCCGTTGTACAGAGCGAGATGTCTTTCTCTGTACAAATCGGTAAACCCGATCTGGAATGGGCTGGCACCGATCTGTCTACCGTGTTTGCTCAGCGGCGTAATCTGCTCAGCCCCACGTTCTGGTCCATGCTGCTCGATGCATTACGCTTCAATCGTGCCGCAACGAAAGACCTGGATAACCCGGCTATGGCTGGACTATCGCTGGGTGATTATCTGGATCAAGAAGGCTACGGCGAATCGTTTCGTACCAATTATTTATTGCCGATGGCTGCCGCCATCTGGTCCTGCCCGACGGCTCAGATGTTGGCCTACCCGTTTCATACCTTTGTTCGTTTCTGCCATAACCACGGGTTGTTGCAAATTACAGACCGCCCAACCTGGATGACCGTAGCGGGAGGATCCCGCACCTATGTAGGCATGTTGGCTGATGCCATTAGCGCGCGTGGTAGCCACGTTAAAAGTCACTGCGGCGCGCTCTCCATTGCGCGGGATAGTGAAGGCGTTTCAATCAGAACGGTTCAGGGCGACCTTCGATTTGATCAGGTGGTATTGGCCTGCCATAGTGATCAGGCATTAGCCTTACTGGGGGACCATGCAACGGATGAAGAGCGGGAAAATCTGAGCAAAATTCGTTATCAACCCAACCGGGCGCTGCTGCACTCTGACGCATCGCTCTTACCGAAACGCACCAAAGTATGGTCTGCATGGAACTACGCCTCACCGGGCACGAGCATGTCGGATGGCCGTAACTCGCCGCCAGTGGCCGTATCCTACCTGCTTAATCGTTTGCAGCCACTACCGACCGAAACCCCCGTAATTGTTTCGCTGAACCCTTGGCGGGAGCCGGATCACCGGTATGTCTATCGTGAGATCAACTACGCACACCCCGTGTTTGACGGCCCCGCTATCAACGCTCAAGCCGCTATCAATAGCCTTTCGGGCCAAAACCGGACATACTTCGCTGGTGCCTGGCTGGGTTATGGTTTTCATGAAGATGGCTTTGCCTCAGCGGTGCGTGCAGCTGGTCGTCTGGCGCCTTTACCAGACTGGTTGCTTGGACCTCAGCCAAGCTTAAACACAATTAGCCTAAGCGATGTACCCCTAAAAGCTGCCACCCTATGAGCCTAACGCAACCAGTGAGCACTTGGTTAGAACCGACCGTTTGCATCGGTGACGTGATGCATGCCCGGACACAACCCGTGCGCAACCAGTTTCGTTACCCGCTTTTTTATTTGCGACTGCCTCTCAGCAAACTATCTGCATTACACATACCCGGCCTTGCTATCAACAAAACGGGCCTTTGCCAGATTCTTAATCGTGATCACGGCCCGCAGGATGGCACTCCCCTGCTGCCCTGGGTGCGCAGCATCCTTGAAACACGCGATCTGGCGTCGTTGGCAGATGACGGCGAGATTGTCTTGCAAACCATGCCAAGAATTCTGGGCTATACCTTTAATCCGGTGAGCTTCTTTTTCTGCTATGACGCATCGGGCCTATTGCGTGCTGTGATCTGCGAAGTCAGCAACACCTTTGGCGAGCGGCATAACTATCTCGTCTCCCATGAAGATGCAGACCCGATCCTGCCCCACCAGTGGCTAACGGCTCGGAAAGTCTTTCACGTATCGCCGTTTTTTCCTCTGACGGGTCACTATCGTTTTCGTTTTGGCGGCACCCCCTCCAACCCGATTGCCATGATTGACTATCGCTCAGAAGAGGCCGACTGCGCCGCCAATGCAGCGGGAGTCCGGGGTTTACGAACCTGGGTACGTGGCTCGGCTAACGCATTGACTGGCCGAAGCATGACGAATGCCTTGCTGCACTTTCCGCTGATGACATTTATCGTTATCGCACGTATTCATTGGCAAGCTTTGCGTCTTTGGATCAAAAAAGTACCTTTTTACACCAAGCCCAACGCCATGCTTAAGGAGACAAGTTCATGAATACCCGCTCTGAGGTGATCAATGGCAAAGCACCCACACTAACCGATATGGCTTTGGGCGTGAGCGCGCAACCGGCGCAAAGCGTAACCAGCAAAATACCGGGTGCCGCAAAAGTATTGCTCGAGATGTTAGACAACCTGCAGCAGGGAGCCATTCAAGTCACGCTACCCGACGGCAGCCAGCGTCATTGTGGCCATGGCCCAATCATGGCTGATATGGTGGTCCACGAGTGGCATGTCTTTAGAGACATCTTGGCACGTGGCGACATAGGCGCGGCCGAAAGCTTTATTGATGGCCACTGGGGCACCGAGTCTCTAACACCATTACTGACCTTAATCGCCAAGAATCATAAGCAGCTTACCCAGGCGATTCACGGTCGAGGCTGGCGCCTGGCCAGCCAGTGGCTGCTGCATCGGCTGCGGGCCAATACCCGTCGCGGTAGTCGCCGTAACATCATGGCGCACTACGATCTGGGTAATGACTTTTACAAACTTTGGCTGGATGAGACCATGAGCTATTCCAGCGCCTGGTTCGCTGGTCACATCCATCCTGATCAGGCGCAATGGTCTGATTTGCCTGCTGCCCAACGCGCTAAAAACCAGCGCATGATCCGGCAATTGAATCTGCAACCCGACGACTGCCTCCTGGAAATCGGTTGTGGTTGGGGCGGCTTTGCCGAAGAGGCCGCAGGATCAGCCAACTGCCATATCACTGGACTGACCCTCTCACCTGCCCAATTAGCCTTTGCGCAGCAACGCGCCGAGTCGGGCGGCTGGGATCATCAAGCATCATTCCAGTTAACGGATTACCGCGATGTGCAGGGACAATACGACCATATCGTCTCGGTAGAAATGTTCGAGGCAGTGGGAGAGCGCTGGTGGCCCACCTACTTCAAGACCATTCGCAAACTGCTTAAACCGGGTGGCAAAGCAGTCGTACAGGTCATTACCATCAATGACGCGGCGTTCAAGAAATACAAACGGGGTACCGACTTCATCCAACGTCATGTGTTTCCGGGGGGAATGTTGCCCTCACCCGGTGCGTTCCAACAGCAAGCAACACGTGCCGGTTTGCGGATTATCGATGATCATGCCTTTGGACTGCATTACGCACGCACCCTGGGTCTATGGCACGAGGCTTTTCTGGAGCGGTTGATTGATGTCAAGGCTAAGGGATTTGACGAACGCTTTGTTCGCCTCTGGCGTTTTTATCTGTCGTACTGCGAAGCCGGATTCCGCACACGATCTATCGACGTGCACCAATATACCCTCACGACCGCCTAACAAGTCATCATCTAATCCCCGGGAACGAACCCATGCCAAGCCTACCTAAATTAATTAGCCGCCCATTGATTGCGCTTTGCGCGATTCTTGGATTGAATGCTTGCAGCGGGGTACCTGTAACGCACTATGCACAGCAGACGCCCCAACTGGATCTGCGCCAATATTTTACGGGCACACTGGATGCCTACGGCATGTTCCAGAACCGATCTGGTGAGGTCATCAAACGTTTTCATGTGGTCATCAATGCGCACTGGGAAGGTGACACGGGCACCCTTGACGAGCAATTTACCTACAGCGATGGCACAACACAGCAAAGAATCTGGACCATTCGCAAAACGGATAAAGATCACTATGTCGGCACTGCGGCTGATGTTGTCGGCGAAGCCAACGGCACAGCATCGGGCAACGCCTTGCGCTGGCAGTACGTGCTATCGCTCCCGGTGGATGGCAAGGTTTACGAAGTGAACTTTGACGACTGGATGTTCCTGATGGATGAACGCATCATGCTCAACCGCTCAGCCATGTCTAAATGGGGGTTTCACCTGGGCGAGGTCACTCTTACCTTCGTGAAACGCTAACGAGCCTTGGCGTATGTCGCTCTTAAAGCCCCTTAACCAGCCGCTCTTAGCAGAAGACTGGAAAGGTCTCCGTGTCTGGGTGCTGGGCGCGTCTGGCGCCATTGGTACGGCATTGGCCGTTGCGATGGCCAAGCGCGGCGCTCGTCTGGTTCTTTCGGGACGTCGCGCCGACGCGTTAGCCGAAACAGCCAGTCTGTGCCACCTACCATTGTCTAACTCATCGGCAATCACCCTGCCCCTCGACATCACAGATACTGCGGCTATTGAAACCGCCGTCGAGCAGATTAAAACGCAAATGGGTGGCGTTGACCTTATCGTTATTAACGCCGGTACTTACCAGGCCACGCGAGCCCATGAGCTCATGCCAGAGCGCATTAATCAGGTGCTAGAAACAAACCTGATCGGCCCCATGCGCGCAACACCAGCGCTCTTAGCGTCCTTACTGGCCACCGCCACTGATCCGGAGCAAAAACAACGCCCCCGCGGCATTGCCTTTGTTGGGAGCGTTGCAGGTTATCGCGGCTTACCACGCTCATTGACCTATGGCCCCAGCAAAGCCGGCTTAATCAGCTTTGCGGAATCCCTGTGGCAAGACCTGAACCCACTGGGATTAAACGTCTGGCTGATCAATCCGGGTTTCGTACGGAGTCGTCTCACCGCTCAAAATGATTTCGAGATGCCAGCACTAATTGACGCAGACACCGCCGCTGAGGCGATCCTGTCGGGTTTTTCTCGCGGCCAGTTTGAGATTCACTTTCCCAAACGCTTTACCTGCTTTATGAAGCTGCTGCAGTTGTTGCCGATTGGCTGGTATCTGCGTCTATCAAAACGGCTGGTTCCGCCGCTGGAACGCAGCGCCTTTCATCGCACCAAGCAACATGAAGGAGCAACGCCATGACTGCCACACCGACCATGACACGGACGCAAACTGAAGACATTGTCCAGCAACTGATTCCTTTTTACGAAAACTTAACGGCGGCGCAGATTGATCGTTTTAATGACTTTTATGCTGAGGATGCCCAATTCAGAGACCCATTCAACCATGTGACCAATCTGGAAGCGATCAAAAAAATCTTCCGGCATATGTTTGTTCAGGTCAATGACCCCGCTTTCACCGTGAGCAAAAGCATAATCGGTGAAGGTGATGCCATCCTTTTCTGGCAGTTTCATTTTCGTTTTCGTGGTCTTGGCAACAAATGTCCCCAGTGCCTTGAAGGCGTTTCTCATCTCGCATTTGCTCCAGACGGCAAAGTTACCTTGCACCGCGACTATTGGGATGCTGCCGAAGAACTCTACAGCCGTTTACCGGTAGTGGGCCTTTTGATGCGCGGGCTTCAACGCATGATTCGAGCCTGATGCCGTGCGAAGAGCTCAGTTTTTAAAAGCCAAGGGCTCGCGCCAGCGCCAAAGTAATACCATCGCACACAGCTTCAAACTGAGTGGCAGCAGCACATAAGTCATGACGAGCACCTGTGGATTGCCCCCTTGACCAGGCGCATAATCAAACCACCCCAACAGCGGTAGCGCCACACCGGCGGCAAGCGCCAAATTAAATTTGGCGATCAAATTCCAAATGCCAAAATAGCTGGCTGTGCGTCCTTTGCCTTCCCCGAGGTCTGCTACCAAAGAAGCCGGTATAGTCAGATCAGCGCCCATAGCCAAACCCGAGCCCACGCAGACAAGCGCAAATAGAGGCCAGTCCCCTATGCCGAGACTGGCCGCCCCGGCAAAGGCCATAATCGCCAGCAACATGGCCCATAACCAAGCCTTGGGCCGACCGATGCTGCTCGATAAATGTACCCAAAGCGGCACACCCAATGCAGCACTTAAAAAATACAGCCCCAGCAACAATCCAGTCATTGGCTGAGCCCCGAGCACATCCGCCACAAAAAATACAAAGAGTGTGGCCGGAAAGGCTGAGGCAATCCCATTTGCGACAAAGACCCCCACCAGCCGACGATAAACGCAATCCCCCAGCACGTCGCCCAAGCTTTTCCAAAAGCTGCTGTCAGCGGTGACGGGCGCTATCGATTTCGTTCTCAAGCGCAAGGTCACCCAGGCGGCCACGGCCAATAGCGGCAAAAATACCCAAACAGAAAGCTTGAGTCCTTGCAGCGGATCCTCCGAGAGCAGCGATGGCAGCACCGATGCCAACACGACACCGATCAACCCAAAGCCTTCCCGGGCCCCGGTTAAACGCAGCCGAACATGGGTGTATTCACCTAAATCACCACCCCACGACTGATAGGCAATCATGGCCGCAGAAAAGCCCAGCGTGCACGCCAGCAACGATCCAACAAGCCACAGCGCAGGATCTACATCCGCATGCGGATGAAACAGTGCGATAAAGCCCAGCGCGAAGGGAATCAGGGCCATCGTCAGAAAACGGGGTTTCGACACGCGGTCAATCAGCCAGCCAAACAAGGGATCTGCGATTGCATCGGCCAAACGCGTACCCAACAAGATCCAACCAAGCATGGTCAGATTGAGTAGTGCACTTCGGCTATAAAAATCCGGAACAAACAGGTAAATAGGTAACGCACCAAAGGCCAGCGGCAAACCCAAAAGGCCGTAGCGCAAAACGGCGGAACGCTGCATCAGCTTGACTTCGTGCCGAGCAGGCTCTGTCTGAGACCCGGGGCACTGGTGCGTGGATCAAGCCAGATGGCAAAGAAGAAGCGCGCAAATTCCGGGTCGCGTATCTCCCCGACCTCCCGGTTGTTATAAAGAAAAACAGCACCGCCTGGCTTATAGACCCCGGTAATCTGATCACCCGGTTTTACATCCGGAAAAATCTGACTCATCTGGACCTCCCAGACTTTGAGCGATTGTTCACTGGCACCCAACTGTCGCATCTCTTGCACACTGGCATCGACAATCTTTTGCCCGGCGATATTGCGCTTATAGGTCAGCTGCAGGGCCAGCGGCGGTTGCTGCGGGTTAGCCCCACCCCACAGTGCCGCTTCATAAACTAGAAAACCAAAACGTCTGAATTCACCCTTGCCGTAAGGTGCCAGCCGCATACCGCTGACGGGTTCGTAAGCATCGTTGGCAAAAACAGACCCACCGAGCAAGAGCAGGCAAATACTTGCAATGAATGCTTGTAAGAATTTTTTACCGTTTTGTCTCATATCGTTATTAGACGTAACTCTGCTCGCTTAAGCAAGCGCTGATTTTTTGACATTAGATTCTGACCCCGGAACAACGGGCCAAGCTGGAAACTTCGCGTCACCACCGCCATGAGGCACGGCACCGCAATCAAACCAACTGATCAAAATTTTTAGAATAACTTGGGTGGGTATGCGCCACACTTTTCTTTGTGTTGATCTCTCGGTAAGCGCACCAGTTACTTTTATACTGTACAGAACTTTGTCTCCTCTGTTAATTCAGCACGATGCCTTCTACTCACGCCTATCTGATTGCTGCGCGCCAGCACGAAATACTGGAACTGGAATACTTGGCGCAAAACTGCGAGCTTGTGCGCACGGCCAGCGATCTGATTCATGCCCTGCAGGCCGAACGTGGCGCCTCAATCTTGTATCTCGCTAGCCATGGCGCACGCTTTGGCCAGGATTGGCAATTGGCCTGCCAATCGACTGATGAAGCCCAAGTGTGCTTTAGCGCATTACTGGACGCTCAGGCAACGACACAGATTCTCATGGGTAGTTCGCGCTTGTATGGGCGTATCGCACTGGCATTAGATGCATTAGAAGCATTGGTGCCCCATCGCTTGCAGGTTAAAGCGCTGGTGCCAACGCCGTTAGAAAACTTGCAGTGTTACATCCCTATTGTTCACGCCCTGATCGCGCTGGTTTTTGAGGCGGCAGATATGACGGTGGATCCAGCTGTATCGCGTTTGCTGCTGGCGCTCTTTAATCTGATCGAAGGTAAGGAGGCAGCCGGCCTCGAGCGCGCCAATGGCTCGCGTGTACTGGCCACGGCGATGGCGCGCCAGTCAGATCAACAATTACTAACGCACCTGATCGAACAGCAGGAGCAATCCCTGGCACGCTTCGAGCATTTTTGCGGCGACGACATCCTGGCACAATGGCGGGCACTGCAAGCCACGCTACCTATCGCCGAGTTGGAACGACTGCGCCGTAAGTTGCTCACCCAGCCGATGACCCAAGCGGCTGACATCGCGACAGACTGGTTCGCTGTCACCACAACCCGCCTCGATGGCTTGCACCTGGTTGAGATACACCTGGCTGAGCAATTGAAACAGGCCTGCACCCAACGCATTGAACAGACACGAACACGGCTTGCCGATCAGGCACAGTTGCTGTCAATCAGCCAGGATTTACCGCAAGGATTGAAACAGGGATTGGTGGATGTGGTGACCGAAAACCCATCGGGCGCCATAAACGAAAAGCATTTCGGCTCTCGCCTAAACCGGACTGTTTTAGATCTTTTGCAGGAGCAATCAAAAAATCTGCAGACGGTGAGTGATGAATTAGCTGCCGTACGTGCTGCCCTAGAGGACCGTAAGTTAATTGATCGCGCCAAGGGCCTACTGATGTCGCAACAGGGACTGAGTGAAGAAGCCGCCTATAGCTTACTCCGCCAAAAGGCCATGAATCAGAATGTGCGCGTGAGCGATGTGGCTCAAGCATTACTGGGTATGGCCGACTTATTTCCAAGCCTTCACAACTAAACGGGGGGATCCGCACCTGATTGGTGCGGTGCGACATTAAAGCTGCGCTGTGCGAGTGCATGGGATAAGTCTGCATGCGTCACACCCCCGTCTTTTGACGGTTTTTTTAGCACGTCATACCGTCACAAGCCCAGCGCATCAAGGCATTAGAGATGTTGGCACGCTTAGTGCTTAAAGAAAGCTAAGACAAACCAACGACGGTTTGTCGGCAATCGGGAACACTGCTCGTTCCCGCACCTGATTCCCGATTCACGGACAACGACGTCCATTCCAAGCCTGACGCAAAACACTGCGGCGGCCGGAATGGACGTTTTTTATTGGCGTGCTGACGGAGTCAACCATGACATTTCTAAAACAAAACACCCGATTCGAGCGTTCGCCGGGAGGCTGCGTGACGCTGGTCGGTGCCGGACCCGGCGATGTCGAGCTATTAACGTTGAAAGCCATTAACGCCATCAAGCGGGCGACGGTGCTGCTGGTCGATGATCTGGTCAACTCGGAGGTGCTGACCTACGCATCGCCACACGCCCGCATCGTTCAGGTGGGCAAACGTGGTGGTTGCGTATCAACACCGCAAAGCTTTATTGAAAAGCTCATGATCCTGGCGGCTAAGGATGGTGAAAACGTCGTGCGCCTCAAGGGCGGCGATCCATTCGTCTTTGGTCGCGGCGGTGAGGAAGTCGATCACCTGCGTAAAGCCGGTGTCAAGGTCGAAGTAATCAATGGCATTACCTCTGGCCTGGCTGCCTGCACGACGCTGGGGATCCCGCTAACACATCGGGCACATGCCCACGGCGTGGTGTTTGTGACCGGACATAACCGGCCTGGCGATATGGCTACAGATTGGGCGGCACTGTCGACCGCTGCACACGCCTGCCAATTAACGTTGGTGATCTACATGGGGATCAGCGGTGTCGCCAGCATTCAACAGGGGCTGCTATCCGCACTGCCGCCTGACACACCGGCGGCAGTGATCCAGCGCGCCACCCTGCCCGACCAAAAAAGCATCTGCTGCACGCTGTCCAGTCTGGAAAGCACGATCAAAGATCAACAAATGGCCAGCCCATCGATCATCGTGGTTGGCCATGTGGTGCGGGCAGCGAACGCGCTCGCAGAACAAACATCCCTGCCCTCGGCAATGGCCGCGTAACCCTCGGAGAACCCCATGAAAAAACAAAAACTCGTCCTCATCGGTAACGGCATGGCCGGTGTACGGACGCTGGAAGAACTACTGAAACTGAAACCGGATGCCTACGAGATTACCGTCTTCGGGGCCGAACCCTATGGCAATTACAACCGCATTCTGCTGTCACCGGTATTGGCCGGCGAGATGTCAGTGCCCGAGATCATGCTCAATGATCTGAGCTGGTATACCGAAAACAATATCACCCTGCACACCGGCAAAAAGGTCACAAAGATTGATCGCGTAAGGCGGCACGTCATTGCCGAAGACGGCACCCAAGCCGAATACGACCGCCTACTCATCGCGACGGGCTCCAACCCGTTCATACCGCCCATACCGGGTAGCAATCTCGAGGGGGTGCTTGGCTATCGCGATATTGCAGATACCCAGGCCATGATTGATGCATCGGCTCATTACCAACATGCGGTCGTGATCGGCGCTGGTCTGCTCGGTCTGGAAGCAGCCAACGGTCTCATGCAACGCGGCATGCAGGTGACGATTATTCACCTGGGTGACTGGATCATGGAGCGCCAGCTTGATAAAACCGGTGCCGACATGCTGCAGACCTCGCTAGAGGCGCGCGGCATGAAGTTCCTGCTGAGTAAACAAACAGAAGCCCTACTTGCTTCAACAAACGGCCGTGTCGGCGCCGTGCGCCTGAAAGACGGCATCGAGATTCCTGCCGATCTGGTGGTCATTGCCGCCGGTATCCGCCCCAATTACGCGCTGGCCGAATCGGCCGGCCTGTACTGCGGCAGCGGCCGTGTGCGTGGCATTCATGTATCCGACACGCTGCAAACGGTGACGGACCCTTGCGTCTATGCCGTAGGCGAGTGCGTGGTGCATCGTGGTATCGCTTATGGCCTGGTCGCACCGCTCTTTGAACAAGCTAAAGTCTGCGCCAATCATCTGGCGCAATTCGGCATCGCGCAATATAAAGGCTCGGTCACGTCGACGAAGCTGAAAGTCACTGGCATCGATGTTTTTTCCGCCGGTGATTTCAGTGATGGCCCCGATACCGAAGACATCCTGATGCTCGATAAGCAGGCTGGGCGTTACAAACGCATTATTCTGCGCCAGGGTCGCATCGTGGGTAGCGTGCTCTATGGCGACACTAACGATGGCAGCTGGTACTTCCAGTTAATGAAGGATGGCCAGGACGTCAGCGAGATGCGTGAGCAGTTGCTCATGGGCAGCTCCTTTGCCAGTTCCCACCTAGGCGATGCCGGCCACACGGGTGAAAACCGCGCAGCCGCCATGCCCGACACTGCCGAAGTCTGTGGCTGCAATGGCGTGTGCAAGGGTGCTATCGTCAAATCGATCAAAGAAAACGGCTTGTTCACCATCGACGAGGTGAAAAAACACACCAAAGCTGCCTCCTCCTGCGGCTCATGCACCGGCCTTGTCGAACAGATTCTGGCATCAACGATCGGCGGCGCTTATACACCGACCGCCAAGGATTCGAAGCCAATATGCGGCTGTACCGATCAATCGCATAAAGCTGTACGCGAAGCCATCGTGCAACGTCATCTCATCAGCAAAGAAGCCGTCTTTGCCGACTTGGGCTGGAAAACGCCCAACGGTTGCGACAAGTGCCGCCCGGCCATTAACTATTACCTGATCTCGAGTTTTCCGCACGAGGCCAAAGACGATCCCCAATCGCGCTTCATCAACGAGCGGGCACACGCCAATATCCAGAAAGATGGCACCTACTCTGTCGTGCCACGTATGTGGGGCGGTCTGACAACGCCGGCCGAGCTGCGCGCCATTGCTGATGCGGCTGAAAAATACAACGTGCCTACCGTCAAGGTCACTGGCGGCCAACGTATCGATCTACTTGGTATCAGCAAGGAAAACCTGCCCAATATCTGGGCTGATCTCAATGCGGCGGGCATGGTCTCCGGTCACGCCTATGGTAAGTCGATCCGTACCGTCAAAACCTGCGTCGGTGCTGAGCACTGCCGCTTTGGCACCCAACACTCTATGGACACCGGCATTCAGTTAGAAAAGATGCTGTTCGATATGTACGCGCCACACAAGGTCAAGCTGGCGGTATCGGGTTGTCCGCGTAACTGTGCTGAATCCGGCATCAAAGACGTTGGCATCATCGGCGTGGACTCCGGCTTCGAGATCTACATCGGCGGCAATGGTGGCATCAAAACCGAAGTAGCTCAGTTCCTGTGCAAGGTAACGACCAATGAAGCGGTGAAGGAGTACTCCGGCGCGTTCCTGCAACTGTATCGCGAAGAAGGCTGGTACCTGGAGCGCACCTCGCATTACCTGGAGCGCGTCGGCATGGCGCACATCAAGAGCCATATTCTCGAAGATGCCGAGGGTCGCAAAGCGCTCTACGAACGTCTGCTCGATTCGCTGCGCGATGCCCGCGATCCGTGGGAAGCGATGCGAGACCCGCAACCGGTGAAGCAATTTATTCCGATTGCCGTTGAAGCCTGATTTAAGACTGATTGATTTTGAAAGGAAACATCATGTCCAACTGGAAAAGTATCTGCCTGCTGGAAGACATTCCCCAACTGGGTTCACGTGTCATACGCCGAACCACCGGTGGCGACATTGCCATCTTCCGCGCAGCCGATGACACAGTCTTTGCGCTGCACGACAAGTGTCCGCACAAGGGTGGCCCGCTATCACAGGGCATCGTGCACGGCACACGCGTCACCTGCCCGCTGCACGCCTGGAATATCGAGCTCGCCTCCGGCGCAGCGGTCGCACCTGACTTTGGTCATTGCACCACCTTCCAGGTCAAGGTCGAGAACGGCCAAGTTTTGCTGGCTGTCTGATTGCCTAACCTTCTGATTGCAACAACTACCTTCCTAACCCCAACCTCTCCCAAGGAGTTCATCATGTCCTACCTCATGCCATCCGAGTTCGTCACCAAAATGGTCGACGCAGGCGAATCAAAAATCTATATGGCGACGCGCGACGCCCTGATCCGCGCCTACATGGCCGGCGCAATTCTGGCCTTGGCGGCAGTCTTTGCGGTTAGTGTCGGCGTCATGACCGGATCACCGCTGGTCGGCGCAATTCTATTCCCGGTCGGCTTCTGCATGCTCTACCTGATGGGCTTTGATCTCCTGACTGGGGTCTTCGTCCTGACACCGCTGGCCTGGCTGGACAAACGCCCCGGCGTCACCATCAAAGCCATTCTCAAAAACTGGGGGGTTGTCTTTATCGGTAACTTCCTTGGTGCCCTCACCGTGGCCTTTTTGATGTCCTTTGTTTTCACTTACGGTTTCTCGACAGAGCCAAATGAAATCGCGACCAAGATCGGCCACATCGGTGAAGCCCGTACACTGGGTTATGCCAAGTACGGCCTGATGGGCTGGTTCACGATCTTCATCCGCGGCATGCTGTGTAACTGGATGGTGTCGATGGGCGTTGTCGGTGCCATGATCTCTACCAGCGTTAGCGGTAAAGTGATGGCCATGTGGATGCCCATCATGCTGTTCTTTGCGATGACCTTTGAACACTCAGTCGTCAATATGTTCCTGTTTCCAGCTGGTCTGATGCTGGGCGGCAACTTCTCGATCATTGACTACTTCATCTGGAACGAGATTCCGGTTGTGCTGGGCAACCTGGTCGGCGGATTGGCCTTCACAGGCCTAACGCTATACACCACACACATCCGTACGGCCCCCAAGCGTACATTTAACTAATCGAGTCTGAATCTGTTCATCCCTTTAGGCCGGAGAGCGCTCTGTCGCTCTCCGTTGTCGTTATGAAAAAATCCACGCTTCGCATCAGCCTCGGCCAGCACACTGATCAGGGCAAAAAGCAACTAAATCAGGATTTCCATGGGGGCTACACGCCGCAGGATGATCTGCTGGCGGCCAAGGGGATTGCAGTGGCCATTGCTGACGGCATTAGTAGTAGCGATGTGAGTCATATCGCCAGTGAATCCATCGTGACGTCTTTTCTGGAAGACTATTACGCCACTCAGGATACGTTGTCCGTAAAGACATCCGTCGAGCGCGTATTGAATGCCACCAATACTTGGTTGTACGCACAAACACGACAAAATCGTTATGAAGACAATAATCAAGGCTACGTGTGCACCTTCACGGGCATGGTATTTAAAGGCACCACAGGGCATCTCTTCCATGTCGGTGATAGCCGCGTCTACCGTGTCAATGCCGCTGGAACGGAGCAGTTAACTGAAGACCACCGGGTGCGTGTGTCATCGAGTAAAAGCTACCTGTCACGCGCCGTGGGCGTGAGTCATCGGCTTGATCTTGATTATTGCCAAAGTCCCTTAGCACCTGGCGATATATACGTACTGGCCACCGATGGCGTCTACGAATTCGCACACATCCCATCATTTGCCGAGCAGCTACTCCAGCCAGATAGCGATATATCGGCGATGGCACAGCAGATTGTTGCAGCTGCACTGGCTAACGGCAGCGATGACAACCTGACCATACAGATAGTGCGTATAGACGCTTTACCCGAGCTTGAGTCTTCTGAAATTGTGCGGCAATTGGATACGCTGCCCTGCCCACCTAGCCTGGCACCGGGGATGTCACTCGACGGTCTCGACATCCTGCGCGAAATAAAAATCGGCAGCAGAAGTCATGTCTTTATTGCCACCAATTCAGCCGATGGATCAAATGTTGTTCTTAAAGTGCCATCGACGGGCATGCGCAATGATCGTGCCTATTTAGAGCGCTTTCTTGTTGAAGATTGGGTATCACGGCGGATCAATGATGAACACATCGTGAAACCCTGCACAACGCCTGCACCTCGTAGCGCAATCTATATAGCGACAGCGCACATTAACGGACAAAGTCTCGCACAGTGGATGCGAGACATCCCGAGGCCAGACCTCACCACATTTCGGAAATTCATTAAACAAATTGCACGCGGACTACAAGCGATTCACCGTCAGGAAATCATTCACCAGGACCTGAAGCCCGACAACATCATCATTGATCAAAATGGCACTTTAAAAATCATCGATTTTGGTGCTGCCCGTGTTGCAGGTCTGGATGAAGGTCGCTATTGCGTGGATCAGATTAATCTTCTGGGCGCAGCACAATATGCAGCTCCTGAATACTTTCTGGGTGAGCGTGGTTCAAGCCGTTCTGATCTCTTCTCGCTTGGCGTCATCGCCTACCAACTACTGAGTGGCAACCTGCCCTATGGCGATGTCATTCCAAAGATCCATACCGCTAAAGCCATGGGCCGGATTCAGTACCAATCACTCACAAATATTAATCCAGCCATACCTAACTGGATTGATGCGGCCATTCATCGTGCGGTGCATCCGGACCCGACACAACGATATGCTGAGCTGTCTGAATTTATCCATGATCTTTACCACCCGAACTCAGCTCACAACTCAGCTAAGCCTATACC
>JACCEA010930258.1_pt1 | contig 25734 bp, 22 predicted proteins | sample 7449851 | NCBI WGS metagenome assembly JACCEA01 (sample SAMN15323453, study PRJNA562643) | freshwater metagenome | isolation source: river surface water | place: USA:Blue River Watershed | collected 2017-08-18
CCAATGTCGGATTGCTTTTGAATCGATTCGGTTTGCAGCGAGCTCAGACCAAAGTTGATGGAACCCGACTCAGAAAACTCGTACTTACCGGAAACCTTGGCTTCTTCAACATCTTGCCAGGCGCGAGCGTTAACCAACTGGCTAATGGTGGAGCCCACATCACTTTTCTTGATCTCACCGTTTTGTACAACGCTGGCAATCAAAGGCAGATCACCGCTCATATCCAAACCTTGAGCCAACAAGGTATTTACACCGATACCCAAGGTCACGTTTGAGCCGGGTGCCGCATAAGGAGTTGCACTGGATTCAGCCTTGTGAACATCCAGCGCAAAGCTCAATTCATCACTTGCTTGATAGGCCAGGTTAAAACCTACGTCATCCAATTTGTTTTCAGCTGAACGCAAGGAGTTTTTCAGCGCGATATCGCGCGGCGCGCCAGTTGGGTTCGCCTGCCACACATACAGCGGTGATTTACTGATTGAGCTGTCATCCCACTGCACAGCATTCGTTGGCCATGCACCATCAGAGAACCACAAGGAGTAAATCGCTTGTTGCGATTCCACTTTGGTTTTTACACTCAGAACATCCAGTGTGGCGGTAAGGGCTTCAGTTGGACGGAATTGCAAGGTCAACAAGGCGTTATCACGCTCACGTGTTGTATCCGTGTGAAAAAAGTTCGCTTCTTGAAGACGCGTCGCCAAGTCGCCTGTGCCAGGTACGTTAGGCGTCGCCTTGGTTGGCTCGTTAACAACAACAGCACCAGGAGTATAACCACTGTTAAAAATGTCGCCGCCGGCGTAGCGCTGCAACTTATCACCCCAACCACTGTTCGCAAAACCCGAACGGCCGCTGTCACGCTCTTGGTGAGCCAGCGACAAGGACGCACCGAACATATCATTTGACCAGCTGGCAAAACCAGACAGCTCTGGTGTAACGTCATCGCCAACGTCGTTAGATTCGTCGTACAGCGCCTTTCCACCAATAGTGGCTTTGAAGCCATCGTAATCAAATGGTTTAGCGGTTGAGAGGTTCACCGTTGCACCAATACCACCGGTAGGAACGCTTGCCTTACCGGTTTTATAAACCTGAACACCATTCACTGACTCAGAAGCAATGTTGCTCATATCAAATGAACGGGTGCTATCAACGCCACCACCTTCACCGATAGACGCTGATGACAATTGACGTCCGTTCAGGGTTACCAAGTTGTAAGCTGGACCGAAACCACGTGAAGTGAGCTTAGATCCTTCACCGTCAGTACGATCAATCGAAATACCGGTGATACGCTGTAATGATTCAGCCAGGTTAGAATCCGGCATTTTACCGAGGTCTTCTGAAGAAATCGCATCAACAACGCCTGGTGAGTTACGTTTGACATCCACCGCACGAGTCAACGACGCGCGAATACCAGTCACCATTACTTCTTCTACTGAACCATCTTCCTGTGCAAATGCGACGCTACTGAAACCTGCTGCCATGACCGATGCAACAGTGGTAGCAATCACTTTCTTTTTAAATGTCATTGGGTTTTGCATGAACTTAATCCTCGAACCGTTATTGTTATCGTAACTCGCTGTAGTGCGGGTGCCTCCGCAGGGTGACAACCCTAAGCCAGTTACCTCACTGGTCTTGCTTATTTAGGGATCAGTAATAGAGACCTACTACTAATCCCGAGGCTATCTTCACGAGTTCATTCAAAACAGGCGTCCGAGTAGACTTCAATTCGGGAAGGTGGGAAGTTCGAAAGAAAGTGTTTTACTAGTATGAGCAAAATTCCTTTTTAATCAGACAGTTAAAAAATCATATTTTAAAAAATGGGACAGACTTTTTGATTTTAGGGTTGAATTGAAACAGGTTCTGGGAAACTTCCCATATTTGTACGCCGAAAAAATGGACAAAAAAGCCCGGCAACTGCTGCAGCTGCCGGGCTTTTTGCGTGCTTTTCGCGACTAAAATTATTCAAGCAAGCTGCGCAACATCCAGGCCGTTTTTTCGTGAAGCTGGATACGCTGGGTAAGTAAATCAGCCGTGGCTTCATCCTGTGCCGACTCCACCACTGGATACAGTGAGCGCGCGGTGCGTACGACTGCCTCTTGCCCTTCCACCAACAACTTGATCATTTCCTGAGCTTTGGGAATCCCCTCCTCTTCTTTAATACTGCTCAGCGCTGCATATTGTTTATAAGTTCCCGGCGCAGGAAACCCCAGAGAACGAATGCGCTCAGCAACCAAATCCACCGCCAGCGCCAGCTCGGTGTATTGCGTTTCAAACATTAAATGTAAGGTTTGGAACATAGGGCCGGTTACGTTCCAATGGAAATTATGCGTTTTGAGATAAAGCGTATAGGTATCCGCCAACAGCCGGGATAAACCCTGCGCAATTTCCTCGCGCTGAACCTGGGAAATTCCAATATCAATATTCATAGTGACTCCTTAGCCATGCACTTACGTTGAGTTAACTGAACTATAGATACAGACACCCGCAGCAGCCATTTGGTTTTACTTATGGCCCGGATAAAAACTTTTTCAGGTCTGTTGATAGCCCATCAATACCCAATCGCGACCGCGCGTGCGGTAGCGCGAATGAATAGCAGCAATATCGGCCGGGCAATGGTGTGGGTCGCGTTCAAACGTCAAGCGCGTATAAAAATCAGTCAAATGTGGCAGTGCAAAGCAATAACACCCCCGTGGAGCGAGAAGTGGTTTAACCTGATTCAGCAAGCGGGATGCCAACCCATTTCCTCGATATTCGGGAGCCACCAGTAAATTGCGCAGCCAGTAATGACCAGAGCTCTGGGGAACGAAGCGCGCAGCACCAGCCCATTCCCCTGCGGGCGATGACAACACAAATACCCGCTCCTGAGGAGCGCATTTGACCTTATAGCCAAAGGAACGATAAAAACGGTCGGCCAGCGCGAGGCGCGCAGGCTCAAGCGATAACAATAAAAATGCGGATTCGTTAATGGTTGAGGAAGGCTCGCACACAGACATCAGGTTTTATCTTTATCGCCGGGTTCTTCCATATTATCTAACGGGAACAAATTATCGGCCATCAAATCATCAGCCATTTTCATTTCTCCCTCGGCACTATCATTCATGGGAATGGTGCCCATGTCGGACTCATCGGATACATCAATCACCGTTTTTTCTGCTGGAGCAGCAGCTGGCTTTTTCAAACTGTTAATGTCTGTTTTAAGGGTTTTCTCAATTTCATCACTATCGTCTTTATCTTTGCCGCCCGCAATTAAACGGTAAACAAAGTAGCCCAGGATAATCACCAATATATTGCCAACGCCTATGCCTACGTAGAGCCAAAGGTTGGAATCTTCCTCCGTGGCTTCTGGTTCTGGCGCAGAATCGACCTTTTCTACCACAGCGTCACTGGATGCTGAGGATGAAGCAGCCACTGAACTTGCTGGTTGCTCGGCAGCTAATACACTGGCTTCATCGGGAAAATAAAAGCTATCCGCTTTAATTGTTTCCGTGAGTGGACTGCCGTCGATTTGTTTACCAGCAACACTTAAGCTGATGTCGTAGTGCGCGGTTTGCACCGGCGTAAATGAAAATTCCCAGCGCTCATTGCCAATGGTATTTAAATCGCGCTCCAAATTATTCGCTTTAGAGTTTTTAATAATTGCTTTCACTGTGGTTGCACCTACATCCACAGTTTCCACATCAGCGATCAGTTTATAGCCATAAACCTTTTTACCGCTGGACTCATCGATCGTTTTTTCCAGCTTGAACGCAGAATCAGAGATATTCAGGTGATGGATAAATTCGCGCTTGAACGTTTTGCCGTCGATCAGAATTTTTACGTCGAACTCACCCTGCCCAGCAAAACCTTCCAGTTTTTGATGGAAAACACCATCGTCCGGCGTTCCCATGGTTAGTGTGGTCGATTTAACTTCAGGACTATCACCACCGGAGGTAAGCACCTCCCCGGTTAACACACCAAGGAAATCCTTATTGATAATCGTGTTGCCGTTTTCCTGAAACGAATAAGCTAAATCCAGCGACTGACCGGATTTAATATTGCTTTTCATCGGCTGCACGGTCAGCTGTAAATTGCTCACTACGGTGACGCGACTACCTGGAGCCATCTCGGTTTTTACTTTCCACTGACCCGCCAGCGGTGATTGCACGGTTATCAGATCGTATTTATCCGTGCGATACCAATTTACATTATGTTTAGGGTCCGTGCCGCTAAACTCTTTGCCATCCGGGGCAACAATAATCGTTGCTGGAACTTCAGCGCGCCGAAAAATCAACGCGGTAAATTCCTGGATACTGCTATCGACTAAAAAACCATTTTCGTCCAAAGGGACGCGTTCCGCTGGAACCGCTTGATCAAAAATGCGCAGAAAAGTGCTCATTAACTCATCTGCAGTGTCAGCGACTTCTGAAATACCGTCAGTAGCCATGGAGAGCTTTTTCATCAATTCCTGATCAGAGTCGCCCGAAAGAGCAATGGTGTGAATCCGGTAATCGGAGGCTTTTAAACGCGGTAAAATTTCGGTGAGTACGCGTTTGCGTTCATTCAAATTCACCACCGCTTCTTTGCTGATATCAACTACCCCATCTGTTAGCAAAATAATGTTGCGGCGATAGTCTTTAGCGGGGTTTGCGTAATCTTCAGCGGCCTTATCCAAGGCACCGCCGATATTAGTAAACATGGCGATAGAATTGATGGTGCTGGCTTTTTGCGAGCCATCGGTGCGCCACGCTTGGTCCACAACACGATGCGGCACCAACATATTCACTGACTGGCCAAAGGTCCAGATACCAGCTTTGCTGTTATCCGGAAGCAACCGCACTATTAAATCCACTGCCGGCTTGCGCAGATTTTGGGGGTCGGTTTTCTTCATGCTGCCGGATATATCAATTACCACGCGCACATCTGCTGGCAAGGGCTTGGCAATTTCCTCAGCCCACAGCGGGGAGGATAAGAGCAGCGCGGCAGAAACCAGGGCGAAACACAGCTGGCGCATGAGGATTCCTGTTAATCAATTGGCGTGTACAACAGGCAGGCAAAGCTCGCCCACTCTGGATGTTATTGCCATTAGTTATAGCAGCCGTGAGCCAATTCGCCATTTTTGACAGGACTGGAATTTGTAAAAAACGGTAGCGTGATAAATCATTTCGCCGGGAAAAAATAAAAAACCAGCACGAAGCTGGCTTTTGCAGATATGGGGTACGAAGAAGAAACAGTATTTAGCGAATCGCGCGAATCGGTTCTTCATGGAGGAGCTCATCGCGCGCGAGACGCTCCTCGCGCGACAACCCGCGACCTGAATTCCGATCCGCTCGCCGTTGATTGTAGTTATAGTCTTCCTCATCTTCATAACTGTTTTGCTGATACGGATGATAAGCCTCTTGATGTTTGGAACGTTTGCCACGCGTAAGCATTTGGTAAATCAATGACAGTACCTGCGCCAGCGCCCAAATCCCCAACATAACTTTCAACAGTGGTTTAATCGTCGCAAAGCCACCGTCAAAATAACCAAACACCAAGGTATAGACGCCGGGAGCCATGATCATTTTCTCAGCATCGATGGCGTAAGGAGTAAATAGAATCACCATCACCGTGATAACAAAGAAATGCGTAACCACACGCCCCAGACGACGAAACAGCAACCAGGCAGCCAAAGTGCAACCCAGCGCCCCAGCAAGGTACAACGCCCAGGCATATTGGTATTCAGTGATATTTTCCATTAGCTAAATCTCCGGAGCTTTATTGCTACAAGCGTCATAGCTGCAACAGCCATTAATACAAACTCATTTACTAAAAACTGCTTTAACACAACTATTAACTCACCCAACGAATAACGTAATCTTCCAAGTCATCCGGGTCTACCGATTGCTCGTGCACCACTCGCCCGCGCACCGAAATTCCGGCCGTGTGCACTGTCTCTGGATCGCCAGAAATTAACGGGTGCCAATCAAACAAAGGGATTCCCTCTGCCACCAGACGATAGGCACAGGTTTCCGGCAACCAATAAGTATCTTTGACGGAGTCTGACGTAAGGACCGCACAGGCTTCCACCAGTTTCTGACGGTTAGTGTATTCCTGACAGCGACAAGTGTCATGGTCCAGATAGCGGCAGGCAACTTTCGTGTAATACACATCGCCGGTATCTTCATCTTCGAGTTTATGCAGGCAGCACTTACCGCAGCCGTCACAGAGGGATTCAAACTCCTCGGGCGACATCTGCTCCAATGTTTTTGCCAACCAGAATACGTGTTGTGCCATACCAAACTAATGACCGGATAATTTTGAATTTAATGCGCGAATACGCTCAGCATCTGCATCGCGTTCACCACGTGGTGGCATTTGCAAGTAAAAACCTTTCTCTTCCAAACTCTCTGCCACTTTTTCTGCACTAGCATTAGCGAGCTTCTTCCCCGGAGTCAACAGCAAGACCATCGCCTGCTGTGGTTTACCAAATAGCTTCAATAAATCCTCTGGGACACGACTCAAACCTTCTTCTTTTTTTACATAAAGATACATGCCCTCTTCCTTCGGGCTGCGATAAATTTCACAAATAATTTTCATAGGTTGAATAATCGATTAATAAAAAAAGCAAGTATTTAAGACAGCGTTTGGGTCTGAGCAAGACGCAACAAACCTTCGCCAATCAAACCAAAACGCCATCCTTGCAAACGCACGGGTAATTGATAAGTACCGCCTTTCATCCCTGAGCGCACAATAAATTCGTAATCTTTTTTCCGAATTAATACTTCCGCTGGAATTTGCTGTTGCTCGGCAAATTCGCGCACAAAACTTTTCAGCGCTTTCATTAGCGGGCCCTCGCTCTGTGCGAGCGGAGGATCCAAGCGCGCTGGCCAACTGGTTTCCGCCGAGTTCAGCGCATCAACAACTATTTTTACGATGGTTTCACCATCGTGCTTAACCGTGCGCGAAGGAATATCCGGAATCTTGGGTAACAGTGCTAGATCCTGCACTTTTTTGCGTGCAATTTCCCACAGACTAGGTTCTTTAATTAAACGGTTGCGCGGAATATTGCGGGCACGCGCTTCGCGTTCACGCCAGATACACAGATCGCGCAGCACTGCCAATTCTTGTGGGCGCAGCTTCCAGGCAAAACCGACTTTCTGGTAGGCATCCAAAAAATCATCCGCTTTGCGGGCATTGGCCACCAAATCGGCACAGTCACTTTTTACCCACTCCAACCGCTCATTGGCTTTTAACAATTGCAATAATTTGCCGTAGACCACCAGCATGTGGGCGACATCCAGGGCGGCATACTTTAATTGCGCCACACTGAGTGGACGTTGCAGCCAATCAGAGCGGGTTTCATCTTTTGGAATTTCAATGGTGAGCAAGGTTTTAACCAGGGATGAATAACCCAGGCTAAACCCCAGACCCGCAAACGCGGCGGCAATTTGCGTATCAAATATCGGTGCAGGCACTACGTCCAACCAGCGTTGAAATACTTCCAGGTCTTCAGAGCAGGAGTGCAATACTTTGGTCACAGCAGGGTCGAGCATTAACTCACGCAGCGGCGCGTTATTATTAATCGCCAAGGGGTCAATTAAATAACAACCTTTTCCATCGCCAATTTGAAGCAGCCCAGCGATGGGATAAAAAGTTTCGCTGCGCATAAATTCCGTGTCTACAGCAATAGCCGCTTGCAGGCGCCAGTTAGCGCACAGCTCAGCTAATTGATCATCCCGATCAATCCAGATAGGTTCAGTTGGAATCAGCATTCGATGACTATCAAAAAAGTGTAAGAGTTGAAAAAAATATCAGCGCTAAAATATACGCAGTTCACGCAATTTATAAATTGCGTCGCGATGAAAACGCGTGCGCAAGGGTACCGCCATCAATAAACTCCAGCTCACCACCAAGTGGAACACCATGAGCAATGCGCGAGACAATCACATTCAGATTTTTAGCGCGCTCACTGATGTAATACGCAGTCGCCTCGCCTTCCACAGTTGGATTCGTTGCCAGAATCACCTCGCGCACGCGATCTTCCGGATGATTGGGATCGGCCTGCAACAAACTGATGAGCTGATCAACACCAATGTCTTCCGGACCTATGCCATCAATCGGTGAAAGGTGGCCAAGCAATACAAAATATTTACCCTGATAGGTACCTGCCTGTTCAATAGCCAATACATCGCCAGGGGTTTCCACCACACACAATAAACCGTTATCGCGCCGCGTATTCGCACAGATGCCGCAAAATTTTTGTTCGGTGAGTGTGCGGCAGCGCTGGCAGCGCCCAACACCGGCAACGGCCTTTTGCAAACTGGCGGCAAGACGCTCGGCACCCACGCGGTCGCGCTCCAGTAAATGCAGCGCCATACGCTGAGCGGATTTGGGGCCAACACCAGGCAGGCAGCGCAGGGATGCCATGAGTTCGTCGATCAACGGGCTAAACATGAATAGTATTTTCTAGTCGATAATTAAAATAGTGCTGATCAAACATTAAAACGGCATTTTGAAATCGGGCGGGATGCCCATACCGGCAGTCATCTTCGCCATTTGATCGCGATTTTGCTGTTCGATTTTACGTACCGCATCATTCACCGCCGCAGCGAGTAAATCTTCCAACATTTCTTTATCTTCACGCATCAGACTGTCATCGATGTGGACTCGTTTTACGTCATGACGACCTGTCATCACGACCGACACCAAACCTGCGCCGGCTTCGCCTTTTACTTCCGCCTTCGCCAAGTCTTCCTGCATTTTTTGCATATCGGCCTGCATTTGCTGGGCCTGCTTCATTAAATCGCCAAGACCTTTCATTGCGTCCTCTTTTTTAAAATTTAAATCGAGAATTAATTAATGGGTTGAATCGTATCTTCACGTAAAGTTGCGCCGAACTGCGCAATCAGCTGCAATACGATTGGATCATTTTTGATGGCATCTTCCGCCTGCAGTTGTCGCTCGGCACGCAAGCGAATCGCCATTAATGCAGGTGTTTCTGCGGTGACTTTTCCTAACTGGATACTCACGCGAATAGGCTCCGCAAAATAGTCTGTCAACAAATCCGCTAAACGTTTTTCGTGGCTTACATCAAAGAGCGTGCTGTTAGTTTCATCCAGAACAAACTGGAACGCGTTACCTTGTCGACCAATGAGCTGGCAATTCGCAACTGTACTTTGCAAAATTCCGGTCACACCCAAGCCTAGATAAATTTCCGTCCACTCCTGCGGACCCGCCTGATCATAGGGAATCTTGCGAACTGGCTTGGCGCGCACCGGCTCAGGTGCAGCTTGTTTTACAGCTACTGTGGGCACTTCGACGGGCGCAGGCGTTGCAGGCGAATTCAGTACAGAGTTTAGGATGGCCGCTGCAGGCGGCTGAGCCGCCTCAGACTTTTTTGGCTCAGGTACTCCCTGATTAGCCGCTTGCTCCGCTGGCGCTTCGTAATAAGCCGGGGCTTGTGCATATTCGGCGTATTCGTCGTCAGGCACATTGTCGTAAGGGCCATCAAACGGCGGAGATTCTTGCATTGCCTGTGGTGCAGTCGCTTGTAGCGCAGTGACTTGTGGTACAGATCCACCAGCATTCGCTGGCGCAGCAACACTAGTGAAATTAACTGGCGCTGTTGCTGTCGGTTGCGCAGCAGCTTGCGCAACTGGCGGCTGTAAGGGCGCTGCCGATTGAGCAACTGCCTGCTGAGTGTTTACTGGTGCAGGATTTTGAGCTGGAGGATTAACCTGTGCTGCCGCAACAGGTCTTACCGGCGCCGCAGAATTTGGCAATGCCTGGGTTGGCATATCAACAACGCCTTGCGGCTTGAATGCCAGCATGCGCAACAAGACCATCTCAAAACCCGCGCGCGGATCCGGCGCCAGCGGCAAATCACGGCGACCTAACAAGGCAGTTTGATAAAACAGTTGTACATCTTCAGCAGGAAGTTGCAGCGACAATTGCAGGATTCGCTCGCGATCGCCATGGCTATTATCCACTGCCTCCGGCAAGGCTTGGGCAATGGCAATGCGGTGCAATACCGCAAGCATTTCCGCCAGGGCACTGGCGTAATCCGGCGCTTGCTCAGACATACGCTCTACCGCTGCCAGCACTGCACGGCCATCGTAGCTGGCAAGTGCAGTGACAATATCGTAAACCGCAGTCTGGTCGATGGTACCGAGCATGGCACTGACTTCAGATTCGGCAATCTTGCCGGAACCATAGGCAATTGCTTGATCGGTAAGACTCATTGCATCGCGCATACTGCCATCGGCGGCGCGCCCCAAATGCCATAGGGCAGATTCTTCGTAAGGTACCAACTCCTGTTCCAGCACGAATTTCAAATGCTGGACGATGCGCTCGGGGTTCATGTTTTTCAAATTGAACTGCAGGCAGCGCGACAGAATAGTCATTGGCAGCTTTTGCGGATCAGTCGTTGCCAACAAAAACTTTACGTGAGGAGGAGGCTCTTCCAGAGTTTTCAACAGTGCGTTAAAACTGCTGTTGGAGAGCATGTGCACTTCGTCGATCAGGTAAACCTTGTAGCGGCCACGTGTTGGAGCGTACTGAACGTTTTCCAACAACTCGCGCGTATCCTCGACTTTGGTACGCGAGGCCGCGTCCACTTCAATCAAATCGACAAACCGGCCTTCAGCTATTTCGCGGCAGCTTGAGCATTGACCACAGGGCTCGGAACTCACCCCGGTTTCACAGTTCAGGCACTTGGCCAAAATGCGCGCAATGGTGGTTTTACCCACGCCGCGCGTACCGGTAAACAGGTAGGCATGGTGCAGGCGATTATGATCCAGGGCGTTAATCAGAGCTTGGAGAACATGCTCCTGCCCCACCATTTCGCGGAAAACCCGTGGTCGCCACTTGCGTGCCAGAACTTGATAGCTCATGCCGAATGCTGCTCTCTTGCCAAAAAGGAGGAGTGAAAAATCAGGCGGCGATTATAGCGGTGCAAGGCAGAAATAGACACCAACAAGGGCAAGGAATCACTGGGGCGAGATTGAATAAGTACAAGAAAACAGGCGGAACAGAGGGAATTTAGGAGGCAACCCAACCAGCCACACCCCGGCACATAACTTACTGCTACCGTTGCTCCCTTCCGGGCCTGGCGGGGTTTACAGATCATCATTGCGAGGGGACCGGTTAGGTCACCATTGCGCTTGCATTAGCCGAGCAGCTAGCGCAAGAGGCGCGCATTATCATCACTTTGCTGTTTCATTGCAAGGCGGAAATTAGGTTTCGCACTTTTGCGCGATTGTTGATCGTAGGGGCGCAACTTATCGCGCCCAGATTTATTCGCGCAACCCCCGCCATGATCACAGGAAATTTACAGCCCCATTTTTGGGCGCAATAAATTGCGCCCCTACAGATTGCAAAAATACCCTGCAATTTCACCAAAACATGACCAATTCCCTGTTATTACAAAGATTTTTTCCGCAGTGGCGCGTTTTGCAATTCCCTTTTTTGCCGCCATCAACTAGGCTTCTCTTCAGATTTTTCAGCGACAAATCAAACACACAAGTTTCAGGAGTATATTTTTATGGCAACAGTGACCCTCAAAGGAAACCCTTTCAATACCAACGGTAACCTGCCTGCAGTAGGCGGCAAGGCACCAGCGTTCAAACTGGTAAAAACCGACCTTTCCGAAGTTTCCTCTGGCGATCTGGTTGGCAAGCGTGTTGTGCTGAATATTTTCCCAAGTGTTGATACCCCTACCTGCGCTCAATCTGTTCGCACTTTTAATGCCCAAGCCAGCGCACTGGAAAACACCGTAGTAATTTGTGCTTCACAAGACTTGCCATTCGCACTGGCTCGCTTCTGCGGCGCTGAAGGCCTGGATAAAGTAATCCCGGCATCTGCATTCCGCTCTGCGTTCGCGTCTGATTACGGTGTAAAACTAATTGATGGCCCATTGACCGGGCTAACTGCCCGTGCAGTAGTGGTGCTGGATGCTGAAGGTAAAGTATTGCATACCGAGCTGGTCAGTGAAGTTGCGCACGAACCCAACTATGATGCCGCACTGAAAGCCTTGGCGTAAATCACCCGCTTCTGCAACGTTCAAAACGCCAGCCTTAGTGCTGGCGTTTTCATTTCTGGAGCAATAGAAAATCGCAGTCACCCGCCTTAGTGAGCCAACTCACCACCAACTTGCCTGAAAGAGAAATTAGTCAGCTGTTTTAATAGCCAAAAACTCTGAAAAACAGCGCTATTTTTTGTTGATCCCGCCGCCTGATAAGTAGCCACTGCCTATACTCAAGCCAGGAACCGCGGAGTTTCACGGGCAATTTGCGAATGAAAAACTGCGGTAGAGTTTCAGCGTGGTAATCAAGGGAGCCTTACAGGATGCCACCTCAGGGCGATTCACCGAAACAGCCAGGCTATATCCGCGAACTACTTGATGCAGTGCCTGCGGGCATAATCGTGACCCATCAGGATGGACGCATCAGTTATCTGAACGCCGAGGCAGAGCGCCTATTCGGCTATGCGCGCGCAGAACTCATTGAACAGAGCATCGATCTCCTACTTCCCGACCGATTTAACCATAACCATGCGCAGCTGCGGCAAAGCTATATAGACCAACCATCGACCCGGTACATGGGAGCCGGACGAGACCTCTACGGTAAACGCAAAGACAATAGCGAGTTTCCCCTGGAAATCGGATTGCGCTCGCTGGTTGCAGATGGCGAACAATTTATTGTCGCCACTATTGTTAACATTACTCGCCGCAAACAATTGGAAGAACGCTTTAGCAAAGTTATCGATGCTTCGCCCTATGGCCAATTGTTGGTGGACGAGCACGGCGTTATTCAGATGATTAACCCCAGCTTGTTGCGTTTGTTTGGTTACAACCGCGATGAATTACTGGGTAAATCCATGGATATTTTATTGCCCGAACGCTATCGCGATGGCCACGAAAAATTGCGTGCCGGATACATCCAAAAACCCAGCTTGCGCCCCATGGGCCTGGGGCGGGATTTAACCGGGCGCCATAAAAGTGGAACAGAAATTCCAATCGAAATCGGGTTAAGCCAAGTAGAAAGCGATTTGGGTAACTTAACACTCGCGGTGGTCACGGATATTTCCGAGCGCAAACGCCTGGAATTAAATTTAAAGCAGGCCAACGCCCACCTGGAAGAATTTACCTACGTCGCTTCACACGATTTGAAATCGCCCTTACGCGGCATTAGTGATCTCGTGGAATGGATTCATGAAGACTTGGGTGATAACACGCCCGAGCCAGTCAGCAAAAATATCGAGCGAATTCGTTTACGAATTGGCCGAATGGAACGGCTGATCGAAGATTTGTTGCTCTATGCGCGCGCCGGCAAACGGGCAAAAGAATCAAGCATAATTGATGTAGCCTCATTGATTAGTGGCATCATCGAAATGCACCCGATACCAGCGCATTTCCATATCCAGCAAGACATACGCATTAAAGAAATAATCGCGGCAAAAATTCCGTTAGAAACGGTGCTAAGAAACCTGTTCAGTAACGCACTGAAACACCACAGCGGCATAGACCCTGTGATTTCCATCAGCGCGGAGGCTAGTGGCAGTTACTGTTTATTTAAAGTAGTCGATAACGGGCCGGGTATTCCCAAAGGCGCGCAAGAGCGTGTGTTCCGCTTATTCCAAACTTTAAGCAACAGCGAAAGCTCCGGCAGTGGTATCGGCCTCGCCTTGGCCAAACGGCTAACCGAAAGTCACGGCGGGCAAATTGAATTAATAAGTGATGATAGTGGTTGTAGCTTCCATGTATGGTGGCCACGCTTTGCGAGGAAAGATATCGATGAGTAATGAATGCAAGGTTAGTATTTTACTGGTTGACGACGACGATGTAGCCGCAGAATCAGTGGTTCGCAGTTTACGCAAACACGCCATGGATTTTCCGGTGGTACTCGCGCGCGATGGATTGGAAGCACTGGAAATATTGCGCGGCGACCACACAGATTTGATCATCGAACGCCCCTATCTGGTGTTATTGGACCTGAATATGCCACGCATGGATGGCTTCGAATTTCTGCATGAGGTACGTAATGACAACAATCTGCGCGATAGCATTATTTTTGTGTTGACCACTTCCGATGCTGACTCAGATCGTACCCGCGCCTACCACGAAAATATTGCCGGCTATATGGTGAAATCAGCGGTGGGCCCCCAGTTCGCCAAACTGGCAAGCCTGCTAGACAATTATCGCAGCACAGTCAGCCTACCGGGCTAACCTTCCATTTTTATCGATAGCAGAGTCACGAGGACACTGACTATGATGCCGGATAGTTTTGCAGACAATAAATCCATGTTGCTATTGTTAATTGAAGACGACGATGTCGACATGGAGAAAATTAAACGTACATTGGCCAAAACCTTGCTCAAGTTGCGGATTATGGAGTCCACTTCAGCAAGCCATGCCGAAGAACTGTTAAAACAATATCAATTCGATTGCGTCATGGTTGATTACATTCTGGAGGATACGAATGGTTCAGATTTAATCGATAAAATTTTAAACCATAGACACAAACCAACACCCGTAATAATGATTAGCCAATATTCAGACGAACGTGTAATTGCGGACGCAATGCGCGAGGGCTTATTTGATTACCTCCCAAAACGCAACCTGGATGCCGACTTATTGCGCAAGACCTTGTTGGCCAGCCAGATATGGGCAGACACCGAGCTACAGACGAAAGAAGACCGAACCCGGTTTAACCAACTCGCTGAAGGCCTACCGCAACTAACCTGGACTTGTTTGGCAGATGGACGATGCGATTTTGTCAATCGCCGCTGGTGCGAATACACAGGCAGAACATTGGAATCTCAATTGGACTATGGATGGCTCGATAATGTTCATCTGGATGACCGGGACTATCTGATGAAATCCTGGCAAGCTGCGGTAGAGTCTGGAAAAGAGATGTTTGTTATTTTCCGCATCCGCCGCCACGACGGCGCCTATCGTTGGTTTGACACACGTGCAATACCACAACGAGACAATTCCGGAGAGATCGTACGTTGGCTTGGTAGCAACACGGATATCACTGATGTGGAGTTAACTCGCCAGGCACTTGCAAACAGCGAGCAACTTTTTCAAGCAGTGTTTGAATATGCTCCTTTGGGAATGATGCTGGTTAACCTGCACGGCCAGATTATTAAAATAAACCCCGCCTTGTGCCAAATTCTTGGTTATGACAACCATATTTTCGACAACGAGCGCGAGCCACCACCCACCTTATTTACAAAATTTATAAGCGAACAAGATCTGGATAACGCGCAATTTCAATTGGAAAAATTGCGCTCAGATTCAATACGATTTGTGCAATTTGAGGCACAACTATCTACTCGCGCAACGCACTATGTACCCACGCTAATAAGCGCCGCTTTTATTAACAAGTTTAATGATCAGTCATGTTACCTACTGCAGATCTCTGATTTATCTGAACGAAAACGTTACGAATCACAACTCATTAAGCTTGCGCATTACGACACCCTAACTGGCCTGGGTAACCGCGCCAAGCTGCATCAGGAAATTGAATTTTTAATTAAAAAATCCCACCGTAACGCGGCACCCTTTGCGGTGCTGTTTGGCGACATAGATCACTTCAAACAAATTAATGATGGGCTCGGCCATGAAGCAGGCGACCAGCTGTTGAAAATCATCGCCCGACGCTTGCAAAAAGCGCTTCGCCACGAAGACAGCGTTTGCCGTTTGGGAGGCGATGAATTTGTTATTCTTTTACAAGATGTGACCAAATTTGAAGCCGTGGTTTCCGTCGCAGAAAAGCTGATTAAAAAAGTTCGCAAGCCAATAAAGCTTGGCACTAACCGGGTTCATGTGGGAATGAGCTTTGGGATCGCACTCTACCCTACCGATGGCAATGATGCTAAAACGCTACTGCGAAATGCGGACAGCGCACTCTACGATGCAAAAGCTAAAGGCAGAAATTGCTATCAACTTTATCGTAAAGAATTAACCGAGTACGTACACAACCGTTTATTACTGGATGCTGATTTACGCAAAGCCATCAGCAACCGCGAATTCGAACTGCACTATCAACCTGTAGTCAGTTTGGACACCCGCGAAATCATTTCTGCCGAGGCTTTAATTCGCTGGAATCACCCAACGCGCGGTATGGTGCCGCCAGACGAGTTCATTGCCTACGCACAGGAAGCGGGGTTAATAGTTGCCATGGGCGAATGGATTGTTAAGCAAGCCTGTGTTCAGGCCAAGGAGTGGGAAAAAGCAGGCCACCCGATTTCGGTATCGGTTAATATTTCAGCACGGCAATTCGTGCAACAAAATTTGTTATCCATAATTAACCAAGCGCTAGAAAGTTCCGGCTTGCCTGCGCACCGACTAACTGTTGAAATTACCGAGCAAATGTTTTTGGAAAATACGGACAATAACTTGAAACAAATCAGCGAACTCAAGGCAATGGGAATAAAAATATCGCTGGATGATTTTGGGGTAGGTTATTCCTCGCTGAGTTACATTATCCGGTTTGCACCTCATTATTTGAAAGTGGACCGCTCCTTTGTTAATCGTATCGGCACCGCCAAAGAACATGATGAAATGGTCAAAGCGATCATTGGTCTCAGTAAAATTATCCCTATGCAAATCGTTGGCGAAGGTGTTGAAGACACTAACCAACAAGATTTTTTACAAATGCATGGCTGTGACTTTGGTCAAGGCTACTTATTTTCACGTCCATTGCCACAACAAAAGCTACTTGACTTCCTCAACGAATACACCAATCGAGAAGCAGCAAAAATCGCGTGATCCGATGTATTTAAGAACTCACCTGAATAACACCTTGCAGATTTTTGAGGCAGTGCGCTTGCGCGAGCTGCAAAAAATCCTGCACAAATGGAGCTTGCACCTGCTCTTCACGCACCGCGGCATATAACGTGGGCCAAATACCTTTAAGACCCGCGGAGCGCACGCTAATTAGCCCTTGAAGGACATACTCAGCCAGCACCCAATTGGGCAGCGCACAGACCCCGCGACCGCTGGCAACCAATTGCACCATCATGAGTGTTAATTCCGAGGTACGCACCGCTTTCGGCTCAAGGTTTGCCGGCCCCAAAAACTGGTTAAAAATATCCAGACGATTGCGCGCAACCGGATAGGTAATTAACGTTTGGTCCACCAAATCCTGCGGCTGTAAAAATGGCTTTTCGATCAATGAATGATTGTTTGCCAGCGCGATTTGCATTTCATAGCCAAATAGCGGCACATACTCCACTCCTTTAATCGCTTGCGGATCCGACGTAATCACCAAATCAATATCACCTTGTGCCAATGCGGGCAGCGGCTCAAAGGTAAAGCCACCGGAAAAATCCAGCTCAATGCCAGGCCATTGGTTGCGGTAAATATCAATCGTCGGCATCAGCCAGTTAAAACAGCTGTGGCATTCAATCGCCATATACAAGCGCCCCGCTTCTCCATGCACTAATTTTTTAACATCGCGCTCAGCTTCAGCAACTTTAGCGATTACGTCATCCGCCAATTGCAAAATGCGTTTACCGGCTTCGCTGAAGCGCAAAGGGCGGCTTTTACGGATGAACAACTCGCATTCCAACCGGGATTCCAGTTCTTTTAACTGGTGGGACAAGGCTGATTGGGTAAGGAACAAACGTTCAGCAGCCTCCACCAGACTACCGGTTTCGCGTAACGCTATCAGGGTTTTTAAATGGCGGATTTCGATCATAGAGATAACCTCAAATGTACAAACAACCCAACCCTAACCCTCCCCTTAAAAAGCGGGAGGGAACTGGTCGTGCTCCGCATTTAGCACTGGCTTTTCAAGAAGCACTGCTTTTAGCTCCTCCCCTTTCAAAGGGGAGGCTGGGAGGGGCTCCCCCATTAAACATTAAAAATATTCATATTTAAACTGAAAATTATCAGTTTGATTCATGTTGCCAGCTCGATGAGAATGCCCCCATACCAATCCGGTCCCGGATTTATCTCAGAAATCAGGTTGCAATATCACGATGAATACCGACTTTACCTTCGCCATTAAAAGCATTCGTTTTGATGAGAATTATCTCCCCTCAGACACTACGCGCATTACTACTAACTTTGCCAACCTGGCCAGAGGTGAGCGTCGCCAGGAGAATTTGCGCAACACCCTGAAGATGATTGACAACCGTTTTAATGCCCTGGCGCACTGGGATAACCCCAAAGGCGATCGCTATACAGTCGAGTTGGATATCATTTCTGTGGATATTAATGTTGAGGGTAATGGACATACCTTCCCGTCGATCGAAATATTGAAGACCAGCATTGTGGATCGCAACACGAACAAACGCATCGAAGGTATTGTCGGGAATAATTTTTCTTCTTATGTGCGCGATTATGACTTTAGCGTGCGCCTGTTAGAGCACAATAAAAACAAAACCACCTTTAGCATTCCGGAAAATTTTGGTGATTTACATGGAAAACTTTTTAAAAGCTTCGTGAATTCGAGTACCTATGCAGAGCACTTTACCAAACCCCCGGTTATCTGCCTGAGCGTTTCGGATAACAAAACCTATCATCAAACTGAAAATCAGCATCCCGTTTTGGGTGTTGAATATCAGCCAAATGAGTCATCGCTGACCGAGCAGTATTTCAAGAAAATGGGATTATCGGTTCGTTATTTTATGCCGATCAATAGCGCCGCACCTTTGGCCTTTTATTTCTTTGGCGACTTGCTGAGCGATTACACGAACCTTGAACTGATCAGCACCATCAGCACTATGGAAACATTTCAGAAAATTTATCGCCCGGAAATTTATAACGCCAATGCGGCAGCTGGAACTTGCTATCAGCCAAACTTGAAGAATCAGGATCACTCATTAACACGAATTGTTTATGACCGGGAAGAGCGTAGCCGTCTGGCTATCCTGCAAGGGAAATTTGCTGAGGAACATTTCATTAAGCCGCACCAGACCATTCTTGAGCGATGGTCTGCCAGCTTTGCGCTTTAATCGTTAGCAAGTTACCGGTTTTAATTAGCCGGAAATTTTCCGACTTACACAATACCCTCTTTAGGCAAGACTACTTTTTATGAAAAAATTATTACCCACATCAACAGCGGGCAGCTTGCCAAAGCCCTCCTGGCTTGCTCAACCTGAAACGCTGTGGTCACCATGGAAATTGCACGATCAGGAATTAATTGACGGCAAACTAGATGCTTTGCGCTTGTCATTACACGAACAAGAGCAAGCGGGAATTGATATTGTCGGTGACGGCGAGCAATCGCGCCAACACTTTGTTACGACATTTATTGAACATCTGGACGGCGTTGATTTTACAAAACGTGAAACCGTTAGAATTCGCGACCGTTACGATGCGAGCGTGCCCACGGTTATTGGTGCAGTTTCTCGCCAAAAACCGGTGTTTGTGGACGATGCTAAATTTTTACGCCAACAAACCAAGCAACCCATTAAATGGGCCCTGCCAGGCCCCATGACGATGATCGATACGCTTTATGACGCGCACTATAAAAGCCGTGAAAAGCTAGCATGGGAATTTGCGAAAATTCTTAATCAGGAAGCTAAAGAATTAGAGGCCGCCGGCGTCGATATAATCCAGTTTGACGAACCTGCATTCAATGTGTTTTTCGATGAGGTCAATGATTGGGGTATCGCCGCCCTGGAACGAGCTACTGAAGGGTTAAAATGCGAAACAGCGGTACATATTTGTTACGGCTATGGAATCAAAGCCAATACCGAGTGGAAAAAGACCTTAGGGGCCGAGTGGCGGCAATACGAAGAAATTTTCCCTAAACTGCAAAAATCCACCATCGATATCATCTCACTGGAATGCCACAACTCGCGTGTTCCTATGGAGCTTCTGGAACTCGTTCGCGGTAAAAAAATCATGGCCGGGGTTATTGATGTCGCAACCAATACCATTGAGACACCCGAGGAAGTGGCCAATACCCTGCGCAAGGCCCTTAAATTTGTCGATGCCGACAAGCTCTGCCCCTGCACCAACTGTGGCATGGCGCCCTTATCGCGCCAAGTGGCACGAGACAAGTTAAATGCGTTAAGTGCAGGTGCGGAAATCGTTCGCAGAGAACTCCTGGGAAAATAAAATACGTTAGGTTCAATTCAGGAATAAAGCGATGATTGACGCAACAGGCTTTAGAAATGCAATGTCGTTATTAACAAGCGCTGTCAGCGTTGTTACGACTGCTGGGGTAACTGGTCGCTACGGGTTTACCGCTTCCGCCGTTTGTAGTGTCACAGATACGCCACCGACATTATTAGTCTGCATGAATAAATCATCGTATTTACATGCAAAATTCGTAGAAAACAAAATTTTAGTAGTGAATGTATTAGGCGCACATCATCAGACTATTTCAAGTGTATTTTCGTCAAAACTGGATTCACCAGAACGTTTTAAACATGGAGTCTGGACAGAACTAAAAACGGGAGCACCCGTCTTAGTGGACTCATTAGTGAGTTTTGATTGTCAGCTGGAACAAGCTCAAACCGTCGGCACACATGATATTTTCATTTGCCGGGTTTTAGCGATTCAGCAAGCCCGGCAGGATCAAAGCTTGGTTTATTTTAATCGGGCTTACCATCAGGTGGGACACGCGACTAGAGTTTAAAGTATTCGACATTTACAGTGAGCGTTATTTAAACACGTTTTTATTTTACACCAGGCTATTTTAACGTCACCCTTTTATTTACATAACCTTTTTTAAATCAAACCATCAAGTAAGTATGCCGTGGAATTAATATTTTTTTTAGTAATAGGTGCAATAGCAGGATTTTCTGCAGGGCTCTTTGGTATTGGTGGTGGGGTAATTATAGTCCCCATCTTGTATACAGTATTTACGCAAATGGGGTATGAGCCTGAGGTTATCATGCATATGGCTCTGGGAACCTCATTAGCAACAATTATTGTGACCTCGATTAGTTCATCACTTGCACACCATAAAAATGGTGCGATTATTTGGTCTGTATTTAAAAATCTGGCACCGGGGTTGGTAATAGGGTCTTTTTTAGGAGCAGGTATTGCTGGATCGCTTTCAGGTACAAATTTGCAGCTGATTATTGGTGTTTTTGTAATTTGGGTTGCTTATAGGATGATGTTTGGGTCCAAGCGAATGAAAGAGCATGATTCAGCGTTACCATCCACGATCAAACAACTTTGTGCAGGCACAGGAATAGGCCTGGCCTCCGCAATATTCGGGATTGGCGGCGGAAGCTTAACTGTGCCGTACCTGAATTATTACGGTGTGGTAATGCAAAGAGCGGTTGGAACATCAGCCGCCTGTGGCTTACCTATCGCCATCGCCGGTGCGTTTGGTTTTATCTTTTTTGGTATGAAGGAGCAGGTAAATGTTCCGAATTCCATTGGGTTTGTCCATATTTATGCCTTCCTGGGCATTAGCACCATGAGCTTCTTTAGCGCAAAGTTAGGCGCTAAAACCGCACACGCATTATCCCCAACCAAGCTTAAAAAATGCTTTGCCATATTATTGCTGGCAGTAGGATGTTTTTTTCTGATTAAAGGGCTGCTTTGAGTGCGGATTTATCTAACTGAAATCGGTGCGCAACGCTGGTAAAACGTCGACAAAAAGCCTGGACCTAAACGCAACTCAACCCCCTTCGCTCACGGATGAGCCTTTTTACCACTCCCACCGCCAAACAATACTTGCCTCTCGCCCGCGATTGGGTACGCCACCAAGAATACCTGCGCCTTGTGGTGGTGTTGCATAATCTTTATCGAATAGATTTTTTGCAGCAAGCGAAATACTTTGTTGACGATTGAGTTGATACCTAAGCTGAGTATTTCCATACCAGTAGGAATCCAGTGTGGCGCGGCGGGTGCTAGTAAGTTGGTATTCGCGAGCCCCGTTATAAACAGCGGAAAAATTCCAATTCCATTTTCCTTGCTGATAATTTATTCCCATTGAACTAAGCTCATCTGCCTCGCGAAAATAGCTCTCAGGCAAGCTGCGTAACTCGCTATAGTGAGCACGCAGCATCCAGGCAGTATTTATTTGCCATTCAAACCGAACCCCACCGCCATAATGCTCCTGATCTCCACCATTTACATAGCTGCGCACACCATCAATAAAACCGGCGGCAATGGGGTTTTCAAATTTATTGTGATAGATAGTTGCGCCGAGACTGATAGGATTCCACGTGCCTAACCATACCAACTCAGTGGTTTTTACAATTTCATTATCCAGATCGGGATTACCCACCAGCACAGGATTATTAAGCAAACTGGTTTCAGAAAAACTGGGTGCACGAAATGCCTCGCCATAGAGTAATTTCAGCGTATGGTGTTTATTGACTTGATGCACAACACCAATACGGGGGCTGGTACGCCCACTAATCATTTGATAATAATCATAACGGAGCCCGCCGAGTAGGCGCGTGTCAGCGGTAACGTTATACAAAAGCTGAGCGTACACGCCGCCTGTATTTCTGGAGTCCTCCGCCCCTACTGCACTTTTATGATCGAAATTTCCATAATACGTAATGGGGTATTGGCGCTTAGCCAACTGTTCCAGATCATAATTATTATAGGCTTGGGCTTCTGCCTCGCGCTCGTTCTGCCATTCAACACCAAACTGCGTGCTAACATCAGCGGTAACTTCGACATCATTAGTCAGTTTAATCTGGTATGCCTCACCAAATAATCTAGCCTTGGCAAGCATCGGCTCATTGCTGGATGGTTGACTGATAGCACTTAACGCACCGGCATTGACTAAAATTCCGTGCAGGTATTGACGCATATCGCGATAGCTAGCAGAAATATTCGCTTGCCAATTGTCTGCGGGGTTAAAACCTTGCTCAAATGATAAATAACGCGTTTCCTGGCGATACGAATTAAAATCGTTATTTATTTTTTCCACGACAAAGAAGTCTTCAGCCCCCAACCGCGAAAAAAATGCTTTCAACTTACTTTTGTTGTAAGCGAGATTCCAATCAATGATGGTTTCTTCACGTGGGTCGCGGGTATGGACACCATTGATCTGGTAGCTTTGTCCATCATCCGCCAATAAGTGAGCATACGCATTGGTTTGCCATGAGCCGGATTCATGCGCGAGATGAATATCCGCCACGCGCTTATTATTTTCCCCCACACCTATGCGCAGCGCTCGCGTTTGTTGACGGCTTACAATATTGATCACTCCGGTAAATGCCCCCGAGCCATAAATTGCCGAGGCAGGCCCGCGAATAATTTCGACTCGTTCGATATTGGCTAATGGATAGAGATAAAGTGCACTGTCCGAACCCCCGGACCGCGGATCAGCAAATGCACGCCCATCAACCAACAATAAAATTTCACGTGACCGCCCCCCTTGGCGCCGCCCGCGAATGCTGTAGGAATAATTAATTGGAGAGTCTGCACTGCGATTAATTTGCATCCCGGGGACCATGGCCAATAATTCATGCAGGTAATCCAAACCCAGGTTATCTAACTGTTGGCGAGTGAATACTGTGGTGGGCGATGGAACTGTTTTTATCGATTCATCGCGCAGGGTTGCACCGGTAATATTCACTTGCATCAGCTGTTCAAGATCCATCATCAATAACTCTTCTGGTTCAGCATTTACCGCTGCCGCTACAAGCAACAGAGTCGCGCTGAATACTGTTTTAGAAAAGTTTTTCATCATTAAAATTGCCAATCCATACCTATGCTGGCTTCGCGCCCGCGATTGGGCACTCCGCCCTGAATTCCCACCCCCAAGGCGGGGCTCGAATAGCGTTCATCCAGTAAATTTTTTACGCTAAACCTGACTCGGGTTTCCGCGCTGAAGCTGTAACTCAGTTGCCCGTTGGCAAGCCAGTAACTGGGCAAATCCCCGCGTTGGTTCGCGCTAATCAGGTATTGTCTTACTCCCTGAAAACTGGCCGACAAACTGCAGTTCCAACGGCCACGCTGGTAATTAAATACCGCTGCCGCCAGTTGATCCGATTCTGCAAACGCCGAATCGGGTAAGTCGTAAAGATGGGTGTAGCTCAACCGCATTAACCAATGAGAATCCAACTGATAATGCAGATCCAAGGAAGCGCCTTGCGCCTCCTGATCCAAACCATTGATATAAATCCGCGTAGTACCCTGTATGCCGGCGAGAATGGGGTTTTCGTACTGGCTATAAAAACCCGCAAGTTCCAAGCCCGTGCGCTTTCCTGTTGCTATCCAGGCAAGATTCCAGGTTTTAACCAGTTCGTGATCCAGATCCGGGTTGCCCGCCAGGTAGGGGTTGTTAAGTAACGCAACTTCAACAAAGTTGGGGGCGCGGAATGCCTCACCATAAAGCAGTTTTAAACTATGCGTCGAATTGAGCTGATGCACTAACCCCAAGCGCGGACTGATATGGTCGCCAATACGTTCGTAATAATCGTAGCGCCCGCCCAAGGTCATGCGTGTTGCAGCGCCCAGATCATATATCCATTGCCCGTAGACGCCGGTCGTGTCGCGGTCAACGGCTTTTTCCACGACTACCGCATAATCGAAATCACCATAGTAAGTCACCAGACCCTGCCGCTTAACCAGCTCCTCCAGGTTGTAATTGGTATGCCCGTAGGTTTTATCCTCTTCTGCATTTTGCCAGTCCAAACCAAATTGCAGGTTCCCCCATTCTTCCAGATTCAGTTCATTGGCCAGAGTTAACTGTGTGGCCCGAGTATTAAAGGTAACTTTTGCCAGCATAGGTTCAGCGCTCGGAGGGTTACTCACCGACACCAAAAGCCCCGCATTTACGAGCGGAGCGTGAAAATGTTGTTCCCCGTCGCGGTAGGCCAGCGTCAGGTGTAAATCCCAGGACTCCGTTGGCTGGAACTTCTGTTCCAGGCTCAGGTGCCGCAATTGTTGGCGATATTCGTTAAAGCCATTGAGCACTCGCTCCAGGGTGTAAAAATCCTCACCTTGCAAGCGATACCATGCGGCCTGAATCCGGCGGCTCTCATCGTGTAAATCCCAATTAACATCCAACTCGCGGCGCGCATCGCTGGTAACTCGACCATCACTCAAATGATATGTCTGACCATCATCACCGTAATTGTGAAAAAACAGATCATTCTGCCAATCACCCAGCTGCGCTGACCAACTCCAATCCAACTGATGTCGGTTATCGCTGCCCACGGAAACTTTGATATTGGTTTGACCCTTGCGGGTGATAACGTTGATAACACCGGTATAAGCACCGGAACCATAGAGTGCTGAACCCGGCCCCTGGATGACCTCCACCCGCTCAATCTGCGCTAATGGAAATAACGAAACCCCGGTATCGGCACCCACCGCACGCGGATTGCCAAATAAGCGACCATCAACCACCAGAAGAATTTCCAGTGCACGATTACCCAAGCGACGCCCGCCGGCGCTGTAGGTATAGTTAAAGGGATTATCCGCATTGCGGGTGACCTGAAAGCCCGGCACCAAACGCAATAATTCGTAAAGGTAGTCCAATCCGAGTCGGTCGATTTGATCGCGGGTAAAAACCGTCACCACCGAGGGAACCGTTTTGAGCGACTCTTGCGTCAGGGTCGATCCCGTCACAGGAACATCCAACAACTGTTCCAGATTTAATTGCAGATAAGCCAAATCTTCATCGGCCGCCCAAACAGGGCTGACCGATAAACAAATGACCAAGGCTGTTAACCACACAGACTTGATGAGCATGATCGATTCCTCCTTACCTGGATTACCCGCTTGAACGGCAGGCCCCACTGCAGAAAAATCCCGCGCTATCGACTAACCATAAAAACAGAGCCTATGAAACAGAGTGCACATCCAACGCACACTCACTCAGCCCGCGTATC
>JACCEA010930224.1_pt1 | contig 25732 bp, 29 predicted proteins | sample 7449851 | NCBI WGS metagenome assembly JACCEA01 (sample SAMN15323453, study PRJNA562643) | freshwater metagenome | isolation source: river surface water | place: USA:Blue River Watershed | collected 2017-08-18
AATTAGGTTGGAAACCTAAGTATGATTTAGCGTCACTAGTAAAAGAAATGGTAGCAAGTGATGTTTCTTTATTTAAGAAGGAATTGTATATTAAACAAAGTGGATTATAAAGATGGAGCAAACTGCTAAAATATACATTGCTGGACATAGAGGTATGGTTGGTTCTGGCTTAGAACGCAAATTAAGAAAAGAGGGTTATAATAATATTGTTAAAAGAACATCTGCGGAATTAGATTTAAGAAATCAGCAAGCAGTGAATGAATTCTTTGAAAAAGAAAAACCTGCATATGTAATACTTGCTGCAGCAAAAGTGGGAGGCATTCATGCTAACAATACTTACAGAGCAGAATTTATTTACGACAACTTAATGATAGAAGCTAATATTATTCATGCAGCATATTTAAATAAGGTTACAAAATTGTTGTTTTTAGGTTCTTCTTGTATTTATCCAAAAATGGCCCCACAGCCATTAAAGGAAGAATATTTATTAAGCGGCTATTTAGAACACACTAATCAGCCTTATGCAATTGCAAAAATTGCTGGTATTGAAATGTGTGATAGTTATAGAGCACAATATGGCTGTAATTTTATATCTGCAATGCCAACGAATTTGTATGGCACGAATGATAATTACCATCCTGAAAATTCACATGTATTACCTGCATTGATTAGAAGAATTGTTTTAGCAAAAAAGAATAATGAGCCTAATGTAACTATTTGGGGTACTGGAACACCAAGAAGAGAATTTTTACATGTAGATGATTTGGCAGATGCTTGTTATTTTTTATTACATAATTATAATGAAAAAGGATTAGTGAATATTGGATGTGGCACAGATGTTTCAATAAAAGAGTTGGCTGAGTTAATAGTTGCAGAGGTTGGCTATGAAGGAAAGCTTGTGTTTGATAAAACTAAGCCAGACGGGACTCCACGAAAATTAATGGATACCAGTAAAGTTAATAGTTTAGGATGGAATGCTAACATTTCCTTATTAACTGGAGTTAAGCAAACTATTAATGAAGTCTATAATTTATTTTAATAAAACTCTATGAAAATTGTAATTCTTGCAGGCGGGTTTGGTACTAGGTTAGCTGAGGAGACTGATGTGCGACCAAAGCCGATGGTTGAAATTGGCGGAATGCCAATTTTGTGGCATATTATGAAAATTTATTCAAGCTATGGTTATAATGATTTTGTAGTTTGTTTAGGTTATAAGGGTTATATAATCAAAGAATACTTTGCTAACTTATTTTTGCATCATTCTGATGTTACTATAGATGTAAAAAACAATAAGCTAGAAGTGCATAACAATTTTGCGGAAGACTGGAAAATCACTTTGGTAGAAACTGGACCTGAAACACTAACTGGCGGTAGAATTAAGCGAGTGCAAAAATATATTGGCAACGAACCTTTTATGTTGACTTATGGTGATGGAGTGTCCAATGTAAACATTAAAGAGTTGGTCGAGTTTCATAAGAAAAACAATAAGTTATGTACAGTAACTTCAGTTCAACCAAGTGGAAGATTTGGTGTATTGCAAATCAATAACGAATCTCTTGTTGAATCTTTTCACGAGAAAAGATCGGAGGATATTGGATGGATTAATGGTGGCTTTTTTGTTTGTCAGCCAGAGGTTTTCGAATATATCAAAAATGGTGATAAAACAATTTGGGAAAGAGAGCCGCTTGAAACTTTAGCTAAAGACAAGCAGCTTGTCTCATTTAAGCATCCTGGTTTTTGGAGACCAATGGATTCATTAAAAGATAAAATGGATTTAAATGAATTGTGGAATGCTGGTAATGCTGAATGGAAAATTTGGAAATAATGAGCGAGTTAAAAAATACATATTCAGGAAAACGAGTTTTTGTAACAGGTCATACTGGATTCAAAGGATCTTGGCTGATTAAAATTTTGAAAGATTTTGGAGCAATTGTAAAAGGTTATGCACTCGCCCCAGAAACTGAAATAAATTTGTATACTGAGATAAATGGAGATTCTTTGTGTGAATCTGTAATTGCTGATTTAAGAGACAGGGAGTTGTTGAAAAAGGCAGTGATAGATTTTCAACCTGATTATGTTTTTCATTTGGCAGCACAGCCATTAGTTAGATTGTCATATCAAATTCCTTCAGAAACCTTTGAAGTAAATGCTATTGGAACTGCCAATTTATTAGATGCCATAAGATTGCTAGACAAGAAATGCAATGTTGTATTAATTACAACCGATAAGGTGTATCATAATAACGAATGGGAATATCCTTATAGAGAAAATGATAGGCTAGGTGGGTATGATCCATATAGTGCCAGTAAGGCTTGTTGCGAATTAGTAATTGATTCATATAGAAATTCATTTTTTAATGTAGAAAAATATGATCAACATAAAAAAGCAATTGCAGTAGGAAGGGCAGGAAATGTAATTGGCGGAGGAGACTGGTCAAGTGATAGGTTAATCCCAGACATAATAAAAGCCTTAAGTGACAATCAAGAAATTGTAATTAGAAATCCAAAATCAATTAGGCCTTGGCAGCATGTGATTGAACCATTATTTGGATATCTTGAACTTGGAGTAAAGCTAAATACGAATCCATTTAAATATTCACAAGCATATAATTTTGGTCCTAACCCGAGCGATGCATTTTCAGTTGAAGAAATGGTTGTTAGGTCAATTAATACTTGGGAATCTGGAACATATAAAATAGAAGTGAATAAGAACAACCCCCATGAAGCGGGATTGTTAAAATTAGATATAAGTAAAGCAATTAAAGAATTAAGCTGGTTACCAATATTAAATGCGCAAACTGCAGTAGAAAGAACCATAAACTGGTATAAGAACTATTATAAACATATGCCTGCAGCTAAATTAATGGAGTTCGATATTGAATATTATCAAAATAAAATTAATGAATAAAAGAATCGAAATTTTAAAAGGAATAGATTTCAATAACTTAAATGATGAAGTTTTAAAAAATCTTTTGGTTGAGAAATTTAGCAAAAATATTAACAAAGCAATTATACCTGGAGAAAGTTATATACCAGTTTCGGGAAAAGTGATTGACGAGGAAGATGTGCTTTGGGGAATTGAATCGATGATGGATGCATGGTTAACTGCAGGTAGATTTTCAATCAAACTGGAAAGAGAATTAGCAAGATATTTTGGAAGTAGATTTTCTTTCCTTGTAAACTCTGGTTCTTCTGCTAATTTATTAGCATTTTATGCTTTGACCTCTCCTAAATTATTGGATAGGGCCATCAAACCAGGCGATGAAATTATTACTGTTGCAGCTGGTTTTCCTACAACTATTAATCCAATGATTCAATTTGGATGTGTTCCTGTATTTGTAGATGTTGATATTCCTACATACAACATAAAGGCTGAAGATATTGAAAAAGCAATTTCACCTAAGACTAAGGCAATAATGATTGCACATGCATTAGGGAATCCGTTTAACTTAAGTGTTGTAATGGCAATTGCTAAAAAGTATAATCTTTGGGTTGTGGAGGATGATTGCGATTCTTTAGGAGCAACTTATGAAGGAAAAAAAACTGGAACATTTGGAGACTTAGCAACGCTTTCTTTTTATCCAGCTCATCATATTACAATGGGGGAAGGAGGGGCAGTTTTAGTTAACAATGCTTCTCTTAAGAAAATTACAGAAAGTTTTAGGGATTGGGGTAGAGATTGTTGGTGCGCTCCTGGAACTGATAATACATGCGGTGAACGATATTGTCAAAAACTAGGCGATTTGCCGGAAGGGTATGACCATAAGTACACTTATTCTCATATTGGATTTAATTTAAAAGTCTCAGATATGCAAGCGGCTGTGGGTTTAAGCCAGTTAACCAAAGCTGACCATTTTGTGACTAGAAGAAAAGAAAATCACGCAATACTTTCTGAAATGTTTATCGAATTTGAAGAGCATTTTATTTTGCCAAAAGCGACTGAAAATTCAGATCCAAGTTGGTTTGGATTTATGTTAACTATTAGAGAAGAAAGTCCAATTGATAGAAACAAATTTGTTGAATATTTAGAACAAAATAAAATTGGAACTAGATTGTTCTTTGGCGGCAACCTTTTAAGACAACCAGCATACTATAATTTAAACCATCGAAAAATTGATGATTTAAAAAATACTGATTTGATAATGAACAATTCATTTTGGTTGGGTGTATGGCCTGGCTTACATCAAGTTCATTACGATTATATTATTGAGCGTACTAGAAATTATTTAAAAGGCATATAAATTGAAGGTATTAATAACGGGAGGCAATGGTTTTTTGGGAAGTGCCTTGGCATATAAATGTTTGAATAAAAACTATAATGTTTATTTGTTATTGAGGAAAAATTCTAATACAAATAGGATTAAAAACAATATCGAAAATTTTAAAATATTTAGATATTATAACGATATCGATATTGATAATTTTATCACATCTATAAAGCCAGATGTTATAATACATACAGCATGTTGTTATGGTCGGAAAAGCGAGTCGCCACTGGAAATATTTGATACCAATTTTAGGTATGGCTTAACTATTATAAATGCTTTAAATAAATTAAATAAAGAAGTTATATTCTTAAATTCTGCTACTTCTTTGCCACCCAATCTTAATTATTATTCACTAAGCAAGCACCAATTTTCTGAATTAGTAAAATATTCGAGTGAAATAACCTCAAGTAAAATAAAATTTTTTGACATAGTACTTCAACATATATATGGACCAAATGACGATAAATCAAAATTTATTACATATGTAATTAATGCATGTCTTTCAAATGAAAAAAAATTACAACTTACTGCCGGTGAACAATTAAGAGATTTTGTGTATATAGATGATGTTGTAGATGCTTACTTATTCATAATTAACAATTTAAAGGATGTTAATACCTATGATAAAATTGAAGTCGGATCAGGTCATGCAATAAGTATTAAAGAATTAGTGCTGAAAATACATGAGATCGCAAAATCAACAACATATTTAGATTTTGAAGCACTTCCATATCGAAAAGACGAAATAATGTTTAGCAAGGCGGATCTAGGTTATCTTAATAGTCTAGGATGGAGTCCAAAGTTTGACATTTTTTCAGGAATTGAAAAAACAATAAAAATGGAAAAATAATGAAGTTATTAATTACAGGTGGTTGCGGTTTTTTAGGAAGTAATCTTTCGGCTCATGCAATTAAAATTGGCATTGATTTGTGTGTATTTGATAATTTATATAGAAATGGATCTATTGAAAATTACAATTGGTTAAAAGGAAAAGGAAATTTCAAGTTTGTTCATGGAGATATTCGTTCACACAATGATATACAAAAAGTAATTTCAACATTCCAACCAGATGTAATTTTTCATCTAGCTGGTCAAGTTGCAATGACAACATCAATTAGTAATCCACAGATGGATTTTGAAGTAAATGCAATAGGAACATTTAACTTAATTGAGGCAGTAAGAAAATATGTACCCGGTTGTGGTATTATATATTCTTCAACAAATAAAGTTTATGGGGATTTAGAGCAATTTAATTATGAAGAAACTGAAAAACGATATATATGTAAGGATATGCCTGATGGTTTTAATGAAGAAATTCCCTTATCATTTCACTCTCCATATGGATGTTCTAAGGGTACGGCTGATCAATATTTAATCGATTATAACAGAATTTTTAATTTAAAAACTGTTGTTTTTAGACATTCATCTATGTATGGTGGTAGGCAATTTGCAACTGAAGATCAAGGATGGGTTGGTTGGTTTTGTAAAATGGCTGATGAAACAAAAAAAGGCAATCGTCATCAACCATTTACAATATCTGGTAATGGGAAACAAGTTAGAGACGTTCTTCATTGTGAAGACATGATAAGTTTGTATTTTAGTTCTGTTAGTAAAATAGATCAAATTGCTGGCCAGTCATTTAATATAGGAGGGGGTATGCAAAACAGCCTTTCGTTATTAGAATTATTTGAAATTTTAGAAAATGAAATTTCAAATAAGCTAGAATATGTTACATTAAAACCTAGAGAGAGTGATCAGAGAGTATTTGTATCTGATTTAACAAAAATTAAAAAATATGTCAACTGGGAGCCCAAAATGAATAAAATAGATGGTGTTGTTAATATGCTCCAATGGATTCAAAATTCTAAATAGAACTAAAAATTAAAAGTTTAGATAAGATACGAAATCTGTTAATCGGATTTATTAAATATAAATTTAATAATAATCTAGAATTAATTAAAATCATTAATAATACCTCTTGGTTATTTGCTGATAGACTATTGAGAATGTTATCATCTTTAATTGTAGGAGTCTGGCTAGCCAGGTATCTAGGTCCTGAAAATTTTGGAACATTAAGTTATGTAATTTCATTTACCACATTATTTTTTTCAATAGCTACACTTGGTCTAGACAGTATTATAGTACATAAACTAATTATTGATCCCGAAAATGAAAAAACGACATTAGGTACAATTTTCATATTGCAAGTCTTGGGAGGTGTTTTTGCATATATCATTTTATTTTTTTCAATCCGACTGACTAATCCACAACAACTATTAGTTATCTCAATGACATTGATTTATGGCTTAATTTTATTGCTGAAGTCATTCGAAGTATTTAAATATTGGTTTGAATCAAGATTACAATCAAAACTCTCGGTTTGGGTTGAAAATATCGTCTATTTTGCTTTTGTCTTTGTGAAGATTATTTTTATTATTTACGGTGTTTCTTTGATCATGTTGACGTATATAATGTTGATAGAGGCTATAATAACCGCATTGGGATTATCTTTAATTTACATAAATAAATATGGATCTATTAAACTATGGAATTTCAATATCAATCGTAGTTTGTTTTTTTTAAAAGATAGCTGGCCATTTATAATTTCAGGTATTGCAGTTGTTATTTATACAAGAATCGATTCAATTATGTTGGGTCAAATGTTAGGAAATAAATCAGTTGGAATATATTCTGTAGCATTACGTATTAGCGAAATATGGTACTTTATACCTATGACTGTTGTAGCTTCAACTTTTCCATCAATTATTGAATCAAAAAGAATTAGCGAGGAGGCTTATTTAAATAAATTTAAAAAACTTTTTAAATTCTTATTTTGGACTGCATTATTTTTATCAGTTTGTACATCCTTTTTTGCAAAATTTGCGATAAGTTTATTATATGGCGATAAATATATTGAATCGGCAAGCATATTAGTTTTACAAACCTGGTCAGGCATATTTGTTTTTTTAGGTGTTGCAGGTGGAAGGTGGTTTTTAGCAGAAAATTTACAAAATCTATTAATATATAGAACAATTTCAGGAGCAATTATTAATATAGGATTAAATATTATATTAATTCCAAAGTATGGAATACACGGAGCTGCATGGGCAACATTGATTTCACAAGCTGTTGCAAATATATTTTCCAATGCAATTGGTAAGAGGTCTCGCCCATTGTTTTATATGCAAGTTGAATCAATTTTCGGGTTTCTTAAACCACAAAAATTGTAATAATAATATATGTTCAAACTTCGTTTTTATTTAATTACTTTATTAAAGTTTTTAAAAATTGACACTTTTTTTTATAAATTAAAATTTTTTAAAAGAAGAATAATTCTATTTATAGACTGCTTGTCTATCAAAAATAAAGAAAATAAGTCTGGCGTTTTGTTGATTAGACTAGATGCTATTGGTGATTTTATAATATGGCTTGATTCTGCAAAAGAATATAGAGCTAATTTTCCAGATCAAAGAATCACCTTGTTGGCGAATAGTTTATGGGCTGACTTGGCAGCAAATTTGCCATATTGGGATGAGGTTATTGGCATTAATGTAAATTATTTCAAAACTAATTTATTATACAGATCAAAAGTAATTAAACAAATATCAAATAATGGTTTTCTAATCTCAATACATCCAAATTCTTCTAGATCACTTTTAGTTGGAGATAGCATTATACGGGCTTCGTGCTCCAAAATTAGAATTGGTGCAGAAGGTGATTTAAATAATATCTATTTTTTTGAAAAAAAACTTTCTAATAAATGGTACACGAAACTAATAGATAATCAAAATGATAATAAATTAGAATTAATTCAAAATTCTCATTTTGTTTCAAAGCTTTTCAATAAGTCAATTAAGCCAAATTTACCATATTTGCCTATAAGTAATCTACCTAATAAAATCTTAATAAAAGAAAAATATTTTATAATCGCACCTGGTGCATCTTGGATAGGCAGACAATGGTCGATTGAAAGCTTTACATTTGTAATAAACAAAATAGCAACTCAACACAATTTACTACCAGTTCTCTGTGGTTCTAATAGTGAAAAAGAACTTTGTCAGAATATTATTAAAAATGTAACTATACCTTGTTTAAATTTAGCAGGAAATACTAACTTGCCCCAACTTGTTGAATTGATTCGTGATGGTGTGTTTGTTTTAGCAAATGAAAGTTCAAGTGTACACATTGCTACTGCTGTTAAAACAATTTCATTTTGTATTACAGGTGGAGGACATTTTGGGAGATTTGTACCTTATCCAATAAATAACAATGAAATATCGCCTATAGTTCTATTTGAGAAAATGGATTGTTATTTTTGTAATTGGAATTGTAGGATTGCTCATGACCCATCCGGCCCTGTACCTTGTATAAGCAAAATATCTCCTGATAAAGTAGTCAATGAAATAAACTTATTTCTAACACATAATTAATTTATTTTATAAAAATTAAATAAAACAAAAATGCAGATTAAAACAAAAAAATCGCCTAAAATATTAACTAAAGATTCTGATGGAACTATAAATGGATACTTGGTGCCATTGTACAATATAAATGACAACTTTTTTGAAAAAGGTAAAGAGCCCCAGCAAGTTTATATGACTGTAATTGATGTTGAAAAAATAAAAGGACCACATTTGCATTATATAAGAACCGGTTGTTTTACATGTATAAAAGGGAATGCTAGATTTATCTTAAAGACTGAGAAGGGGTATGAAATATTTTATAGCGGAGAAGATTACGAATATCAATCAGTAATAGTACCTACTGGAACGCCCGCAGCTTTGCAAAATATAGGTCAAGAAGAAGCTTTTGTTTTAAATATGCCAAATCCAGCATGGACTCCAACTATGTCAGATGAGTATTCTGCTGATTTTTCTGATTTTGATTTTAATAATTTAAAATAAACCTCGAATGAAATCTATTAATATTTTATTAGATAAAATTAATGATGATTCAAATACTCTTAATTTAAGAACCGCAATAGAAAACGATATTGAGAATTTAAGAACATGGAAAAACATGAATAAAGATTTCTTTTTTTATAAAAAAGAAATCTCTGAGTCGCAACAAAAAGAATGGTTTAATCAATATTTAAATAGACCTGATGATTATATCTTTATTGTTGAACTAAATAATCAATTCCCTATTGGATGTATGGGTATTAGGAAACTTGACAAAGAATGGGATGCTTATAATATAATATTAGGTGAATCTGAATTTGGAAGAAAGGGTTATATGAGCATTGCATTTAAAAAAATGCTAGATTTTGCTTTTAATTGCGAATCACTTCCAATAACTTTAAAAGTTCTCAAAGAAAATCCTGCAGTAACTTGGTATGAGAAAAATGGGTTTAAAAAGATAGCAATAGAAGACTCCCATTTTTATATGAAATATATTTCTTAATCTTAAATCTTAAAATCATGATTTCAGTTTTTGGATCTTTAGTTGGAGAAAATGAAATTGCAAATGTTGTTTCATGTATGCAAAGTCAATGGATGGGCTTTGGAAAGCATGTTGATACTTTCGAGAGTAAATACATGCAAAAGTATTCATTATCATCTTTTGCAATGGTAGATAGTGGATCTAATGCTTTATACATGGCAGTTAAATTATTAAATTTACCTGCAGGCTCAGAGATAATTCTACCAAGTTTTACATGGGTTTCATGTGCACAAGCAGTATTGCTTGCTGGACATGTGCCTGTTTTTTGTGATGTTGACATTGAAACAATGAATGTCAGAAAAGAAGATATAGAACCTAAAATCACAAAAAAGACAGGCGCAATAATGGTTGTACACTATGCGGGTCTTGCTGTAGACATGGACCCAATTTTGGAGCTAGGATTTCCTGTTATTGAAGATGCAGCACATGCTATTGATACAACATATAAAGGTAAACCTTGTGGTGCAATTGGAACAGTTGGTATATTTAGTTTTGATGCAGTTAAAAATTTAACAGTTGGTGAAGGGGGAGGGATTACTTCAAAAGATTCTTCATTAATTGAACGTGCTAAGGTTATGAGATATTGTGGAATTGGAAAATCCGGTTTTGATTCTGCAATGGCTAATGCAGGTGAAAAAGCTAGGTGGTGGGAGTACAATATAAAAGAGGCATTTATTAAAATGTTACCTACAAACTTAGCAGCAAATATAGGAATTGCGCAATTAGATCGTATTGATGAATTACAACAGAGAAGAAAAGATATTTGGAATAAATATCAGAATGCCTTTGCTAATTTGACTGAAATAGTAACACCAAAAGAATCATTAGATGGCGATAGACACTCATATTTTACGTATTGTATACGTGTTCCCAGACGTGATGAGCTTGCTCATTATTTATTGTCTGAGCAGATTTACACAACCCTAAGATATCATCCATTACACTTGAATCCACTTTATAAGCAAATGGATGTTGTGCTGCCAAATTCTGAAATTTTGAATCAAGAAGCCCTTAGCATACCACTTCATCCTCGTTTAACAGATCAAGAAGTTGATCTTGTAATAAATAAAATCATTGAATTTTACAAACGCTAATTTGTAAATAATTTATTTTAATTAGATGGAGCTAGCTGTTATTACAATTCCTGTTTATAAACGAATTGATCATTTAAAGAAGTGTATTGAATCTCTAAAAAATAATAGTTTAGCAAAAGAATCAATCTTATATATATACTCAGATTCTCCTGCCAAGAACGATATAGAAGCAGTATTAAACCTCAGAAGATATATCAAAAACATAAAAGGCTTTAAACAAGTAATCATTAAGGAGCAATCTGAAAATAAAAACTTACAAAACATTGTCGAATCTATAGAGGAGCCCTTACAAACTCATGGAAAAATTATCTATTTAGAAGAAGATTTAGAAGTTTCTACAAGTTTTCTTGAGATCATGAATAAGGCATTAGACTTTTATTCAGAAGATGATTTTATATTTAGTGTTTCAGGATATACTCTACCATGTTTTAGTAATGAAAACCCATTAAGCTTCAGGTCGTCATACTCTTTTTCTGCTTGGGGTTGTGGACTATGGCAATCTAAATATTTACACTATAAAAAATATATAGAATTTAGAAGTATTTCAGATAGGTTAAATCATAATCTTATATTTAGAATTAAATTCATAATTAATCATAGACTTCACCAGTATCTTCATTATAAAGAAAAAAGTGACATAAATAGATTAACTCCTGATTTATCAATAGGATTTTATATTTGGGATGTAAATAAGGTTCAAATATTTCCAAGCAGACCAATTGTAGGCACAAATGGATTTGATGGTTCTGGTTGGCATTGTGGAATTGATCCAAAATTCAACAATCAACAAATTGCTGAAATATTGCATGAAAATATATTTTTTACTAAAACATTCAATATTGAAGAAGCTAGATTCAATTTTGAAAAAATTAAAAAATTTCATAATCTTAATTTATTACAAGACATTAAATCATTAATAAAATATTTATTAAAAAAATTTCGATTTTGAAATAAAACATGACTGATATATCTATAAAAATTCCCCTGTTATCTATTGCTATTCCTACTTACAATAGACCACAAAAATTAAGAAAGTGCCTACTTTCTATTATAAATCAAATTTCTGAAGAAGTAGAAATTGTAGTTACTGATAATTCAGATAACAACGAATCATACTTTGTCATAAAAGAACTTATTGATAAATCAGGAGTAAATATTAATTATTATCACAACGAGGTAAATATTGGTTTGGATGGAAATTTTTATGAAGGAGTAAAGAGGTCAAATGGTATATATGTTCATTGGTTGTCTGATGATGATGAACTGATGCCTAATATATTAAGTACATTATTATGTTTTATTGCAAAAATTAAAGATACTAAATCATTTGTTTTTTTGAATTCAATCGGATTTGAAGAAAAAGATAATGAAAGACTTTGGAAAACTCCGTGGTTAAAATTAAATGGAAAGGAATGTTTTGATGATGTTGAGAATGCCTTAAATGAAATAGGGAGTGATATGACTTTTGTCTCGTCTTATTGTTTTCATAGAGAAAGTTGGATTAATGTAAGTGCCCCTTCAAAACATTTTGGTACTAATCTTTATCTTACTTATACATTGATGGCCTTTCTTGGAAAATATCGATCTATGTTTTTTATTAGAACCCCAATAATAGCTCATCGACATGATTATACCGGAAATTTTCACTTATTAAGACCGTTTACAATTGAATTGCAGAAAGCATTAGTCAATTATTCTTCAGAATGCGGATTAGACAAAAAGAAATTAATCAAGGTTTATAATAATATACTTTCAAAATTAGTTTTTGAATTAATTGTTGGAATTAAATGCAATTATTTTATACCAAAAGGGAAAATTAACTACATGAGTGATGTTGTTTTCCCATGTTGGAGACGAAAAGCTTTTTGGTTTAAATTATTCCCTGCAATATTGTTACCTCAAACTGGATATACAATACTTAGATACATTAGAAAAACAGTTAAGAAGAAAATTTACAATTAAACATGAATAATCCTAAAGTTTCTATAATCACACCTTCATATAATCAAGGTAAATTTATTGAGGAAACAATTCTTTCTGTTATCAACCAATCGTATCGAAATATTGAATTTATTGTAATTGATGCTTGTAGTACGGATGAAACTCAAGAAGTATTAAAAAAGTATTCTAATAATATTGATATAATAAAAATTGAAAAAGATAATGGTCAAGCAGATGCAATAAATAAAGGTATTAAATTAGCTACAGGAGATTTAATTACATGGATAAATTCCGATGACTTGCTTTATGAAAATTCAATCGAAAAAGTAGTATCAATTTTTAATCAAAATAATGATATTGATTTTATTTATGGTGATGTGGATATAATAGATGTAAATTCAAATAAAATTAGAGTGTTAAAGGGAGATCAAATCCATGTTCCAAGTGTCTTTTTCCATTTGGATTTACCTATACCCCAGCAGGGATCAATTTGGAAAAAAGAAATTAATAACGAGATTGGATTGCTGAATTTAAATTGGCATTATGTATTAGATAGAGAATATTTTTTAAGACTATGTCTTAAATATAAATTATTATATATACCAAACATACTTGGAGCTTTTAGACAACATTTCGATTCAAAATCAATACGACTTAAAGATAGTTGGATAAATGAGTTGCCTACAATGTATAAACAATTAATTAACAGCAATTTCTGGAAATCAGAAAATCATCTTTTGAAATTAATTATTATTTCTTCTGCAGAAATTCACTGTGTATATATAGCAATGAATCAAAAACAGATTAAACTTGGATTAGTACACTTTTTTAAAGCTATTTCAATTTTCCCTCTAATAATATTTTTTCCACATATATATTATAAAGGATTTAATAGATTATTAAGATTGTTTTTCAATGAATAATTATAACAATGACACTTTATCGATAATTGTTACTTATAATCCGGAGAATGTAAGCAAATTAAATACTATTATTGAGATCATCTCCTATGAATCAGATGTAATATTAATAGACAATAGTGATGATGAAAAAATTATACTTGATATTGCATCTACAATAATTAGTGCCAAATTTCTTATTCAGTTTAAAGAAAATAAGGGGTTGGCTTTTGCTCAAAATATAGGAATTGAAAAAGCGTTGTATTTAAATTACAAGTTTGTTTTATTGTTGGATGATGACAGTATTCCTGAAGAAAATTTTATTTTAAATATTTTAAGTTTATTTCATGAGATTGTAAAGGAATCAAAAGGTAGCGTTGGATCTATATCAGCAAGACCCCTTTTTGTCAATGGAAATAAACCAATTGATTTATCTAATGCCAAAATAAATTTTAAAAATAAATTTACCAGATATAATTTAATGAATAGTTCTGGAACATTAATCCCAACATCTGTTTTAAGGGATGTTGGATCAATGAATGAAGATCTATTTATTGATTTGGTTGACTTTGATTGGTGCTGGAGAGCATCTTTTAAAAAATACGCACATTTTTTATGTAGAGATTTGAGTTTTAAACATAGTCTAGGTGACAATACTAAAAATATTTTTGGTATTAAAATAAGTAAAGGAAGTCCAATTAGAAATTATTATACATACAGAAATTTATTTATTTTAATGGGCAAAGATTATGTTCCAATTTCATGGAAAATATCATCAATTATTAAATTGCCAATAAAAATATGTTATCAAATTCTTTTTTTTGAAGATAAGTTGTTGCGGATAAAATTTATAATAAAAGGATTAAGGGCTGGATATTTTAAAGAATTAGGTAAATACAAACCTTAAAAAATAAATAAATTGCGAATTCCAATTTTTGTTTTGCTATGGTTTATATTTTGGTTGGTTCTTGCTAATTTTTCAATTGGTGGGATTTCCCCCATTTCCTATAAAACGAATCTTGTTGCAATAATTGGCGTTTTTGGTATGATTTTTGGCATGTTTATTGCCTCAAACTCGAAAATAATTGGACTTCTTGAATTTAAGAATCATAAGTATGAGAACAGGTTAGAAAGTTTCTTTTCGTTTTTTAAGCCAATTTCTTTAATAATAGTATTAGGTTTATTATTAAAATTTATATGGATTTTTATTTCAGATCCATTATTGGTTTCTAGATTAGCCTTATTTGGTAATGAAGAAGAACCAAGTATAATTTTTGGTTCACAGCAATTACTTTTATTATACACAATATTTATAAAGACAATTTTAAAATGTTTAGTAATAATTGGTTTTTATCTTTCATTTATTAAAAAAAAGTCAAAATATTTCCTAATTGCAAATTTAATATGGTTATTAGATTCAATACTTTTTTTAGGAAGAGGTGCCCTGTTAGAGTTTATCTTTCAAATATTGTTTTATTTATTATTATGTAAAACATTTAAAATTACTTTCAGTAAGTCGACTAAGAATATATTAGTTAGTACATTTCTTTTTTTAGTATTACTAGCACCACTCATGAGTTTGATTAGAGGCGATGAAGAAAAATTTAATGTAAAAAACTTTTTTTATAGTCAAGTTATTAATTATCATACAGTAGGATTTGTAATTTTTGATCAAGAATTAAACACAAATGGCTCAAGATTAAATACTACCACTTCATACGGCCGTGCTTCACTTGGAGGATTAGAAAGAATCGTTGTCTTATTTGTACGAAGGTTTGATAAAAATATTGATTCAGTATCAGGACAAAATGGGGAATATTTAAATGAATTTAGGCTATTAGGAAAAAGTGAAGATGGGACTGAGTTATATTATAACGCTTTTGCCACAATTTTATATACTTTTTACTTAGATGGAGGAGTTATATTTGTTTTTTTAGGTTTTTCATTTTTCTCTTTTTTTTTAACTAGAACATCTATGTTGGTTGCAAAAAATAAATTAGAATATTTACCACTTTTATATGTTTTATTTCAATCTGGAATTAACTCACTATATGGATCACCAATTGAAAATTCTATATTTTGGTATGTTATTTTTATTCTATTTCTCTTTAGGAAACTTCCTTATTTCAAATCAAAAAATTATACAATATGATAAGTAAAGATTTATTTGAAAAAAACTTAACTGAACATCAAGAACTATTTTCAAACTTAAAAAAAATTGAAAATAATGTAACTGAAGTAATTCAATTGATTGTTAAATCATTGAAATCTGGAGGAAAAATTATGTTTTGTGGAAATGGAGGCTCAGCTGCTGACTGTCAACACTTGGCGGCTGAATTTACCGGAAGATTTATTAAAGATAGAGATCCAATAGCTGCACTTTCCTTAACAACTGACACTTCTGCACTTACTTGTATTTCGAATGATTATAGTTTTGAAGATGTATTTACAAGGCAACTATTAGCTTTAGGAAAACAAGCAGATTGTTTAATTGCTATTTCAACATCTGGTAATTCTAAAAACGTAATTAATGCGGTAAAAAAAGCTAATGAATTAGGAATCATTACAATTGGATTACTAGGTAATTCAGGTGGTGATTTAATCAAAATTTGTAAAACAAGTATTCTCGTCAGTCATTCTACTACCGCACGTATACAAGAAGCTCATATATTTATTGGACATACTATTTGTGGTGCAGTTGAGGTTGAGCTAAATCTAATTTAATTTTCTTATGATTTTGAATAATTCTGAAATTTTGGTAATAGGTGACGTTATGTTGGATCGTTACTGGTATGGTGTAACTAATAGAATATCTCCTGAAGCTCCAGTGCCAATTGTTAACATGATTTCAGAAGAAGACAGGCTCGGTGGTGCTGGAAATGTTGCAATGAATCTTGTGAATTTAAATATTCAAACTAAAATCATTGGTTTAATTGGAAGTGACGACAATGGTGCTATCGTTAATCAATTATTGCTAAGTAATAATATCTCATCAATTTTAATTCCGCTTCCAGAGTTTGTTACAATTACCAAACTAAGAATTTTATCTAGTAATCAACAATGCATTAGAGTTGATTTTGAAAAAAAAATTGTTACTTATAAATTAGAATTACTAATTGAAAAAATTAGTCAAGAAATTTCTAATGCAAAAGTTGTTATATTGTCGGATTATAACAAAGGAACACTTTTATATTCTGAAAAAATAATTGAAATAGCAAGGGTCAATAATATTCCGATAGTGGTTGACCCAAAAGGTCTGAAATTTGAGAAATATAGAGGCGCTACAATTATTACTCCAAATTTATCAGAATTTTTAGCTGTAGTAGGCAAGTGTGATAACGAAGGTGAAATAGAGACGAAGGCCCAACATTTAATAAATTTATTAGATTTAAATGCTTTATTACTTACAAGGGGTGAACATGGGATGACATTGTTTGAAAAAGACATGCCTCCATACCATTTATCAGCAGTTGTGCAGAATGTTTTCGATGTAACTGGAGCTGGAGATACAGTTGTTGCTACATTGTCTGCATGTCTTGCTTCTAATATCCCTTTAAGAGATGCCGTTAAATTTTCAAATATAGCTGCTGGTATTGTAGTATCAAAAATTGGGACAACACCAGTTACATTGAACGAATTGCAGAATGAAATAATTAATCAATTAAAAAGTTAAAATAATAATTCATGAAAAATAATTCAGTAATTAATAAAATAAATAATGATAAAAATTCTATCCTGGAATTGGGTTGTGGAAAGAAGAAAAAGAATTCAAATTATATTAGTATTGATATACTTGATTCTCCAGAAGTAGACATACGAGGGGATGTTTTTGAAATACTTTCTCAGATTAACGATGGTGTTATTGATGAAATCCATTCTTCACATTTCATTGAACATATTGATGATTTAGAATTATTATTAAGAGAATGTTCCAGGGTATTAAGAAAAGGTGGTAAATTTTATGCACGTGTACCACATCATTCAAATCCATATTTCTATTCAGATTATACACATAAGAGATTTTTTGGATTATACACTATGCAATATTTTTGCAAGAGCAAATATTTTCATAGAATAGTTCCAAATTATGATATTGATTTTCAACTTTCAATATCAGAAATAAAAATTTTGTTTGGAGCTGAAAGGCCGTTTTATTTAAAATATATTATTGGTAAATTTTACAATAAATTTTTTAATTGCTCAGTCTTAATGAAAGAATATTATGAAACTAATTTATCAAAAATATTTCCTTGTACTGAATTAGATATAGAATTGCAAAAACAATAATGATAATGAATTATATATTAGTTACAGGTGGTGCGGGATTTATTGCAACCCACTTAATTGAAGAACTTATTGAAGATGAAAATAATTACATAGTTGTTGTAGACAATCTTTCAATGTGTAATGATAAAAATATCTCAAAATTTTATACAAGACATAATTTTACATTTCATAAAGCAGAGTTGACTAATTATGTTGAATTACAAAAAATATTTGAAAAATATAATTTCACGAGAGTTTATCATTTTGCAGCAAACTCTGACATAAGCAAGAGTTACACTAATCCAAGTATTGACTATAATAACACTTTTAATAGTACCTGGAATGTTTTAGAATTATTAAGAATTAATGGTATTAAAGAATTTATATTTGCTTCGACTTCTGCAATTTTTGGCGAGGTTGGTGATAATATAATAGATGAAAATTTTGGTCCAATATTACCAATTTCTCATTACGGAGCTGGAAAACTTGCTTCTGAGGCATTCATTTCTTCATTTGCATACAATTATGAAATTCAATCATTAATCGTTAGATTCCCTAACGTTATAGGAGAATATTCAACACATGGAGTAATCTATGATTTTATAAATAAACTAAAAGTTAATTCTGATGAATTAGTTGTTTTAGGAGATGGAAAGCAAGAGAAATCATATTTATATGTAAAAGATCTAATTAATGCAATCAAGTATGCTTGGGATGCAAAAACAGAGAAAGTAGATATATTTAACATCGGAGGCATTGACACTATCAGTGTTTCTGAAATTGCTCAAATTGTTGTTGAAAATATTGGTCAAAATTCTACAATAACATATACTGGTGGTGATCGTGGATGGAAAGGAGATGTGCCTAAATTCTCGTATAATATTAATAAGATTTTGAGCACAAACTGGAAACCAATTTTAAATTCAAGGGAAGCAGTTGAGTTAACAGTAAAAAAATTAATTAAAGAAATATGGTAATAAGCAAAACACCTTTTAGAATAAGTTTTGTTGGTGGTGGAAGTGATCTTCCATCTTACTATTTAAATCACGGAGGTGCTGTATTAAGCACTAGTATTGATAAATATATTTATTTGTCAATGCATAGTTATTTTGTTGATAATAAGTACTTTCTGAAATACTCTAAAAATGAATTAGTAGATTCAATAGATGAAATTAAGCACCCTATAATCAGAGAAGTATTTAAACATTTTGATATCAAAGGTGTTGACTTTAATAGTAGTGCCGATTTGCCGTCAGGAACTGGAATGGGTTCTTCTTCTGCATTTACATCTGGTTTAATTAACTTGTGCTGTACATACAAAGGTGTATACATGTCTAGAGAATCAATTGCGGATTTAGCTTGTAAAATAGAGATCGAAATTTTAAAGGAACCAATAGGCAAACAGGATCAGTATGCATGTGCTGTAGGTGGATTAAATTTTATTGAATTTAATAAAGACAATACTGTAAACGTTGAGAAGATTCATTTAGATGTTGAATGTAGCCGAACTATGTCTAATAATTTGTTATTATTTTACTTGGGTAATACAAGAAGTGCGTCAAGTGTTTTAAGTGAACAAAAACAAAACATTGAAGATGGAAAGAAAATTGAAAATTTGGGAAAAATGGTTCAACTTGCTTATGAACTAAAATCTGAAATCTTAAAAGGAGAAATCGATGCATTGGGAGAGAGTTTACACAAAGGCTGGATTTTAAAAAAAGAACTAGCTTCTGGTATTTCTAGTCAAAATATTGATTACTATTATGATTTAGCTATTAAAGCTGGAGCAATTGGTGGTAAATTGCTTGGCGCCGGTGGTGGTGGTTTTTTATTATTTTATGTTAAACAAAGCAATCAGCAATCAGTGAAAAATGCTCTAAAAGATTTAACATATACTGAATTTAATTTCGATAACTCAGGAACTAAAATTATATATTAAAATGGAAAAATCAATTAAGAACTATTTAGGAAATTTAGTTACAACTATCCAATCATTAAATATTGAAGAGTTCACTAATGTTGCAAACGTATTAAGAAATGCTCGTTCAAAAGGAAAACGTATTTTTATTTTTGGTAATGGAGGAAGTGGTTCTACGGCAACACATTTTGCTTGTGATATTAATAAAGGCGTATCATATGGAAAAAAAGAAAGATTTAAAGTTATCTGTTTGAATGATAATATTCCAACCATGTTAGCATATAGTAATGATGTTGGATATGATGTAGTTTTCAAAGAACAACTAGAAAATTTTGTGGAACAAGATGATGTTGTAATTGGTATAAGTGGTAGTGGAAATTCAAAAAATGTTTTGTATGCAATGGAATTGGCAAAATCAAAGTCTGCAATAACAATTGGAATTACTGGATTTATGGGAGGAAAACTAAGGGAAATTTCCGACTATTCTATTAATGCAAATTTCAATGATATGCAAATATCTGAAGATATCCATATGATTTGGGTACATATAATGATGAAATGTTTTGAGAATGACTTATAAGTCAAGTGTTTTAATGTCCTTGTTTTATAAAGAGGACCCTAATTATCTTGAAACTACTTTTTCTTCATTAGCGAATCAAACTCGAAAAGCAGATGAAATAATCGTAGTAATTGAAGGAGAATTACCAGTATCATTAATTAAGATATTAGATAAATGGGAGAATTATTTTGGTAGTGACATTTTTATAAAAGTTTATGCAAAAGAAGAAAAAGGTTTTGTTGCATGTCTAAATTTGGGCTTAAAAAAGGCAAAAAATGATGTTATAATTAGAGTTGATACAGATGATTTTAGTGAGCCAAATAGAATTGAAGTTCAACTTGCTGAATTTGAAAAAGATTCTAAATTGGCATTATTGTCTGGACAACTTGCAGAATATGATGAGTATTTAGAAGGAGATCCTAAAATTAGGAGAGTTCCATTAGAATACTTAGACATCATAAAATATGCTAAAATTAGAAATCCAATAAATCATCCAACTTCAGCTTATAAGAGAAAGGTTGCATTAGATTTAGGTTTATATCCAAATGTGGGATCCAATGAAGATTATGCATTTTTTACTACTTTCCTAAAACATAATCATTATACAAAAAATTTGGACTCACAATTAGTGAAAGCAAGGACTGGTAATGCTTTATATGTAAGAAGAAGAGGCAAGAAGTACCTTAGAGGAGAGTTAGAGTGCCTCAAGTATATATATCATATCGGGTTTTTCTCATATCCAATTTATCTATTTCATATTTCTTCAAGAATTGTAATCAGAAATATGCCTGTAGATTTAATTCGTTTTATATATAAATTTTTAAGATAGATGAAGGAGGTTGTTATTCTTGCTGGCGGATTCGGAACAAGATTAAAATCAGTAGTAAATGATTTGCCGAAATGTTTAGCTGATGTAGCTGGAAAGCCATTTTTATCTTATTTATTAGATAGTCTTATTGATTACAAATATGAACATTTTATTTTTTCTCTAGGTTATAAATCACAAAATATTATTGATTTTGTAAACTTAGAGTATCCCAATTTAAATGTTACTTTCTCAATTGAAAAAGAGCCTTTGTATACTGGTGGTGCAATTAGATTAGCACTAGAAAGCTCTAAATCAAATAATTTATTGATAATTAATGCTGATACATATTTCGGGTTTGATTTAAATAATTTTCTGGATTCACATATAAATAAGAACGCAGATATATCAATTGCGCTTAAATATATGGAAAAATTTGACAGATATGGTGTTGTCAAATTTGATAATCATTATTATATAAATAGTTTTGAAGAGAAAAAATATCAAGATAGTGGATACATAAACTGTGGATATATAATTCTTAAAAAAGATGTATTGATGGGTATGCCTTTAAATATTCCATTCTCTTTTGAAAAAGACTTTTTATTTTTAAATCTTTCAAAATTGAAAGTTTTAGCGTTTACTGATAATGCATATTTTATTGATATTGGTATACCAGAAGATTTTGCGAAAGCAAATATTGACTTTGAAGGAATTAGCTCACTCATTGATTTAAATTCCAAATAATTTTGATACTACTTTCTGGAAGTACAGGTTTTTTAGGAACTTATTTATTTAATAATATTCACAATAATATTATTAAAACACTCAATCGTAATTCAGGTGACTATGTAGCTGATTTGTCAATTGAAGTCCCAAATATATCGGACAGATTTGATTTAGTTATACATAGTGCAGGAATGGCACATATTAATCCACAAACGGAGAATGCAAAAAAATCATTTTTTTGCATTAATGTTAACGGAACAAGAAATTTATTAAAAAGCTTAGAAAATTCAAAACCTAATAAGTTTGTTTTCATTAGTTCAGTAAGTGTCTATGGGTTAACCAATGGTGAAAACATAAAGGAATCGACGCCTTTGTTGGCGCAAGATCCTTATGGAAAAAGTAAAATTGAAGCGGAGGAGATTGTAAAACAATGGTGCGAAGAACAGAACGTAATTTGTACAATTCTACGCTTGCCTTTAGTAGTTGGTGAAAATCCACCAGGAAATTTAGGTGCAATGATTCGCGGAATTAATAAAGGGTATTATTTTAATATTGGTGGCGGAGATTCGAATAAGAGTATGGTTTTAGCCACAGACGTCGCTAAATTTATTTTAAAGGCTGCAGAAAAGGGTGGTACGTATAACTTAACTGATGGTTGCCATCCATCATTTAGTGAATTAAGCAAAAAAATTGCTAGTAAGATGGGCAAATCCTACGTGCCAAATTTGCCGAAATTATTTGCTTATTTACTTGCAAAACTTGGTGACCATTTGGGTAATAAGTTTCCAATAAATTCAGACAAATACTTAAAAATAACTTCTACTTTAACATTTGATGATAATAAAGCTAGAATAGCTTTTGGTTGGAATCCTTCTCCAGTTTTAGATTGTTTTATAATACAACAAGATGCTAAGTAGACTTTTCGCTCTTTTCCTATTAATACTTTTTTCACCCCTCTTCCTTTTGCTATCTCTTGCCATACTAATCGAAGATGGCTTACCTGTATTTTTCACTCAAAAGCGCGTTGGCATTAATTATTCCTTCTTCAATATTTACAAATTTCGTAGTATGAAGAAGAATACACCCAATGTGGCAACTCATTTGTTAGAAAACCCCGATCAGTATCTACTTAAAATAGGAAAATTTATTCGTAAAACAAGTTTAGACGAGTTACCTAACTTGATTAATATAGTTAAAGGAGAGATGGTATTTGTTGGACCAAGACCTGCATTATATAATCAAGACGATTTGATGCAATTTCGAGTAGCAACTGGGGTGTCTAAATTAAAACCAGGAATTACAGGATGGGCACAAATTAATGGTAGGGATGAAATATCAATTCCGCATAAAGTTAAATTGGAACAAGAATATCTTTATAAAAAGTCGATTCTCTTAGATATTGAAATTATTATAAAGACTTTTACAAATGTATTTTTTGGTAAAGGTGTTAGCCACTAAATAGACTATATGTCATTTAAAATAGAAAAAGCCACTTAAGTGGCTTTTTCTATTTTAACACCTTTTTTGATCAATACTCTTTTATGATTTTGGTGCAATTGCTGATCTAGTTCAATTATTCCTGATTAATAACAGGCTTAATAATAAGTCATTTTGATCATTCACGATTATCTCTTAGAATTTATAATTAATCTTAGTCAATAAATGAGAGAGTTTTCTATTTTTCTATAATTAATAGTATAAAAATAAAGAGCTTTAATATAATAGAATATTAATTCTACTAAAAACCCCTACAAATTTGTAGGGGTTTTTCTATTTATACCGTTTATTAAAATGGATAGCTTTTCCCTTTTTTGCTTGTTCCAATGCCTGAACTATAATTTTTGGTGCCTAGTGTTAGCTTCAATTTTTTGATACCTTCTATATTATAACTTCCATCTGATTTCATTATTTCAATATGTATTTCTCCTATTTCTTCTGATAAACTTTGAATAGTAACTTTTACTAGATTTTTATTTCTTATTTCTTCAAACAGTTTTTGTTCACTTGGGTCTAAAATTTGAATATTGAATGCATTAACTGATATATTGCAGTCGTAAAATATATCTTCTAAAAAGTACTTTGCATAAAATGTGGCAATTGGAACTTTTTTAGGATCAAAAATCTCATCATTATTATTTTCTTCTCCTAATCTAGAAACAATTCTCTCATTTTTTATTACTTCAAATTTTGGTTTTTCAATTATTGAGTTTGATGCTTTATTAAATTCTTTTATCATTCTATAAGTGAAAATGATATTTGACTTAGGGGCATTAATTATTTCATCCATTACATACATGTTGAAATAGTTCAAATCAGTTCTAAGTGAACGTTGAAGTATTTGTTCTTTCATTACATTAGTAACTGTCTTCAGCGCCTCAATTTTTTCTGTATCATTTGGACTCTTGATAATTTCAGTCTTTAGTTTTAATTCTAAATTGACTAAGCTTATAAAGGCTATGTTTTTATCATATGCACTCTTCAAGAAAAAATCATACGCAGCTTCAAGTACACTTATATTAGGACTTAAATTTCTTAAGCTCTCTAGGAACCTAAGCCACATTAATTGAGCTAAACTAATTTTTGCATGTTTTCCTTCTGCAAAAAATGGCAATAACTCTTTCTTTCTCCAAAACCTAACTACTTCCAACTCGAATTTATTGGGAAATGCTTCATCGCATTTTAAAATTTGCTCATCAGTTAAAACCGAGACGTTTTTGTCTGTTATGTCTTTCAAACTTAGTGAATGCTCAAAGAGTAGGCTTGGGAACCGATGAATGTATTTTTCTAAGTTATTATTAATCAACATGTTATAACATTTTTAAAAAATATATCAAACTTTATATTGCTTTTGGCGATATTTGTTCTTAAATTTGGCTTCCGGCTATATTTAAAGCAGAATATTCCCGGAATGAATAAAGATACAAAAGTTTATTTAAAATAAAATAATAGAATATGAAACAATGTATTTACTGTGGGGCTCCAATACCTGAAGACCGCCACAAGAATGCCTGGACCTGTACAAAGGAGCACGCTTTACTATTAAAGAAAGAGTGTGAAGCGGCTAATTATAAAAAAGTACGTAACACAGCCGACCCGATTATTAGGCTTAGGGAACACTTTATCGATCTAGCCAATGAATTTGGCTATGAAGTTCCAATTGATCTTAATTATGCTTCACCCTTAAAAATTGACTGGTCAATTAAGACTGGCACATTTTATAAAGATGGTGCTAAGGGTATCGCCCTGGGAGATATTGGATATATCCTTTATCAACCTCATTTTATAAAAATCTTTAAAATCTAAAATATGCTACAAGAGTTATTAAAAAATCCTGCATTCGCAGAGCTGTACAAAAATGCACCTCAATTAAATAACATTGAAGTGCCCAAATTAGAAACTGGTGGATTTGTTCCACCTATGCCAGTGGTTCCTCCGATAGTGCAAACACCAATTATTTTACCTGCAGAGATTATTAATAATACAACTCTAAAGAAATCAAAAGGGGGTTGGGTGCTTCCTGTATTAATATTAGTTGGAGGTATGGTTGCTTTATATAAAGTATCAAGATTCATGCAAGACGAAGTTGATAAATCTAAAAACAATAAAAATTAAAAACTATGAGTTCACTTTTCCCCCAAGGGTTATTCCCTGAGCTTGATATCTATATTAAAGATATCATTTACAACGAAGTTAGAAAGTTGACTAAAAATCTTCCTCCGCCAGACATTGATGAAGATGAGGTTTGGTCGCTTCAAAAAGCAGCTGATGTAATTGGCGTATCTACACAAACACTTGCTAAAATGATTTTACGC
>JACCEA012029374.1_pt1 | contig 25726 bp, 25 predicted proteins | sample 7449851 | NCBI WGS metagenome assembly JACCEA01 (sample SAMN15323453, study PRJNA562643) | freshwater metagenome | isolation source: river surface water | place: USA:Blue River Watershed | collected 2017-08-18
CTATTTTGTCACCAAATGAAGTAGACCAAGAAGTAGACCAAGAAGTAGACCAAGAAGTAGACCAAGAAGTAGACCAAGAAGTAGACCAAGAAGTAGACCAAGAATTTAATAAAGAAACAAATGAAGTAGACAAAGATACACTTGTAAAAAAATTAGTTAAAGAAATAAAAGAAGAATTTATTCAAGAATTAAAAGAATCAGCTCAAGAATTAAAAAATGTAACAATAGATTCATCCAATGATTCAAATTCAAAGAAAAATATTGAAAATATATTATTAGAATTTGCTAGTGGAAAATTAGTTTAATATATTTAAACATTTAACAATTATTTTATTTAGATTATTATGGTTTTTATTAAAACCAAAGGATGTTTATATTTGTCAATTGAACCAAATGTAGTTCAACAATATTTGAATCAAGTTGATTTATCTTGGCAGGCAAATAGAGAAAAGAGGGATGGGTTGAATTATCATATTACTGTAGTTAGATCTTGCGATACAATTGATTTGACTTTAAACTCAACCCCACCCAATGAAAACTATTATATTGTTGGGCTTAAAAAGGTTCAGGGAGTTGCATTTTTAGTCGTACATTATCCTGCAGGTGATAAATTTAGACGTAAAAACTCACTTCCCGATATTGATTTTCATATTAGTTTAGGATGGGCAAAGGAGGATAATCATTCAATATGTAAAAGTATTAAAATATTAAGTTGTGAGGACATAATAAATAAAAGCTTTTGGTCTAATGTCACTGTTTCAAATAAACAACTAGACTTAATGAGCAAAATGTACGAGTTTTTTCCTTTAGACCCAGATATTCTTGCAGGTTATATTGATTCTTTGTGCAAAGTATCTAGTTGGGTTCTTGCATCTAAACTATCTTACAGTTTATTAGATTTAGATGTGTTAAGGGGTTTATATGCATTGATAAAAATAAATTCGCATTTAAATACATTAAACTCAGATTTAATAAAATTAATTGAAGAAAAAATTCAAGGGATTCAAGCTAATTCACAGTATACTGATTATATTATAGAAAAACTTAATGGATGGGCATTAGCTAATTCAGGACACATTGTGCTTAAACAAGAATGGGTTAATTATAATGGATTAATTACTAAAATAAACAAACCTAGAAACTGTACAGAACCTTATTCAAAAATATTTGGAAGTGCTGTAGTAAAAAGTTCACATTTAGAGTATTTAAAATACAAATCTATTCACACAATAATTAGTTTGGTTGAACCTAAAGAAAATATTGTTGATTCTGAGCTTTTGGGATACTTTGGATCTAAATATATTTCTTTCCCAATCCCAGATAGACATATTGTTAGTTTAGAACAAACAGATGCGATAATTGAGAAAATGATAGAAATTTATGATTCTAATAACTCAACTTTAATTCATTGTATGGGTGGAAAAGGTAGAACAAATATGATAATATGTTGTTTTGCAATTAAAAAATTAGGTTTAAAGTACAATGAAATATGTGATCATTTAAGAACAAGTCGAGAATTTATTTTATCAAGAGAACAGATTGATTTGATTAAAAGATATGAATTAAGTTTGGCACAAAATCCAGATTTTAATAAGAAGGACAAAAGTTTTATTAAATATGGGCGTTATTCATGTCCAAAAATGTTAGTTTTAGTTGGGCTACCAGGATCAGGCAAATCTACTTTTTCAAAACATTTGGTTGATAATGTAAAACAAATTATTCGAGTTAGTCAAGATGATATTGGAAAAAAAGCATGTTATGAAAAGATTGGATCTTCAATTCAGTCAAATAGTTTAATAATAGTTGATAGATGTAATTTAAAAGCAGGAGATAGAAAAGAGTTTTGTGATTATTTAAGACCAGGTCAAAAGGCATGGGCAATCCAATTTAACACTGATGCAGATGAATGTGTATATAGAGCTCAACATAGACCAGATCATCCTACTTTAAAAGCATCAGGTGCTGAAAAAATTATAAAAGGGTTAGAATTATCTTTTGAACCTGTAAACTTAGCATTAGAACAATTTGAACAATTAATACAAATAAAATCTCCAGATGATTTAAATTATATATTGGAACAATGGGGATTACCGCCAATTGATTGTGAACCAATTAATAATAATTTAAACACAAAAACAGGAGATATTATTAAATTTCCTAGAACAAGACATTTGGCAAATATTGGAGGTGCAAGTAGAGAAGATTTATTATTAGAACAGAGTGAAATAAATTATTTTTTAGCATCAGAACTGTACATTGAGGAAAAAATAGATGGGGCAAATATGGGTATATCAATTGATCCATCAACTTATACAATAAAATTTCAAAATAGATCACATTATGTTACATCATCATATGCAGCACAATTTAAAAAGTTAGATGCTTGGAAAGATGCACATCAAACGGAATTATTTGATATATTAGAACCTGGTGTCCATATATTATATGGTGAATGGGTTTATTCAAAACATTCAATCCATTATAATAACTTGCCTGGGTATTTTATTGCATTTGATTTATTTGATATTCCAACAGGCAAATTTGCATCTAGAAATAAACTTGAAGAACTTCTTGCTAAAACATCAATCCCTTTGATTAGATTAGTAACCAAAGGCAAATTTAAATCTATGGATCAAATTGTCAAACTAGTTGATAGCAAATCTGCATATTATGATGGTAAATTAGAAGGTATATATATTCGAGTATGTGATGAATTTAATACTTTAAAAAGAGCAAAAATAGTTCGTTCAGATTTTATTTGTGGAGATACACATTGGTCTAAATCCAAATGTACTGAGAACTTATTATCTATAAAGCTTTAGATCCAACCAAAAACCATAATATAATAGATAATATACTTCCAGCAACAAAACCATGACCAGCTGATTTTAATGTTTTATCAAGTGCATAATATCCTACAATTGGACCAATAATATAAGATATAATTAAATAAAATAACATAATTAAAAAAAATTTATTAAAATTTGGTATCATTATAAAATAAAATGAGATATAATTTATAATAAAATGGATATAAAATTTTTTAGTTCATTATTATTTTTAACAAATGTAATAGTTAATTTTTATTTACAAAATTATATTTATGCTATTTTATTTTTATTATTATCAATAACATCATTAACACATCATTATTATAATACAAATAAAACATTTATTTATGATCAAATTTCATTATATTTAGTTATATTTTATGGAGGTTATATTTTTTATAATAAAAATTACAATATGTCAGCATACTATTTTATAATATTAATGTTTGTTTTTTGTTTTATTTTATATTTTATTGGCAAAAAATATAAACATTTTTGTTTTCATAAAAATAAAAATGTTGCAGATAAATATCATGCTTTTATGCATTTTTGTGCATCATTTGGCCATCATCTTATTGTATTAATATAGTTAAATTAAAATTTTCATCAATTGAATATTTTGATAAATCTATTTTATTTACATTAGTAATATATATTTCAACATTATATCCAGCATCGGGGTTATTTTTTTGCTTTAATTCTTTTGAATATGATACAATAGATAACATTTCTGAATCATTTGATAGAACTGATTCATGTTCACTAAAAATAATATTATTTTTTGTATTAGTTATAGTTAATTTAATTGATTTGCAAACTTTTTCAATTGAATCAAATGTTTTAGTTTTTGTTTTAATTAATGAATCAAAACAATCTGTATAAACATACTCTAAAATAAATGCCATTAAAAATAAAATAACTTATATTTCAATAATAATAAAAAAGCAATTTTTCTAAATTTTAAATTCACCAACACTAATTATATCTTGATATAATTTGTTGTATTCTGGATTTTCTTTATTTATAGTTCTTAGTTTTTCCATTTTTTCTAGCACTGTATTCTTATAATAAATATCTTCTTTTAATATATTTTGTAGTTTAATATTATTATTAATCATAGAATAAATTTTATTTTTATTTTCAAGATTTGAATATTTTATTTTATTTTTTAAAGGTAATAATAGTGGTTTTAAAGGATTAATTGGATAATTATCAATTATCAAGTTCATTTTATACTCAATTTCATTATTTAAATAATTAATACAAAGATCTTTTAATTCATCTTCTTGATTACCTAAATAATGATGATGATACCATACCAGACTATAACCTAAATAAATATTTGACAGTAAATCTGCCATATTTCCTGAAATCATTTGTTTTGATTTAATTTTCCCACCCATTAATGCTATAAAATTACTTAAAATACTAAATTTTAAAGTGAGATAATCTAACTGATTTTGTGAATTTTTATTTATCAAATTTAATGGATTTAATAAATTTAAATAATTTGCTAAAATTTCTTTTACTAACAAATTAAAATTTTTATTAAACATTTCTTGGTTATTATCTTGAATACTTTGAAAAATAGGGAAAATAAAAGGATGACTTTTATTTAATCCTTGGCCAAATATTATTAAACCCCTTGTTAATGTATTTGATCCTTCTACAGTAATTCCAACAGGTGAAGAATTATAAAATTTTGTAAAAAAATTATTATCACCAATACATATTCCACTTCCCGAATATATATCCATTCCATGATTTAAAATATTTCTTGCTCTTTCAGTTGTTTGTTGTTTCATAATTGCTGTAATAACAGAAGGTATAGATCCAGAATCTAAAATATTATTAGTAAATTGAACACTTGTATTAATAATCCAAGTATTAATAAACATATCAATAAACTTTTCCCTAACAGCTTCCATATTTCCAATAGGCATATTAAATTGATTTCTAATATTTATATAATTCATAATAGACATAGTAATATATTTTGATGAACCATTTGCTGTTGCTGGCAAACTAACACCTCTACCAACTGCTAAACATTCCATTAACATTTTCCAACCCTCTCCAATATTTTTTTCACCACCAATTACTTTTTCAGGATCAATATAAATCGTACCTTTAAGAGTACCATTTGGAAAACCAGCATTATTTGGATTATGATAAGTATTTTGAATTAAACCATCTTGAGAACTTTCAATTAATGCGACTGTTACACCCCCTACGCTGGGTTGCAAGCCTGAAAGACTAGACTTGCCTTCTTTTTTAGATTTCAATAAATTATTTGGATCTTTTAACTTAAATGCAATACCAATTAAATTTGAAATAGGCGCTAATGTAATATAACGTTTATTTAAAGTAATTTTAATTTTTGGTTTACCATCTACTAGCTCAACAGTTCCCTCATCAATTTTACCAACTGCATCACTTCCATTATTTGGTCCTGTTAATCCAAAACAAGGAATAAAGGTTCCATCTGCTAGCTTGGGTAAATAATATTTTTTTTGATCATCTGTTCCATAATGCTGTAAAAGTTCAGCTGGTCCAAGTGAATTTGGAACCATAGCAACTACACCTAAAGATGGGTTATAAGATGAAATCATAGATAATACTTTAGATTGTGCAGAAATAGATATTTTATTACCTTTAAATTCTTTATTAATAATCATACTTAAAAAACCATTTTTCCCCAAGTAACTCATAACATTATTAATATTTTTACTTGGATATATACTTTCTTGTCCAAATTGTTTTAATAAGTTATCAGTTGATTCAATAAAAACTTTTTCATCTGGTGTAATTTTATTAATATTTCCACTATTAAATAGATTTGTATAATTGATTTTTCCTTGGAAAATTTCTCGATCTATTGAAACACCACCTGATTTTAATGCAATAATTTCAGTTTCAGAAATTTTAGGAATTATCGTTTTAACACGGTTAAATAGCTGTTTGTACATTTTATATTATTATATAATGTTATCTGTTTAAATTATTGAAAATTAAAAATTTAATAAATTACATAAAGATAGAAAAAATATAATTAAAATAATGAAACACTTTATAAAAATTCTTTCCCAAAGGAAATACTTAGACCTGTTGGTAGATGAAAAATTTAAATTCCATAAAACCCGTCTGAAATTTTTATATATTTTTTCTCTTGATCATTTTTATCTGTTTTTATTATATATTTGATTGATGTACCCATATCATCTATTTCTTCAATATTAATTTTTTGATTAATTGAATAAATTTGTTTCCAATCATTTGCCAACTTGTTAATTATATTCTCCTCACATACACATTCAATATGATTTTCACCATTATAATTAAATGCAGGAGCCTGTTTTTTTATATCAAATCTTCTACAACTTGAATTTGAAGCACATGAACAAACATGATCAATTCCATCAATCCAACATCTTACATTTGTGAAATCTTCTTGTGTAAATTTATCAAAGAAACTTGTGTTTTTTAAACTTGAACCTTTAACTTTTATATTTAAATCTAATGTTCTTTCCATAGCTTTAAAAAATAAACCATTTGGATTTCTTAACTTAGTTAGAGATATACGATTTACCATATAAGTGTTTATTTTATCATCTCTCCAATTAGCATCCATTTCATCATCTGAAGTAGGTTCGGGATTATGCAAATTATATAATTGAGTTACTTTCTCAGCAATTTGTTCAAAGCTAGGAGTTACATCATACCACTTGGAATTAATAGCTGCACCAGCTTCCCATGGTCTATTACCCATATAGTACTCTGAATAATGTTCTTCATCATAATATTTTTTAATTAAACTAGGTTCAAAAACTTTTACTTGAGGATATATATATCTAATATGATCATACACAAACCCACATATTCCATTTAATATATTAGCTTTAAGTTTATCACCAGATTCAATATTAAATTGTATATCTAATTGAGGTCTTTTCCAACAAGGAATTGAATATGAAACAAAATATGGAATAGAAACAAGTTCAGCTGAATCAAAGTCTAGAATACTTTTGCAATCCATTTGATAATTTAATTAAAACAATATAAATTTTAATTCAATAAATTAATAAAACAATTTTTTAAATTGGAACAATTACATAAAAATTAGAATAAGAAGATTCATAATCAAACTCCATATCTAAACAATACCTAAAGTCTCCACTATCTATTGCTTTTATCCAAGATCTTAATTGTCCATATTTGTAATTTTTCTTTTTTGGATTTGAAAATTTAGGATCTAACACAGTATAAAATTTAGTTGCAATATCTTTAACATATTCTTTATCTTCAAACATTGATCTAAAATATAGACAAATATAATTTTTATTAACTTCAATACCAAATTTATCTCCCGAGTATGATGAATTAAATTTGTCAACTAATAGATTTATTCCAAGCACTTTATTAAGTTCTTTAATTTTATGTGTAATATTATCTTCATCATCCGCATATTCCATAATCCATTTAGATTCTAAAATTGACCCTTGATGAACTGGAAAAATATTTTTTTTATAATATCTATATATATTTGATAACTTGATACATTTATTATTATATCTTGGAACGTCAATATATTCAAAATCATAATCTATAGGATTTCTTAGTTCTAATTCAGGTCTTTCATCTATTTTTGAATGGATATTCATTTGTTTAATAGCCTCATTTTTTGATTTAAATTTTCCAATAATATCTAGTCCAGTTTCTTTTCTATAATCAACTAATTTTAATAATAAATATATTTTTGTTTCATTATCTGATTCATTATCTGATTCATTATTTGATTCATTATTTGATTCATTATTTGATTCATTGTCTGATTCATTATCTGATTCATTGTCTGATTCATTGTCTGATTCATTATTTGATTCATTGTCTGATTCATTGTCTGGAACATTAACTAATTCATTAACTAATTCATTGTCTGATTCATTGTCTGGTTCATTAACTGAATCATTAACTGGAACATTAACTAATTCATTGTCTGATTCATTGACTGATTCATTGACTGATTCATTGACTGATTCATTGACTGGATCATTAACTGGAACATTAACTAATTCATTGTCTGATTCATTGACTGATTCATTGACTGAATTATTGTTTGATTCATTAACTGGATCATTAACTGGAACATTAACTAATTCATCATCTGGTTGGATTAATAACTGTGTTACTAATTGTATCATTGGTTCGCTCATTGCATAGTTTATTCGTTGTTTCGCCTGCTCTTCATTAATATGATTCATTAATTGATTTATTACTAAATTATTTTTTGGAATATTAACTATTTCTTCATCCGAATCTGTTTCCCATACTGTTTCTTCATCCGAATCTGATTCTAAATCTGAATATTTTTTACTATAAAACTCTTTAACTCTTTCAGAAATTTGTTTAAAAGTAGGAGTTACATTATACCACATACCACCAATAACTGCTTGAGCCTCCCAAGGTTCATTATCCATACAATACTCTGAATAATGTCCTTCATTATAATATTTTTTAATTATAGCACTAACTATACTTTTTGGATAATCCTCTTTAACATTGTTATATACAAAACGACATATTATATTTAATATTTTATTTTGAAGATTTTCTCCTGATTCAATACCAAATTTTTGTCTTAGTTCACTACTATAGTCATCTGGAATAGAAAGTGAAACAACATATGGAATATTTTCCAGTTGATTTAAATCAAAGTCTAGGATACTTTTACAAATCATTTGTTTTTATAATTTAATTAAAAAAGATAAACTACAATCCCAATAATTCAATAAATCAATTTTTATTTAAAAAATTGATGAATTATATTGATTGGATTAGTTAATACAATAATTTAATAATTTAACCCAATGTACAAACTAAGTTTTTATAATTCGAGAACTAAGTCTATTGATGAATTTGTTCATGATCTATCAATACCTATAAATATTTATACTTGTGGCCCGACAGTATATGATCGGGTTCATTTAGGTAATTTAAAAACATTTTTATGGTCTGATTTTGTTGTTAGTTATTTACAATCAATAGGTTATTTAACTAATCATATTATGAATATAACAGACATTGATGATAAAATTATTTCTAGAATTCCAGAACAAACCCATGTGTCATTAATTGAGTATACAAGTTTTTATACTAAGAAATTTTTAGAAGATATAGAAAAATTAGGAATTAGAAACTACACAATTGAAAATATTCACAAGGTGACTGATAATGTAGATTCAATAGAAGATATGATTGTTGAACTTAAAGAAAAAGGTTTTGCTTACGAAACTTTAGGTGGATCTGTATATTTTGATTCATCAAAAATATCTAATAATCCTTTTTATGTTAATAATCAAACTGATGGATATGAAGGTACGCGAAATATTGTTAGAGCTGATGGTGTTAAATCTGATAAAGACTTTGTTTTGTGGAAAATTATGCCAGAACGAGAAATTGGATGGGGTTATAGTAGAAATTTAAAAAAAGGTTGTGTTGGTTGGGATTCCGAATGCTGTGCTTTATCCAATAAATTACTTGGCAAAGTCCATATAAAAATGGGTGGAAGTGATTTAAAATCAAAACATCATTGCAATGAAATTTCTCAAGCAGAAGCCTTATATCCTGATCGAGTATATGGAAATTATTGGATTCATTTTGGATTTTTAAATTTTTCTGGTGAGAAAATGTCCAAATCAATTGGTAATGTGTTGAAGCTAGATGATATTGTCCATAACTACAAATTAGTCAGAATGTATCTTTTAACTAAATCTTATAAAAATGATGTGGATTATTCAGAAGATGAGATAGTGATGTTAAAAAAAGATTTTATTAATTTACATATGTTATATTCCAAGTTAGCAAATAAATTTTATCGAACAAATAAAAACCCCCAAGCAAACTATTTGGGAGATGTTAAAATCTATGACAAAATCTTAGGTATAATTTCATGCAATTTTAGTACTGGAGACGCAATTAAAGAACTTATAAAATATATTGATAAATTTATGAAAGTTTATTTGACAGATGAAAAAGCCCAGGAAATAAAAGCAGAATTAGATTTAGCCAATGGGTTGCTAAATATTATAGATTGGGATTTGTTAGAAATTGATGACCAAACTAGAAATTTTATTAGTCTGAGAGAAGAGTTGAGAGTACAAAAACAATTTGTACAAACAGATTTAATGAGAGAAGAACTTAAGAAAAATTTTATTTTTGAAGATGAAAATACTGGTTTTTCATTAATAAAAAAATTAAATTAAATTATTTTTTAGCAAGAAACCTATTTAATAAGCTGCTGAAGGCACAATAATATAAAAGTTAGAATAAACTGGATATTTACGTTCGGAAAAATAATCATCAAATTCTTCATCATCTATTGTTTTAATCCAAGAACCTAAATATCCATAATATTTAAAATCATCATTTGATGGATCTGAATTTTTAGGATCAAGCACAGTATAAAATTTAGTAGCTATTTCTTTAACGTATTCTTTATTTTCAATCATTGATCTAAAATATAGTTCAATAACTTTGTCTTTAATCTCAATTCCAAAATTATCTCCTGAATATGATAGATTGGGTGAATCAGCTTGTAACTCAATTTGAAAAACTTTGTTTAACTTTGTACAAATATCTTGAATAGTAAAATCACTATTGTAAAAATCCATAACCCATTTAGATTCTAAAATTGGACCTGTATGAGTTGGATATTTGTTTTTCCAATAATATTTATAAATGGAAGATAGCTCAACTTTTTTATTATTATATGATGGTGCTGAAATATATTGAAAATCATAGTATATGGGATTTGTTAGTTCTAAATCCGGACTTTCAGATATTTTCGCGTGCTCATACATTTTTTCAATAGCTTCGTCTTTTGATAAAAATGTTCCAATAATATCAGTATATGTTTCTTTTCTATAATCATTTAACTCCATTAACATATATTGAGTTTGTTTAATACTTTCAAACAAATTATTATTTAACTTGTTATTTAATTCATTATCTGAATTATTGGATGAATTATTATCTGAATTATTATCTGAATTATTATCTAAATCATTATTTGATTCATTATCTGATAATTTAAATAACAAATTATTATTAAATAATTTAAATAACAAATTATTATCTGAATTATTATCTGAATTATTATCTGAATAATTTTCTTCTATTATTTCTCTAACTTTCACAACAGTTTGTTCAAATGTTGGTGTAACATCATACCATTGGGAATTAATAAATGCACGAGCTAAATATGGTTTATTTTCCATATTATATATTTTATAATAGCCAGACCTATAAAATTTTGCAAGTTTTTCTTCATCAATATTTCTTAACTTAGAATTGTAACCATCATAATATATAAAATCTCCAATAATTTCCATTATTTTATCTTTTAAATCATCACCAGATCTACATCCAAAGTACTCTTTAACTTCTGCATATTTACGATCAGGATATGCTATTGAAACAACAAAAGGTATAGAAACAAGTTCAGTTGAATCAAAATCTAATATGCTTTTTATATCTAGTTTTTTAAACTCTAATCTACTGTCTGATTCATTGTCTGAACTATTGTCTGGATCATTGTCTGAACTATTGTCTGGATCATTGTCTGAACTATTGTTTGAACTATTGTTTGATTCATTGTCTGGATCATTGTCTAATTGATTAACTAAATCATTATTTAAATTTAATATACTTTGATTCATTTAATAATTTAATAATATTAAAATAAATTATACTCAAGAAATAATAATATCAATTTTTATTATATAATGGGTTGCTGGGACATTTTTTGTTTGCTATGTGCAAAACCACCACATGGATCTTTTAATGAATTAAAAGATTTAATTGAAAGTATTAATTTATATGAATCAATTAGTGATGCAAAAAAGAAAAAAAGTTATTTTGCTGGTTACTTTAGTCCTATTTATAAATGCTACAAAGCAAATCCAGATAAATTTATTAACTCAATTAAATCTATGAAAAAAAATACTAAATGGATGGAAAAATGTACTTTTTTAGCAGCTGATGGAACTGTTGCACATGGATGCGAAGAAGTATCATGTAATATAGATTTTCAAGATTCTAAGTCTAATAGATTTATTGCACAAACATATAATCAAGATTATGATGACATTGATACTAAATATGGCGTCTTTGTACATACTGATTGTTGGAAATTTATAAAACAAGAACATGGAATTAAACTTCAATATAAACATCTACCTATTAAACCAATAGGTCGTGTTGAAACAAAAGCATTGCTAGATATAGATTATGGGATTATGGAAAAATATTGGGCACAAGATTTTGATTTTGTAAAAATGATTGCAGATGGAAATGAAGAAATGGGGTTAAGTCCATTAAAAAGTGAAGTTGTAGGAAAATATGTTAATAAAATATTTTCCAAATTAAAAATTAAATTAAATCCTACAAGAATTGGGCCCATTGCTAGTGCCAGTTTTTATAAACCAAATACTTATAGGATTGGTTTAAATGAAAATATTTGGGTTGTTAAAGGAGGAAGATGGGTTGAAGTCCCTAATATTGTAGAATTTTCTATTGAAATTAAAGATATTCAAAAAGTTATCAAAAAAGTTATTAAAAAAATAGTTTTTTCCCAAGATGTAAATGAAGAACCATTATTTGTTTTAAAAATTGAAAAGAACACTATAAATATAATTTCAAGTGAAGATATTAAAAACAAAATACAGAAAAAATTGAATAAAAAATAAATTTGATTAGAGTATGAATAAAATTAATTAAATTATATTTCAATGGACAAAATTAGTTATAAGGATATGTTGTTAAAGCCAAATTTAAATCCCAAGCCTAAAATTGAAGTTGAAGTTGAAGTTGAAGTTAAAGTTGAAGTTAAAAAACTAGATCCTAAACCAAGACCTAAACCTGCCCCTTATATTAAACCTAAAAGAAGACCAATTGTTAAACCAAAGTATATACCTGAATCTATATATGATAAAGATGGAGAGATTTTTTGGTATTATCGCACAATAACAGATGAAGAAAGAAAAAAATACCATTATGAACTAGAACCGATGTTTTGTGATTGTTGTTGTTCAACTGAAATTGCTAAAATTATAAATAGAGAATTTTACCCATGTGGACGATGTTGGTGTTGTGTAGGTGAATCTGATATGTATTAAATATAATTGACTTAAATAAATACATTTATTAAATAATAAATTATGGAGTTACAAAAGGAAATTATTAATGAATGTCTTAGAGGGATGGTTGCAAATAATGGTGGCAAGTTTCATCGTTTTAAAGATCAAAATATATCAAATAATGGTGTAAGTCAAATTATATTAGAAAATAATTATACACAAATTAATAGAATATGCGATGCAATTACAATAGATGCCATTGGTATATCATTTACAAGCCATGATAATTCACATTTATTTTATGAACAAATGAATTCATTTTATGATGTTGTTGCAAAAAATAATATTTATTTAAAAATATCTTCAAAAAACTATTTGTTACTTAATATAAATTTAAAAATATTACTTGAACTTGCTAATGAATCTAAATTTATTGATTTTGATAATTCAATGATTGTAATTAAAATTCCTAATTTATTACTTGATAGAATTGAATTAATTGGGTTAGACCCAGATGAAATATTTGAGGTTAATTTTGATGAAAATAAATTAATTCAGAATATTTCCCAAGTTAAACTTTATACAATAAATTATTTATATGAAACTAAATTAAGACAACAACACGTCGCACTACACGATACATCTGGTTGTCAAAAATGTATTCAAGAAATAATTGGAGGTAAACTAAATAATATTACTTGGACTAAAAAATCCAATGGAGAATTTGCAAGTTCTTTTAATGTTCAATCTGATAGTTTTGTTAAAGGGTTTTTTATTGGATCAAAAAATATATACAGTTTAAAAGAATTTGCATTAAAAACATTTACTAAACATAAAATTTTTTATGATAGGTTTTGTATTTATAGGTATTGTATAAAAATTTCTGATAATTTAATATTTGTGCCATCAAATCCTTGTTATACAAACAAATCCCTAAACTTAGAAACTAACAATTTTTTACTTAATTATGGTTTTCAAATTGCAGATTCATTTTCTAGTGCTCTTGATATGGAAAGATATCAGACACAGTCTAGATATCAGACATACTCAGGGTCTAAAATTAATATTGAACTTGTGTTTGATATGGAACCAGAAGATTTAAATATTTATATTCTTGGCCTAAATATTGTGTTGTATAAAAACAAAACTTTAGTACTAGAAAGATCAAGTAATTTTACACTCAAACAAAATGATCAAATTGTCTATCAAAGTGACATCAAATATATTAAAAGACCAGGCTATATTGGATTTTGGAAAACTGGAATACTTGATCAAGAAGTATATTGTTGGGAAGTACCAGTTGAAAATTCAGCAACTAGTACTTTACAAAGTGAATATATTAAAAAACTACTTAATCTACAAGAAAGAATACATGATGGAGATCTTTATTTAGGACATGATAAGTGTGTGATATGTAACCAAATGCTAAAATTACATTATTACAAACATAAAGGTTTAACATGGGTTCATAGTTATTCACATTATTTGTCCGAACATAATGTTGCAATTGATAAGCAAATGGAACAAATGTTAAATGAAGAAAAATAATTTAAAGTTAAAAGTATAGTATAAACAATACTTTTAATGGTTCAGTTTTTTAAATGGCAAAAAATTTCAGACAGAAGTAGTGATTATCAGTTAGATAAAAAAAATACTAAAATATTTTCACCAAAATCTTTATGGTTTGCAACTGAAAAAATTCATGGGGCAAATTTTTCTATTTATTTTATTGATGGACAAATTAAATTTGCTAAACGCAATGGTTTTTTAGAAGAAAATGAGTGGTTTTATAATTATCAAATTATTAAACCAAAACTTGAAAAAAATATTAAACTTTTAAGTCAAAAACTTGGTTATAAAAATATTGTTGTTTATGGAGAACTTTTTGGTGGTTATTATCCTCCAAATCCTAAAACATTTAATTTAACTGAAAGAATTAATGAAAAAGGGTTTTGTATTGTTCCATTTGAACAACGTGCAATTCAAGAAGGTATCTATTATAGTCCAAATATTGAATATATAGTATTTGATATTGGATTGTATTCTAGTTTAAATCAAATTGAATTTTTACCTTATGATGTAATTATTCAATTAGTTAGTTCAATTCCTGGGTTTCTAGTTGCAAAACCATTAATAACAGGAACTTTTGACAAAGTGTCTAATTTTGACATAAATTTTAACTCAACTATTCCAGAAATTTTAGGTTTAGAAGAATTTATACTAAAAACTAACATAGCTGAAGGAATTGTTATAAGACCATGGATCAATCAAATACTAGCAAATTCATCTAGATGCTTAATTAAAATAAAAAATAAAAAGTTTTTAGAAGTAAGTGATAATTTTGATTTGACTTTGGCATCAAAATCTTATCAATACATTTTAGCAAATTTAATAACACAAAATAGATTTAATTCAGTAATATCTAAAATTGGTAAATTAACTGAATTAAATAAAGATCAGGTTTTAGAAGAATTTGTTAATGATGTTTGGACAGATTTATATCAACTAAATCCAAATATTCAAATTGTAGACGTCAATTTAGCAAATAAATTTATAAAAGAATATTCTAAAAGTATATTTGAAAAAAATCTAAGTTAATTTTATATTTAATGTCTTACGCACCTTTTAATCAAGGATTATCAAATTTAACTATTATGTCTAATGGTTCAATATCTAAATATAATTTTGATGAAAGCACATCCAAACTATATAATAAATTAAAAAATAAAAAAGAATGTTTATTTGGAAAATATTTATTTATTGGAATTATTTGTTTGGCACTTGTTAGTACTTCAATTATAGCTTTACTTGTGCTTTCATCAAATAATAAAAAAAGTTTAATTTATATAATTGGATTTATTGGAATGTTTTTAGGTTTGTTTTTTAATCAATCACAACGTGTATATATACTTGGATTTATTAGATTAATTTTAGTTATTGGAATAATTATTGGTTTATTTCTTAATCAATCACAACGTGTATATGTTTTTGGATTTATCGGTTTGGTTTTAATTGGAGGATTTGTATATTTGAATAAATTAAATAACCAAAGTATAGGTATATCTAAACAAATTGCTCGATTGCTAAAATCAAATCAAGTCTAATCTATACACAATTATAATCTAAATATTCTTGAGAATTAGTTATTAAATTTTGTTTTTCTCCATAAACTTCTACTTGAACATTTAAATTATTTATAGTTTTTATTTTTATTTCTAATTGTTCATTATTAAATATTGTTCCAGTATTTCCACATCCAAGTGGTATTACAAGTAATGAACTATTTACTTTAATTATATCTATTTCTACATCATCTAGATATATTTGATTATTAATTTTCAAACTAATACTTAAAATATTATTTAAATTTTCTGAGTAAATAAATATCTTTGAATAATAACCACTAAATTTATTCCAACACATACTATTTGTTTGTATAGTTTCAAAACATAATTTATTTAAACAAACTGTTCCTAAATACTCATGTGTTTTTACTGTATTTAAAAATATAACTTCATCATGTAATTTTGCTTTAGGTGAAAAAGGTGAAAACACATCTGTTAAAATTTCTAAATAAACATTATCAATTGCATCAATTTCAAATTCAATATCATTAATTATTGGTAATTGACATCCTAGCAAATCTGTAAAATTGTTATTAATACATTTACCATAATATTTAAGTTCAGAATTTGAATATTTTATTTTAATAATTGAATTTGGAACTATTTTTTTACCATTGGACACACAGTAAAAGTTTTTAAATACAATAAATTCAATTTCCGGTATTTTTGCTTTTATATCATTAAATTTTATTATAAATTTATTTGTATCTATTTTTTTTGCCTTAATTATTGATAAGCTATTTTCTGTATATCTTCTTTCTTCCATTTTTGAATATGTTATTAGTGGTTTATTATGATATTTTTCATGCACTAAATCTGAATTACCCACCAATTCAATACTTTTATTATTAATAGTTTTTTGTCTTAATTCTTCTAAATATTCATGTTGTTTATCAGATGTAAAATATTTTGAAAAATGTTTTAACATTGTATAAGTAATTTTTACATTATTTTCCCCATTAATAAATAACTTGGAAATTTCTGGACCAGACATTAAAACTGTTTCAGATCCTAAATCAACATAATGTTTACAAGGGTTGCATTGGTGGCAAAAATTATCAATCTTAATCATAATATATTTAGAAATATTACTTATTTTTTAAATAGAAAAAATTGATTCTAACTATCTATTGAATTTATCAGTTAATTAATTTAATAACAATAACATTAATGGATAATCTTATAACTAAACCTCCTAAAGGTACCATTGATTTATATAATGAAGAATATACTCATATTAAATATTATATAAATCAACTAGAAGAACTATTTAAAAAATATAATGGAATTGGTCTTGAAACTCCTGTGTTTGAACATAGAGATAATTTATTAAATAAATATGGAGATGAAGCAGAAAATAAATTAGTTTTTAATTTGGAATCAGGGATTACAGATTCTAATTTAGAGTCTCTTACAGAAAAATATACTTTAAGATATGATTTAACTGTTCCTAAAACTAGATTTATTAAATCAAAATTAATTGAAAAGGCTAGAATTTATTCGATTGGAAAAGTTTATCGAAGGGATAACCCATCAGTCGGAAGGTTTAGGGAATTTTATCAGGCTGATTTTGATATTGTTGGTGAAGATTCTTCTAGTTTAATAAATGAGTTACAGTTACTAAAAATGGCTGTGGAATTTATTGAAAAAAATAAATTAGGCCCTTACAAAATATTAATTAATTCAACTGAAGTTCTAAAAGATATGTTGCTTTCAAAAATTAAAATTAGTCAAGATAAATTTAAACTAATCTGCTCAACTATTGATAAACTAGATAAATATACTTTTGATCAGTTAGTCGGGGAATTTGAAGCAAAAGGTATGGAGTGGAAACAAATTCAAATGTTAAAATCTGAACTTGCTAAAGACATACCTAATGAACAAATTAATCGAGTGATTTCAATGGCTAATATTTATGGATTCGGCTCAAATATTAAATTTACACCAAGTTTAGCCCGAGGATTAGATTATTATAATGGAATAATTTTTGAGATAGTGTTAGAAAATTTTGCTCTAACAGTTATTTCTGGAGGTAGATATGATGGGTTAATTGAAGGAACTAGTTTAATTGGCATATCTTTCGGACTGTCACGAATGGCGAGTATTTTACCTAAACTTGAACTACAAACTCAATGGAAAAATATTTATATGTGTGCAAGTATAGATAAATCAATTAGTCTAGAAACTAAATTGTCAATAGTTGCTAGCCTAGAAAAAAAATTTAATACTAATATTATAATTGATTCAGTAACTTCTGACAAAAAATTAACTAAAAATATAACCTGGTGTATATATAATAATATTAAGTATTTATTTGTTATTGGATCTAGAGAATTAGAAAATAATAAAGTAATTTTAAAGAATTTAGAAGCGCAAACTCAAGAATTAATTGATTTAAATTAGTTTAACTGTTTGCAGCTCTAGTAAGCATAGCTTTAACCCGTGATTCTTTTGATTTATCTATTGTATTTTTAATTATTGGATTATTTTTATAACATATAGTATTTAATATATTAGTATATTCTTTAATCACATCGTTATTTTTATTAAATTCTTTTAACAAATTAGTAAACCCAACTATATTATCTATTTCTAGAGGATTATCATCTTCTTCATTACATCTAAATATTTTTTCTAGAGTTCTCATTTGCTTGGTTAACATTTCTGCAAAAAACTTCTTTTTGTCTAACACATCCCATCCATCTGTAAATTTATTACCATTAAATACATGAATTTCATTATCTTTTAAATTAGGACAATAAATTACATGATTCTCTTTGTTTTCTGGATCAAAAAATGTATCTGTGGTTATAGACTGGAATGCTTCTCCTGGTACTTCAAATGCTTTTCTTAACACCGATTCTCTCATATAATCATATTTAATATCATCATAAGGTATTAACTTGATATTATTATTAATATTATAGTTATTATTATTTTGTGTATTGTTATTTTGAGTTTGAATATTAGATGTAATATTAGTATTAGTATTATTAGAATTTGTATTGTTAACTGTATTATTAGTTGTTGCATTATATTTTTGCATAATTTTATCACAAATATCTAAATTAGTTGTTTTACATCCATTAGTTGTAATATGTCTTTTAAGACCATTATATGAATTATATTTTTTATTACATGTTTTACATCTATATATTTTATCTTTATTTGCCTCATAATTATTATTAATAATATCTGTATATTCTTTAATCATTCCATTTATTGTATAAGATTTATAGTTATTTATTATTTCATTAAATTTAATTTCACAAGATTTAATATGAACCGAATGATTCCATTTTTGATCAAATATTTTTTTACAATATAAACAAGTATATTTAACCATTACACTATAATATTACTTAATATTTAAATACTTTTTTATAATCATTTTTGATTATTAATGATTATAAATGATTAAATCCAGGGGAGATATAATAATTATTAATAATATTTATAATTATTATTATAAACTTAATCTAATCTTTACTTAACTAAAATAACTATAATGAACAAAAATGAGTAAAAAAAAATTTATTGGGGAGAAAAATTATTTCAGAAAATTTTTGAAAAATGCTCCAAAATTTCAACCAGGAAAAACGCAAAAAATATGTATGAGTTTATTCAAAAATAATATTTAAATAACTTTTTTTCCCAAACCATATTTTTGAATAAACTCATCCATATTTGTAGTACCCATAGATGAATTACATGAGTGACAAATTGGTTTTAAATTTTCTGGATCTAGACTTCCACCATTAACTTCAGCAATTACATGCCCACAATGAAAATTCATTTGAGATATTTGGGTTAAATTGCAACACAAACATGTTGATCTTCCAATCTCTTCACCAATCCATTTATCCCATACAACACGTTTTAATGAGAGCGGAATTGTTTTTTTCTTATGTTTGCCTATTAAAGTGTTTTGATTAGTTAGAATTGGTTGATTAGTTAATATTGATTGATTAGTTAATATTGGTTGATTAGTTAATATTGGTTGATTAGTTAATATTGGTTGATTAGTTAATATTGGTTGATTAGTTAATATTGGTTGATTAGTCATATTATATTTTTGCATAATTCTATCACAAATATCTAAACTATTTTTCTTGCAATCCTTTTTTAATAAATGTTTTTTAAGACCATTATAAGATGTATAAATTTTATCACATAATTTACACTGATACTTGTGTTTATTAACATATTTGCCATGAATTATATTATTATAATCTTTGAATAATTCATCTTTATTATATTTTTTATATTTTTCAATAACACTATTAAAACTATTTTCACAAAATTTATAATGTACATTATAATGTGATTTTTTATTAAACTCTTTTTTACAATATAAACAAGTATATTTAACCATTGTTGTTACTTAGTTAATATATTATTACATATTTAAGTAATAAATAAACCAATTTTTTTTACTTGTATATCCTTTCCTAAAAAAATTGAAAAAATATTTTTATATTAATGTATATTTAATATTTGTTTGACTGAATTAAATATAAAAACAGTTAATATTATTAACTTTCAGCAATGAGTGAAGTTGATGAAATTTTTGCCCCTGGTGTATTAAAACCAGGGTTTGTAAGTGCAATTGAGGAGTGTATTTCAAATCCTAATACATTTACTAGGTTGCGTACCTGCAGATCTTTAATTATGAGTAAGAAAATTATTGACAATTTTCTGTTCAACGACCAAATGGATGGATGGGTACCAATAACTACTAAAGGCGGTGGATGGTATAAATGGTTTTTATGTAGATATAACTCCAATCTTTATTTTGTATTTGAAGATTCTAATCACGAATTAAAAAGTTTGTCCGCGCGATCAACTAATTTAAATGAAATAATTAGACATATAAGAGATGTTGATAATCGCGGAGGTGTAAATATAGATGGGGAAATTATTCCATATGATCAAGTTTATTGTAATTCGGATGAAGATAAAGATGGTGGATCACTAGATTTTAAAACTAGTATGGCTCGATCTTATGAATATAATATTTAGTTTAATATTTAATTATTAATATTTAGTTTAAATTAATATATATATGAGTAACGGGTTTGTTCATGTTAGAGCAGTAGATGCAATTAGATATCCTATTGAGTATGAATTTTGTTCTAATAATACAAACATAAAGTATTTTTTTATTTACAATAATTCTAAAATTTATATTAATTGCAATCTAGATTTAACTAAATCAAATACAATTATATTAGATCAATCAACTAACTATGAAGATTATAAAACAAATGCATCTAAAGGATTTCCTTATATTACTATTAATGGTATTCAAGTTGAAAACAAAAAATTGATTAATTTAATTATTTGATTTAATTTATTTATTAGTTAAAAAATAATCCAATGGATAAATATAAATTTCAATTAAATGATGCAATTGATGAATTTAATCTTAATTCAGAAGCACGTAAAGAATTATTTTACAAGATAAGAGAATTAAATAAACAAATGGCAGAGTATGATGAAAAATCAAATAGGCTTAAAAAGTTTATTCAAGATTTAAAAGATATGATTGCTTGTGGAGACATGAGTTTAACGCCTGGATTTAACAAGTTAACAGAAGAAGAACAGAAAATAATAGTAAAAGGAATGGATAAAACAGATTATACTAAATACAGTCCAGAAGTTGCAAGATTTTATGATTTGGAAAGATTAATTCAAAATGTTTTAGATTTTAAAGTTAAATATCCAGGCTGGGTTTTAAAGTCTGTAATTAAATCTGGACAACATGATACTATGCCACCTGAAAATTATTATAAATTTTCATATATGTCACCTCATGGACATTATTTTACTTTTGGAGGTATTGAAATTATTAGTTAATTTGTTTTATTAAATTAAATAAAATAATATTATATTTGTGAACATTCACAAAATGATTGGCTACTACCATATGGATTATAGACGTCTACGTTTGGATCTATTGTCTGGGTCAAATTGACGATCATAGTAATCACCTCTAGGTCCTGAACCCGGAAGTCCTCTCTCCTGATCGGGATTGTAGAATTGAGTCTGATTTCTAGCCCTTGGTTCAACAAGAACATTATCATGAGCCTCAACAACAGAATCATCATCAGAATCTATATCCTCCGACTCATCTTCATACTCTGACTCTTCTTCATCCTCCGACTCATCTTCATACTCTGACTCGTCATCTTGTTCCTCATCTTCTTCTTCCTCCTCATCTTCTTCCTCTTCCACATCCTCTGTTCCCTCATTTTCATATACTGACTCCTCCTCATCTATCTCAGTAGGTTCATCATCTAACTCGGTAGATTCATTATCATCATCGAGTAGATTAGGGAACAATCTAACAATTGGGTCGCGTTGAGGAGTTTTAAAAGGATCTTCAGAAAATGCACATGCAGATGAATATGCATTTAAGCGACGAAGTGGGGGAGGTTCATCAAATCCTCCAAGCCTAGTATTTTCATCCTCTTCAAACAGTCTAGTTCTTGGAAGATCTAGACGTAGAGGAGTACTGAAAGGATTTGTCGCAGCTGCAGCCCCAGAAGTCAACCAGTTGAAATTCTCTTCCTGTAAACCTGGTGGACTTTGAGTGTTGAAGTGATCATCTTGCAGAGCATCAAACATTGATGCCCAATTAGAATTAGAACTAGGTTCAGGTCTATTTATAACCAGTGGTCTGCGGATTTTATCCACACCAATTAGTCCTCCACCATGATCTCCATCTTCAAGATGCGCGTCTACTTCATCTTTGGTTGTTGATCGTGCAGATATCAATCCATTATACGCAACAAATACAAAGTAGAGTTTAGATTGGTATCTGCATAAATACCAACAATGATTCCCTCCACCAGGTGCTTCAATAAGCGCAAATACATCTTCGCCAGTAGTATTTGGTCCAAAGAATGTATTATAATCCTGTTCCTTCATTACAAGAGCACAGCAACAACGGCCATAACCAGGATGTCTGTTATACTCTTGAATTGCCTCAATATAAGGTTGAGGGATTGAACTAGAGTTCACAGGGGCAAAAGTTTTATCAAAATTATTCATAGCTGAATTATTTTGGAATATGGCCTACTTTTGTTTATAAGTAGGCCGGAGTTAAGATATATTGTGAAATATATAGTTTTATTTTTTCAATTTTTTTAAGTCAAATTTTTTTATTAAGTTAACCTATATAAAAATATATCCTTACTATATATTAGATATATGGAATATTTAGTATCACAAGTTCCTGTTAACGGTGATATATTAAGAAGACTAGGTTTTGGTTATGAAGTTATAATTACAAATAATTCGGGTAAAGATGCATGGGTTCATGTAGCTCCACATAAAATTTGTATAATTAAATCAGCAAGTATTGAAAAAATTGGTTCATTAGAAGTTAATATTATTTTTGATCCAAAAAAACAAAAAAGATGTATACCCAATGGCGAAACCTGGAAGGTAACATTAGATACAAATGATATATATTATAGTGTATTTTTTGATTTTAAAAATGGAGTATATAAAACCAATTTAATAGATATATTATTTAATACTCGTAGATATAATTTAGTACTTTTACCAAAACATGTGAATGCAGCAAGACGAGTTGAAATAAGTCCAGAAGAATTAAAAAATTGATAATTAAGCTTCTTGAAGTATTTAAATTTAAACTTTATAAAAATATGGAGTTTAAATTTACTAAACCTTATCCTGCTTCTCAAAGAACTCAGTTAGCTGAACAAATTGTTTCTAGACTATTCCAAGACTTGGATGGTTTACTAGTTGATTGTTCTTATGAATCTGGTTTTAATCTGCCACTAACTAAATATTGGTTAGAAAAAGATTATGGTGAACAACTAAATAGAATTATTCAATACCATGGATCTCGTCAACTAAGATTTTGTTTTTCATTAGATTCAAAATTTGTTACAGGACTAAGATTTAAAGATGGAATTAAATATTGGTCAGATGAAGAAGTAACCAAGTTATTAGAAGAAATAGAAAAAGTAATTAATAAAAAAATTGACTAATCCAAGCATTTTTTTATATCTCGCACACTCACTCTAAAAAAATTGAATAATAAACCAACTAGTAAAATATATATAAAATTATTTAATTCAATGTATCAAGAGTATTTAAAAGATAGTTTTAAAATTATTTTAACATTAATAGATGGGAAATGCCCATGTATTAGTATACATTTCGATGTTTTTAATTATAATTATGTAATGTATGGACCAAAAGAAAATCCAATTGAATGGTTACACAAATATAGTAGTATTTTTTCTAATCAATCTAACTACTCAATAGAGTATTGTACAACATATGTAAAATTAAAACATGATAACCAAACCCAAATAGTAGATAGAGTTGAATATCCAATGAATTATATTTTAAAATCAATGGGAAGAATAAATAAATTAGAAGAACTTATTAGCAAATTAATTAATTTATAGAGTATGGAGCAATATATTTTGTAGATTCACCACTTTGAGTAAAAATTTTATGTAAAACAGGTGCAATATCAATAATTTTTACTTTTTCTTTTTCTGTGTTACTATCTGCAATATATTTAACTCTTTGAGGTCTAGAATTAGATGTTATTAATTTATTTACTTTTTGTTTAGGATCAAAAAATTTTTCAATATTTTCTTTAGTTGGGAAAACAGAGTGTGTGACCAAAGTATTAAAATTAATTGCTTCAATTGCTTTTTTTTGTTCTTCAGTATTTTCACATTCTCTTAAAAGAAAATCTTTAATTCCTTTAATAGTTTCAGTTAATGTTCCACCAGATTGAACTAAATCATCAATAATAAACATATTAATTTGTCCAGATTTAAGTTTTAAAGTAGAACCTGAAGCTGATGTATTTTTAACAGTTAAATTTTCCATACCAGATTCAATTTTAATAATTCTTTCATTTACAATTCTGGTTTTATTACAAACAATTTTATTAAAAGTGCCAGGAATTAATTTATCAAAACGTTTTTTAGCACCATCATCGGGGAAAACAATGAAGTTAAGATTATCGGTATTAGGATAAGTTGAAGTAATATATGATAAATAATCTGGCATTAATGTGATTAATACAGGAATTGTATTAGTATGGAAGAAAAATCTAGAACAAAGTGCATGAATATCAAATATATATATATTATTTTTAGAAGCTCCACTAGGAATAGAATTTAACATATTGGCAAGAGCATAACCAGTAGGTACTTCTCCTTCACCAACAATTCTTTCCATAGTACCAACAGGAAAATAAGGTAACACAATATTAATTTCTGCAACACCATAATGATTTAGTGAATTTAAAAATAACATTTGATCCATTATACTAGTAGCTTCTGGTTCATTAAAAGAAAAATATGCAAAGAAAATAATTTTAGAACCACGAAGTTTAGATACAGTAGCAGAATTCATTTTAATATCAGGGGTACCATCATTATAGGATTTCCAGTTAATAAACCCTCTAAAAAAATGTGAAGTTTCATAACAATTTTTTTTTCTCAAGAAATTTTCCTTATATTTAACATTATTTTGATCATTTTTTATTTCAAGATCATCTATAAATTGTGTGTATTCATTATTAAATTTAGGATCAGGTTTAGGATCAGGTTTAGGATCAGGTTTAGGATCA
>JACCEA012264100.1_pt1 | contig 25691 bp, 22 predicted proteins | sample 7449851 | NCBI WGS metagenome assembly JACCEA01 (sample SAMN15323453, study PRJNA562643) | freshwater metagenome | isolation source: river surface water | place: USA:Blue River Watershed | collected 2017-08-18
ATTTCTTTTGACTTAACAAATATACTAAGTCTTAATTTTTATAGTGTATCTGGCTTCTTTGTATTAGCCCTAATGCTTTATTCTTTTTATTTATACAATGACACTTTAATTGGAGTTTTTCATCAATTCTTTTTAAGTAAAAGAGAAAAACTAAATGTATTTATACTTACAATTTTTATAGTATTTATTAGCAAGTCTTTGTTAGGTGAACTAAATATCTTGTTCTATTCAAATACAATATTTATAATATTAATCGAGCGTGCTAAAAACAGGAAAAGAGAATATTTAAATTTACCACTTGTAGTATTAATCTTAACAATATTTGCATTTGCTTCTGCCTCTAGATTAGCTGATTTTATATCAGAAAAAGAAAAGCAAAATCGTCAATTGCTAGCATCTAAATTAGAATCTGCTAATGATCCTATTGCAGAGTACTTACTAGAAGGATTAGTTAAAAAAATCGTAAACGATAAAGTTGTTAAATCTTTTTTCGACGGTAACGAAATTACAAATGAAAGTTTAGACACTAGAATACAGCAATTATATTTTGGTGGTTATTTTTCAAAATATGATTTAAATGTATATGAATTTGACAATGATGGAAAGTCAATTAAACAAACATATAATAGAGATATAGAATATTTCGATGATATTATAAATAATCAATGTACGCCAACTTTCAATAGTTATTTTTATTATCAGTCAAATACGTATGGTATACTTACTTACTATGGTAAAATTCCAATCATTGTAAATAATACTAACCTAGGTTATTTATTAATTGAGTTAAAGTCAAAGTATTTTAGAGATGAAAATATTTTTCCAGAACTACTTTTAGAAGGTGGTTTAAAAATGAATAAAGACTTTAAGTATTATTCATATTCTATATACAAACAAGGTAAATTAATTTCACAACAAGGAGCTTACCCTTATAGTCTAACAGATTTAGAATTTAATACTTCAAATGAAGGTTACACGTTCATAAATACGAATGAATATGATCACTTGGTTTACAAACCAAGTAAAGACATTTTAATTGTAGTTAGTAAACAAGAAGATTCTATTCTTAAATTATTTGCAATATTCTCTTACCTATTCGGTTTATTTTCATTTTTCTTGTTAATTTTTTACGTAAGAAGGTTATTAGGTAAAAAGTTTAATTTGATTACTATAAACTGGAATATTTTTACCTGGAAATTTAGACTTCTTTTTAAAACCAGGATTCAAGTTTCATTAATATTCACAATTATATTTTCATTAACCTTAGTAGCATATATTACATTTATATACATCAGTGATCAATATACGAAACAACAAAATGAAAGATTAAGTCAAAAAGTAAGATCTATATTAATATCATTAGAGAAAAAGTCAAATGTGATTAACTATTGGACTGCAAAGTATGATGATAAAATGTCGATTGAGCTAAAGGGATTATCTGATCAATATTTAACTGATATAAATATTTACAATTTAGATGGTCGTTTATTGATTTCTACACAACCAAAAATTTTTGACGAAGGCTTAACATCTAGATATATGAATCCTGAGGCATATCTTATGATGAAGAGATATGAAAAATCAGAATTTAGTAAAAGTGAAAAAATCGGAGCGTTAAATTACTTATCTGTTTATGCACCAATAAGGAACGCTAATAATAAAATTGTTGGTTACTTAAATCTACCATATTTTGCAAATAAATTAGAATACGAAAATAGAGTTTCACAGTTCTTCACTACATTCATTAACGTTTATGTTTTTGTATTTGTCATTATCGGGTTCATTGCATTTTTCATTGCTAATTCAATTACATACCCTTTAACGCTAATTGAAGAGCAATTGCGTGAAACAAAAATTGGTAAGAAAATGGATCCAATAGATTGGAAAGGTAGAGACGAGATTGGTAGATTAATTAAAGAGTACAATCGAATGATTCATGAATTAGAAGAAAGTACCGAGAGACTTGCTAAATCAGAACGTGAAAATGCTTGGAGAGAAATGGCCAAACAAGTAGCTCATGAGATAAAGAACCCGCTAACACCAATGAAGTTGGGCTTGCAATTATTACAAAGATCATGGATTGATAATGACCCTGAGTTTAAAGAAAAATTTGAAAGATTTAGTAAAACAATGATTCAACAAATAGAGTCATTATCATTAATTGCATCTGAATTTTCAAATTTTGCCCAAATGCCACAAGCTAAACTTGAGAAATTAGATATTAAAGACATTGTAAGTAGTGTTGTTGATTTATATAAAAACGAAAACGAAATTGAGATTAGTTTAGGCTTTAATCCGAGTTTGAAGTCAGTTATATACGCCGACAAAGATCAAATGATAAGAGTATTTAACAATTTGATAAAAAACTCTATTCAGGCTATTCCATCACAAAGAATGGGTAAAATTGATATTGAATTAATGAATGATAAAGACAGTATTCTGGTTATAATTCAAGATAACGGGGTGGGTATTGATGATGAAATGCGCGATAAAATATTTAGGCCAAACTTTACAACAAAGGGTTCTGGTATGGGAATGGGCCTTGCGATTGTAAATAGTATAATATTAAATGCTGAGGGTAAAATTTGGTTTAACTCTTCACTCAATAAAGGCACTACTTTTTACGTTTCATTACCATTGACTAATTAGTGATGAGGCTAAGGCTATTAATACTATTCTTAATATTACTATCAAACAACAAGTTATTATTAGCACAATCTAATACTGATTCGTCTTTAGGCTTTTTGTATAAGAGGTATTTTCACAAAGACCCTAGCCTATTATTAATGAAATCAAAAGTAGTTGCAAACCCCTTTGCAATTACAGATCAATCAAAAAAAGAAGGAGTAATTGGTTTGTCAGACCTTAATCGCTCAGGTAGTATTTCAAGAGCAATTACAATAGGTAATAATCAAGATTTAAGCGTTAGCTCAAGTTTGAATTTACAAATGTCAGGGCGAATATCTGATGACTTAGAAATAATTGCAGCAATTTCAGATGATAATATACCCATACAACCAGAAGGTAATACACAACAGATTCAAGAATTTGATCGAGTATATATCCAGTTAATAAATCCGAATTATTCAGTATTAGCCGGTGATTATGAATTACGCAAACCTAATTCGTACTTCCTTAGTTATCTGAAAAAAGTTAAGGGTGCAATGGTAAGTACACAATATGATTTCGAAAACGGATTTTCAACAAGAAATGCAGCATCAATTGCAATAGCTAAAGGAAAATATAATCGAATGATTATTTTAGGTAGAGAAGGTAATCAAGGTCCATATAGATTAACAGGATTATATAATGAACAATTTATTATTGTATTAGCAGGTACAGAAAGAGTTTACTTAGATGGTATATTATTAAAAAGAGGAGATAACGAAGATTATACGATTGACTATAACACTTCTGAAATTATTTTTAGTCCGAAAAGGCTCATAACAGCTTACTCTAGAATTACTGTCGAATTTGAGTATTCAGACAAAAACTATTCACGAACTTTAACAACAGTAAGCACAGAACAGAAATATAAAACATGGGCATTTCGATTTAATTACTATAACGAGCAAGATTCAAAGAATAGGCCTCTACTGCAAGAACTAAATGATGAGAAAAAGAGATTTATAGCAAGCCAAGCGTATAATGATAGCAGGGGGTTTTTCTTATCTGAAGATAGTGTTGGTTTTAACGATTCAGAAGTTAGGTATAAAAAAATTGACAGCTTGGGTCAAGTCATTTATGTTTATTCAACAAGCCCCGAGAATGCAATTTATAAAGTCAACTTTTCAGAATTTGGAGCCAATAAAGGGAATTATATATTAGATCAAACCTTAGCTAATGGAAGAGTATTTAAATGGGTAAGTCCGGTTAATGGTATACCTCAAGGCACACATGAACCATTAGTATATCTTGTAGCACCAAGAAGAAATTCATACTACACATTCGCAGTTGATAAATCTTTTAAAAATTTATTTATCAATAACGAAGTATCTATTTCAGATTTAGATGATAATTTATTTTCAAAAAATGGTAACCAAAGAGCAGCAGCAAATAAAACTACCATCATTCATACTAAGAATTTACGAAAAGATAGTTTGAATAATTATCAATTAAAAAATACTGCGCAATTAGAAATTGTAGGTGCCGATTTTAGGTTTTTAGAATACTATAGGCCACAAGAATTCAATAGAGAATTTGCATTAGACCCTAATACAATATTTAAAGGCAATCAAATTTGGTTAAGTTATTTGAGTAGTTATGAAAATAACAATAAACCAATTGTGCAGTATAAATTTTCGACATTCAAGAGCGCTGATATTTATAATGCAATACAAAATTCGATTAATACAGATTTAATATTTGGTAAGTATAAATTCAATGGAGCTGCATCAATCAATTTAGTTGATGCAAGTAAGTTTGATCAAAGTAGATCTAACTTTATCAAACACAGATTCGATTTCAGTAGAAGTTTAAGATATTTTAATTTTGGTGTTTCTGAAGAGACTGAAATGAATACAAGTAAATCAACAATTAATGATTCGCTTAGATTATTAAGTTTTTCTTTTAAAGATTATAGAGTATATATTAATAATAAAGAAGGTCAATTAAATAAATATAGATTAGAGTATTCTAATAGATTAGATCAGTTGCCGTTCAACAACTCACTCTTAACAAGCACAAGAGCTCAAGGCTTTGGCTTAATTACTGAATTTACTAAAAATCAAAATTCAATTCTTTCTGTAAACTATAATTACAGACAACTAGAAGTCATTAGAACTAAAACAAATCTAAAATCTGAAAACAATAATTTATTAAGAGTAAATCATGATGCAAGAATAAAGCAAGGTTTATTAGTAATAAACACATTTTATGAATTAAACACTGGTCAAGAACCAAAGAGATCGTTTACATATATTCAAGTACCAGCTGGACAAGGTGTGTACATCCATAGAGATTATAATAACAATGGTATTAAAGAGCTAAATGAATTTGAAATTGCTAAGTTTAGTTACGAAGCAGATTATATAAGAATAACTTTGAATAACAATGATTTTGTTAGAACAAAAGGAACAGCAATTTCTCAAAATATTTTATTAGACCCACAAAGGTTGTTTGCGAGTTCAACTGGATTTAAAAAGTTCATCTCTAATTTTTCAAATCAATTAAATTATAAAATTGAAAAAAAGACATTGTTTAATAGCAATGAAAATAATTTTAATCCATTCGATATTACAATCAATGATTCATCTTTAATTACTTTAAATACTCAATTTAGAGAGAGTATATTTTTCAAAAGAACAGATCCAGTCTTTGGAGCTGAATACACCTATCAAAATAACAGTGCAAAGTTATTGTTAAGCTTAGGGTTTGATTCAAGAACCACTTATGAACATATTGTAAGAACAAGATGGAATATATTTGCAAAATATAGTATTAATGTAGAAGCTAAAATTTTTGAAAAGAATTCTTTAAATGAAAGTGCAAATGATAGAAATTATAATCTAGATGCAGTTTCTGTAAGTCCTGAATTCGCAATTCAATACGACGCATCATGGCGATTAGCTTTTATTTATAAATATCAAACAATAGAAAATAAAATTGCAGGTAAAGAGAAAGCAAATCAAAACAAAATAGGTACAGAGTTAAAATATAACTCAGGTGGCAAAACAAGTTTAACAGCTGCAATAAATTATATAAACAATAATTATACTGGAAACCAAAACTCGGCTATTGCATACGAAATACTAGAGGCATTACAACCGGGTAAGAATTATACATGGTCAGCTAATTGGCAAAGAAATATTAGCGAGACATTTCAGTTGAGTGTAATATATGAAGGTCGAAATTCAGAATCATCTAGAGTGATTCATTCGGGAAGCATGCAGGCAAGAGCATTTTTTTAGAGGGTCTATAATATCATTATAAACCCTCTAAGAAAATTATTTTAGGGTAATACTAGTTGTACCAATAGAGCTACCATCAGCGTAAACAGTGATTGTGTATACACCTGGATTTATGCTTGAAGATTTTTTCCAGAAGATGGTATAAGTTTCACCAGCTTTGTTTTCGAAATTATAAGTTGATTTTGCTGAATATTGTAATTCAGATCCGTCAGCACTAAACTTAGAATCTGTAGCATCTGTGACAACTTCAGCTTTACCTTCTGGGTTAATAACTCTTAAATAAAATTCTCTTTGACCTTTAGGTGCAACTTGATTATCAGCTAAGTTAAAGGTCACTTTAATTTTTTCTAAAGTTTTTACTCTATCAGTTTCAACTTCTTTGCCATTTGAACGATAGCGTACACCTTTCACTGTAAGATTTGCAGTTTTTAATAATGATGCAACAGCTACTTTGTTTGATAAGTTAATATTTTGATTTAATAACTCAGATGATTTTTGTTGTTCTGACTCAACAGATTTTTTCAAACCAGTATTTTCTGTTGCCAACAATTCATTCTCTTTCTTTAAGCTAACAATTTCGTCTTGATATTTTTTAATATAATATCTTAATTGATCAATTTCATTTCTCGCTCTTTCTAATTCAGAAGCAGTCATGTTACCTCTCTTTAAAGCAGATTGAAGTTGCGCTACTTTAGCTTTCAGTTCTTCATCTTTTGCAATTAAACTTTCGCTCATTGAATCAGCATTAGCAGTAGCTTCACTTAATTCAATTTCTAATTGATTCAATTGCACTTGCAATTTATCTTTCTCGTCAGTAGTTTGCTCAAATCTAGTTTCAGTTTTATCTTTTTGTAACCACAAGAATATGTTAGTTCCAATTAATAAAATAATTACAGCTAGTAAAATGTAAATCTTTTTTGTGTCTTTTTGAGGCTGTGGTGCTTGTTCCATAGAATAGCTTTTAGTTTTTATTTACTTCGTCAACGTAATTTAATCTTAAATCAGACAAAAACTGACTTAACATTCTTTCTGATTCTTCACTAAGGTTGCCCTTGGTTTTATCTCTTAACATTTCTAACATATCAATTGATTGTTTAGCTTGCTCGAGATTTTTTTCAATTTTATTGGTTACAGGATTTAGTACTTTACCTAAGCCTTGCATACCTGATGAATGAAATATAAACAAAAGTTGTGCAAATAATTGTTCTTCTTTATTCATAATTCTACTAATATCAATATTTTGTGCGCAAATATAATATAAAATATGGAGCAGATTAAACTAGATTCAAACTATTGGAATGATAGATATTTTTCTGGCAACACAGGTTGGGATATTCAATCTGTTTCTAGGCCTATAAAAGAATACCTAGAGCAGTTGAAGAACAAAGATATATCTATATTAATTCCGGGATGTGGTAATGCCCATGAAGCTGAATATGCCAATTCTATTGGTTTTGAGGATGTTCATATTCTTGATTTTGCTGAGCTAGCAATTCAGAATTTCATTAGTAAACATCCGAAGTTCAAGAAAGAAAATATACACATCGAGGATATATTTCTACACGCTAATAAATATGACTTAATTATTGAACAAACTTTATTTTGCGCTATTGACCCTAGTTTGAGATCTAAGTATGCTCAAAAAATACATGATTTATTGAATGATGGGGCTAAGTTCGTCGGACTTTTATTCGACAGGGAGTTTCAAGGAGGTCCGCCTTTTGGTGGTAATAAAGAGGAGTATTTAACTTATTTCTCCCCTTTATTTAACATCAAAACTTTTGAAAAATGTTATAATTCAATAGAACCTAGACAAGGCTCTGAGCTATTTTTTATTTTAGAGAAGAAATAATTTCTTCACTCATCGGATTTACATTAGAGGCAAAGTATTTCACTAATTGACCATTTTCGTCAATTAAGTACTTGTTGAAGTTCCATTTTGGTGCTTGATCATTCCAGCCATTCAATGACTTGTCAGACAACCACTTGTACAAATCACAAGCATTTTTGCCAGTAACATCTACTTTTTCATACATCTGAAAACTTACGCCATAATTTTTTTGACAGAAACTTGCTATCTCTTCATTACTACCTGGCTCTTGTCCGCCGAAATTATTAGAAGGAAATCCGATAATAACAACTTTATCGCCATGTAACTTGTTTAACTGCTCTAAATCTTTGTATTGTTTTGTATATCCGCATTCAGAAGCAGTGTTTACAATTAGTACTTTCTTGCCTTTGTAAATGCTAAAATCAATAACATCACCATTGATGCTTTTCATTTTAAAGTCGTAAAAACTTTTATTGTTAGTCATATTATTTTTGTTGTTATCAATTGGCTTGCTTTTGATTTCGTTAGTTCCGAAACAGCCGCCTAAAATCATTAAGAAAGGTAAAAATAGTTTCATTGTGTGTGTATTAATTTAACTCTTTAACAACAATTAGCTACAGTTGTTTTTCAGTAGTAGATGTATTTGAAGAATTTATTGCAGACAACTTCTTTCTCTCAGATCTTCTGGCTTTGCGAATTTCTTTTCTAGCCTTCCTAATTTCTTTGTAAGCTTTTATTTCTTTAATTCTATTGGTTCTTTGTTTTATTTCTTTTTCCATGAGTTCGGTTACTCCAACACTCTCCTTGATTCCCTTAAATAAGCCTTTCCAGATGTACCCAAAGAAACTATAGTCTTTTTGATAGCTAATATGAAATTTCGGATGAATAGTTTTGCCGTTAAATCTTGGGTTGTCATTGTTAAGCAAAACAGAATTAGCTAAAAAAGAAATCCAAGCATTTTTCTTCAACTTGTTTTCACGATTATTTTTCTCTAAAATTCTTACTCTTAAATTATTGTACAACATCGTAATATTCGCATGCATTTTAGTTTTATCACCTTGCATGGTAAACTTTAAATTACGCATATCACAATTAGCAACTTCTAACAATGCTAAATTAATCAGTATCGGATTTAAGTCTTTAAGGTTATAATTTTTTATATATCCTTTTACAAAAAATGGTTGTTTTTTATCTAAATAATCAAGTGTAAATAATAATTTCGTTTGTGCTTTTTGATTCAACAAGCTCTCAATCTCAATATCTACTTTTTGATTATTTTTTATTTTATCATTGTCATTCGTGAAGTTTTTTATAGTACCATTTAATGAATTAAAACTTATATTCCACACATAAGAACTTTTAAAATCTTTCTCAGAATAGTTGAGTTCAGAACTTTTAATTAATACTTTATTGAAACTAAATGGAATTTTAATATCAAAAACAAGTTCAGATGGGAAACGCTTTATTTTATTAGGGTCTTCTGCAATTAGTTTGTTTTGAAATATATTAGATTTTAACTTATTGATGTGAATAATATCACCTATTAATTTTTGTTCATAAAACAATTTTTTAAAATCTATGCCAGAAAGTTTCGCCTCTCTAACATATAAATCAATTCTAGTTTTTCTATATCCTTTTATAGACTTAAAATTTTCTAAATCTTTTAAAGGAATAACTTTAAAATTATATGCTTCAATAGAAGAAGTTGCAGTACTAGCAACTACTTCTTCAAACTGAATTTTATTTACAGAGTCTTTTAGATTTGTAGAATAGTTTTTAATTGACACTTTTATATCATCAGAATAAAAAGGTCTCTCTAAATTATTTTTTGAAGTAGAGTCGATACTTAAATTTCTAACTTTAAAATAGGCTAAAAACAATTTATGACTTTTTCTCTTACTCGCACTATCACTGATAAATTCGAAATTTATATTCTTCAAATTTATCTGGTCTAGTTGTAAGCTTTTTAATTCGTTTTTTATTAATTCATACGGATGTCTAAAACTTGAATTAGTATCACTCTGTTCATTGTTTGTAGCATCATTAATTACTAATACATCAGGATGATTTATACTTAGTTCGTCAATCTGTAATTCATTATGAAAGTAGAAGTCAAATATATTGATACCACTGAATTTAAATTTCTGTATATATAAATTAAATAGATACCTCGGATGTTGCTTTTTTAATTTTAACTGCCTGTAAATAGACATGTCTGGTATCAACTGTAAGTTCTTGATATTTAAGCTGCCAGTAAAAACATTAAATCCAATATCATCAAATTCTACTCTGTAGAGTTTATCGGTGCTTGAATATATGCTTTCTTTAATGTGTTTTTTTAAGATTGGTTCCCAATAAGTTATTAATAATGAGCCTGCAATGAATAATAAGCTCAGTGTAATCAAACACCATAGCATTAGCTTATTGAAATTTAATTTAGGCTTCAATTTTTAGTTTTTTAGGTATAAGTACTAAGATATTATAAAAATGCTGACAAATTTTCAGAATTTTCATAATTTTGAGGGTTAAATAAGAGTATGTTAGAGGGAATTACACAGAAATATCATGATGAAAGCCGCCAAGGTGAAGCATTAATGATTGAAAATAAGGCAGATAAGGCTGCATCTAGAAAACTATATATCGAAAGTTATGGCTGTCAGATGAATTTTGCTGATTCTGAGGTTGTAGCTTCCATTATGTTAAATAACGACTTCCAAACAACGAACGATTTTAATGAGGCTGATGTAATTTTTATAAATACATGTTCAATAAGAGAAAACGCTGAACTTAGAATCAGAAAGCGCCTTACAGATTTCAAAGCTGCTAAAAGAGCTAAACCCGGAATGATAGTGGGTGTGTTAGGTTGTATGGCAGAGCGCTTAAAGTCTAAATTTTTAGAAGAAGAAAAATTGGTTGACTTAGTAGTTGGACCCGATGCATATAGAGATCTACCTAATTTAATACAATCAGCTGACGACGGACAAAAAGCTGTAAATGTTTTACTATCACGTGAAGAAACTTACGGCGATATAAGTCCGATCAGATTAAACACCAACGGAGTTAGTGCATTTGTTTCAATCACTCGTGGTTGTGACAACATGTGTTCATTTTGTGTAGTGCCATTCACACGAGGTAGAGAAAGAAGTAGAGACCCTCAATCTATTATTGACGAAATAAAAGATCTATATGAAAAAGGTTTTAGAGAAGTAACCTTATTAGGTCAAAATGTTGATTCGTATGAATGGGAAAATGAATCGAAGACAGAAAAAGTAACATTTGCAAATTTATTAGCATTAGCAGCGCAAGTTAAATCAGATATGAGAATTAGATTTTCTACTTCACATCCGAAAGATTTAACAGATGATGTTTTATATACAATGCGTGATTACGAAAATATTTGCAAGAGCATACACTTGCCAGTTCAATCAGGTAGTACACGAATTTTAGATTTAATGAATCGTACTTACTCACGTGAGTGGTATATTAATAGAATAGATTCAATAAGAAATATTTTACCCGGATGTACAATATCAACTGATATTATTGCGGGCTTTTGTTCAGAGACAGAAGAAGAACATCAAGAAACACTAAGCATGATGGAGTATGTAAAATATGATTTTGCATATATGTTTAGTTATTCAGAAAGACCAGGTACACCAGCTGCTAAAAAATTGAAAGATGATATTTCTGATGAAGTAAAAGCTAGAAGATTAGCAGAGATTGTAGCGCTTCAACGTGCTCATTCATTAGAAAGAATGAAAGAGCATGTAGGTAAAACTCAAAAGATTTTAATTGAAGGTTTTTCTAAAAAATCTGAAAATGATTTCGCAGGTAGAAGCGATCAAAATGCAATGGTTGTTTTTCCTGTTGATACAAAATATAAAAAAGGTGATTATGTTAATGTTCAAATTGAGTCTTGTACTTCAGCAACATTAATCGGTAAAATCATTGAATAAATTAAATCGCTAATATGGATTTACAAGAAATTAAAAATCGTTTCGGAATCATTGGTAACTCTTCGAGTTTAAACAGAGCGATTGACATAGCAAGACAAGTTGCACCAACTGATATATCTGTTTTAATTACAGGTGAAAGTGGTAGTGGTAAAGAAGTGTTTTCGCAAATCATTCATCAAATGAGTGCAAGAAAGCATGGTCCGTTTATAGCAGTTAACTGCGGCGCAATACCAGAGGGTACGATAGATTCAGAGTTATTCGGACATGAGAAAGGATCTTTCACAGGTGCACACGAAGCACGTAAAGGTTATTTCGAAGTAGTAAACGGCGGTACAATATTTTTAGATGAAGTAGCTGAATTACCTATTGGTACACAAGCTAGATTATTAAGAGTTTTAGAAACGGGTGAGTATTTAAGAGTGGGTTCATCTAAAGTTCAAAAAACGAACGTAAGAATTGTAGCAGCAACAAACGTTAATGTTTATGAGGCTGTACAAAAAGCGAAGTTTCGTGAAGATCTTTATTATAGATTAAATACTGTGCCATTAAAAGTTCCATCGTTAAGAGAGCGCAAAGAAGATATCTATTTAATTTTTAGAAAATTCATTTCAGATTTTTCAGTGAAGTATAGAAGTCCGATCGTTCAACTTAACGACGAAGCAAAAGCAATACTTGAAAATTATAAATGGCCAGGTAATGTTCGTCAATTAAAAAATGTAGCAGAACAAATTGCAGTACTTGAAAATGATAAAAATGTAATTGATGCTAATTCAATCTTAAAATATTTACCTTTCGAGCAACCTATTTCAGAATTGCCAGCACGATTAGGTAGCAGTTCTGAAAATGAATTTTCTGAACGCGACATTTTATATAAGGTGTTGTTTGATATGAAAAAAGATCTAATGGATCTTAAAAAAGTAGTAGTTGACTTATTGCAACATTCAGAAAACACCAACGAATATTTAGCTAGCAATACAGGTATTATTAATAAGCTTTATCAAGATGTACATTCTGTTGAAGATGGAGCAAATACATTGCATATACCTTTAAATGCTAACACACCAATATATCAACAAAATAATTTCAACAACCCTAACAACTACAAAATTGACAGTCCGATCGTCGAAGAAGTAGAAGAAACTCTCTCACTCGAAGAAAAGGAAATAGATTTAATTAGAAAGGCATTAAAAAAGCATAAGGGTAAAAGAAAATACGCAGCTCAAGAGTTGGGTATTTCAGAAAGAACATTGTATAGAAAAATAAAAGAGTACGATTTGAATTTGTAATTTAATATATTTAGAAAAATAATGACCAAGACTTTATCGTATATCTTAATTACAACTGTGTTATTTTTTACAAGTGCTTGTAAGATTTATACATTCAGTGGCGCATCAATTTCGCCAGATACTAAGACCGTATTTGTTGGCTTTATTGAAAACAATGCACCTTTGGTTGTACCTACATTAAGTCAATCATTAACAGAATCATTAAAAGATAGAATTGTAACACAAACCGGATTAGCATTGGTGCGAACTACTGCCGATATAGAGTTTGAAGGCACTATAGTAGATTACAATATCAAGCCGATCGCAATTCAAGGTAATGAGTTTGCTTCACAAAATAGATTAACTATATCAGTAAAAATCATTTTTAATAACAATAAAGATGAGACGAAAAACTTCGAGCAAGTATTTACTAGATATGCAGATTACCCTGGCTCTACAAACTTATCACAGATAGAGCAAGAATTAATTAGAACAATAAATACTCAAATAATTGATGATATTTTTAACAAGGCTTTTGTAAATTGGTAACATGAGGAAGGAAGAATTACATCATTTAATTAAAAACCCTAGTCAACTCAACGAAACGCATTTAACACAAATAAATGCAATGATTGAGTTGTTCCCTTTTTGTTCTACTTTCCATTTACTAAGAGCTAAAGCATTAAATAATATTGAGAGTTATCAATATGACAAAGCTTTAAAATGGGCAGCAATTTATACTCCCGACAGAAAAGCATTATATCAATTAATTAATCAAACAGGTAACGATTACCTAAAACCAGAAGAAAAGTCAGAGGCTATAATCGAAGTTATTAAAGAAGAGATTATAAATGAGGTAGAAGAAAATATACTCGAGCCTATAGTTGAAATACATAATATTACTTCGGATTTAAGTGTTGAAGAAGAAGTAGTAGAAGAAGTAATAGAAGAAGAATTAATTGAAGAGAGTAATATTGAAGAGCAAACATACGAAGAAAAACCATTAAGTTTTACCGAATGGCTGAAGAGTAGAAATGTGAACTTTAATAATGCAGAATCATTTGGTGGTACTAGTATTTTGGGAGAGATTTCAAATTCTAAAAAACCAATAATAAGATTAGATACGAGTGAAGAAATAAAGCCATTAATACAAGATGAGCTTGGAGAGTTGATAGTTAGTAATGTATTTAACGAAGGGTATTTAATAAAGGCTGATGAAAAAATTCAATCAGAAAATATTTTGGGTAATAAATTAGTTGAGCAATTCATTAAGTCAGATCACCCAGTAGTAATAAAAGTTAACAAAGACGAAATACCAGTAAATACTGAAAATAAGGCGAAGAAAAGTGCCGACGATGCAGGAGTGCCGGTGAGTGAAACCTTGGCACAAATATTTGTAAAACAAAAGCTATACAGCAAGGCAATAGCAGCTTATGAGAAATTAAGTTTGAAATATCCCGAAAAAAAGATTTACTTTGCATCCCTTATAGAAGAAATTAAGAAAGAAATAAATTAAATACGATGACTAGTTTTTTAATCATTTTAGCGCTGATTATCAGTGTATTGTTAGTATTTGTAGTGTTAATTCAGAATCCAAAAGGCGGAGGTTTAGCATCTAATTTTGCATCATCAAACCAAATAATGGGTGTAAAAAAGACTACTGATTTTTTAGAAAAGGCAACTTGGACATTAGCAATTGCATTGTTAGTGGTATGTTTAGCAGTAAACGTATTTAAGCCAGAGGCGCCTGCGAATGCAGTAGATCAAACAGAATTACAAGAAATTATTGATAATACAGCAGCAGCTCCTGCAGCAGCACCTGCACCAAGTGCAAGTCCGGCAGCAGTACCAGCAACAGCTGATTCTACAAAGTAATCACATATTCAAAATATGTCTAAAGGGCCTTGCGATGCAAGGCCTTTTTTGTTTCTGTCAGCATGTCACGGCAAAACATTAAAAATTTCATATAATACTGCCAAAATTTAACCCGAAATGGCAATTTTTAGCATTGGCACAGCTTATGAGAGAGCAGGGTACGATAACAAACATTATTGTTAAACATAAAAACCATTAAAAATATGTCATTGAGTATTAAACCTATCGGAGATCGCGTGGTAGTTCAGCCAGCACCCGCAGAAGAAAAAACAGCATCTGGATTGTATATTCCTGATACTGCAAAAGAGAAACCTCAAAGAGGTAAAGTAGTAGCTGTAGGAACAGGTAAAAAAGATGAGCCTATGACAGTTAAAGTAGGTGACGAAGTATTGTATGGTAAATACGCAGGTACAGAGCTTTCGCACGATGGTTCTGAATATTTAATCATGCGTGAGTCTGATATTTTCGCAGTATTATAATTGTTAAAAAAGGAAAAATCTAAAGAATAATAAAAATGGCAAAGCAAGTAAAGTATAATATTGAAGCAAGAGACGCTTTAAAGCGTGGTGTTGATGCATTAGCGAATGCAGTGAAAGTAACATTAGGACCAAAAGGTCGTAACGTTATCATCGACAAAAAATTTGGTGCTCCAATGATCACTAAAGACGGTGTTTCAGTAGCAAAAGAAGTTGATTTAAAAGACCCAATGGAAAACATGGGTGCACAAATGGTAAAAGAGGTAGCATCTAAAACAGCTGATATTGCTGGTGATGGTACTACTACTGCTACAGTTTTAGCACAAGCAATTATTACAGCTGGTATTAAGAACGTAGCTGCAGGTGCAAACCCAATGGATCTAAAAAGAGGTATCGACAAAGCAGTTACTGCTGTAGTTGAGAACTTAAGATCACAGTCGAACCCAGTTGGTTCTGATAACAATAAAATCAAACAAGTAGCAACTATCTCTGCAAACAACGACGAAGTAATTGGTACTTTAATCGCTGATGCAATGGCGAAAGTTGGTAAAGATGGTGTAATCACAGTAGAAGAAGCAAAAGGTACTGAAACAGAAGTTAAGACTGTAGAAGGTATGCAATTCGACAGAGGTTACTTATCTCCATACTTCGTAACAAATGCTGATAAGATGGAAGTAGAATTAGATAATCCGTTTATCTTAATCTACGACAAAAAAATCAGCAGTATGAAAGAATTGTTGCCAGTATTAGAGAAGCAAGTTCAAACTGGTCGTCCATTATTAATCATCTCTGAAGATTTAGATGGTGAAGCATTAGCGACATTAGTTGTAAATAAAATTCGTGGTTCATTAAAAGTTGCAGCTGTTAAGGCTCCAGGTTTTGGTGACAGAAGAAAAGCAATGTTAGAAGACATCGCAATCTTAACTGGTGGTACAGTAATTTCTGAAGAGAGAGGATTCAAATTAGAGAATGCTGATATCTCATTCTTAGGTCAAGCAGAAAGAGTGTTAATTGATAAAGACAATACAACTATCATCAATGGTTCTGGTAAATCAGAAGACATTGCTGCTCGTGTAAGTCAAATTAAATCTCAAATCGATTCAACAACTTCTGATTACGATAAAGAAAAATTACAAGAGCGTTTAGCAAAATTAGCAGGTGGTGTTGCAGTTCTTTATGTAGGTGCAGCAACTGAAGTTGAAATGAAAGAGAAGAAAGATCGTGTTGATGATGCATTACATGCAACTCGTGCAGCTGTTGAAGAAGGTATTGTTGCAGGTGGTGGTGTTGCTTTCATTCGTGCAATTGAAGCTTTAGAAGGCTTAAAAGGATTGAATGAAGATGAAACAACAGGTATTCAAATCATCAAACGTGCTATTGAAGAGCCATTACGTCAAATCTGTCAAAACGCAGGTATCGAAGGTTCTATCGTAGTTCAAAAAGTAAAAGAAGGTAAAGCAGATTTCGGTTACAATGCAAGAACTGATGTATATGAAAATATGATCGGTGCAGGTGTAATTGACCCTACTAAAGTTTCTAGAGTTGCTCTAGAGAACGCAGCTTCAATTGCAGCGATGTTGTTAACGACAGAGTGTGTATTAGCTGATGAACCAGAAGAAGCTCCTGCTGGTGCAGGTATGCCTCCAATGGGTGGTGGTATGGGTGGTATGATGTAATCATCATACCATATATAAAAAATAAAGCCCCGATGATTATTCATCGGGGCTTTATTTTTTATATAATCGAATAATTAAATTTTAGCTGCTACTGTTATAGTAACTTTTGATTTAATGTAAACTGTAGTAGTTACTGGAGAATAAACTTGAACTGTACTTGAAAATGTAGTTGGAGTATTGTTAGCAAAGTAGTCAAGGAAACTAATACTAACACTATTAGCTGGTAAAAATATTATTGGATTATTTGTACCAAATGCAGCCATTTTTACAGAGTCTGCGTTTTGAAATACTGTTAAGCCAGCACTAGGATTTGCAATACTCATTGATACAGACTTAACGTTACTAAAATTTGCACCTGTTAATTTGTTACCATTTGAGTCTGTAACTGTTAATTCAGTTGATGACCAATAAATTCCTTCTATATTATCACGTGATCCTCCTTGTGATTCTAGCAAACTATCAAGATCGACACTAGCTGTCTCAGACAATGTAAAAATAGTTCCAGTTTGCGGATCAAGGCGATATACTGTTTCGAAAGTTTGAGGAACATCAATTTCTAATCCCATTTCTTCATCACATGATGAAAAAAATGTAGCTCCTGATAATAATGTTAACACAAATAGTGTTCTAAAAATGTTCTTTTTCATAAAAAATGGTTTTCTAATTTGTTTAGTCGTTTGTACAAAAGTATTAAAAATTAATCATTTATATATAATTTTTAAACTTTTCTTTTTATAATAATCTCTAATTGAACAACTTGCGGCTTTCCTTTACATATGTAAGAAAGTCTAAAGGATGGTTATTATCCTTATCTTTATCACGTTTTTTGCCCAATCTAACTATAATCATTTGATTTTTAGGGTCTACAATGATGTATTGACCTAAAATTCCTCTGCAATAAAAAATATCACCGTAAACCCACCATTGATAACCGTATTGATCTGTTGCTTTACCATTTTCTGGTAAACCATGTGCCGATACTGATTTTTTCACCCAATCTTCTGATACAATTTTCGTACCATCCCACATACCATTGTTCATGTATAATTTGCCAATACGTGCAAAATCTCTTGCGTTTGAATAAAAGCAGCAATAGGCTTTTTCATCACCATCAACTTTATCTAAACTCCAGAATGCACTTTGCTCAGCACCAATTCTACTCCATAATTTTTCTTGTGCATATTCTGCAACAGATTTACCCGTAGCAGCCTTTATTAGAAATGCTAAAATTTGTGTATCGCCGCTTCTGTAATAAAATTCTGTGCCCGGCTCTTTTTCAACTTTCAATGAGTAAATTAATTTTCTTAAATCTTTACCATAGTAAGCATCTGTTGTATGATTGAATGGTGTCGAATACGATTCTTGAAAGTTAAGTCCAGATGCCATTCTCAACACATCTACTATTTTAATTTTTGCTAAATCACCTTTGTTAAACTCTGGCAAATACTTCCCAACAGCATCATCCTCAGAAGTAATTTTACCTTCATCAATTGCAATACCAATTAATACACTCACTATACTTTTAGCTACCGAAAATGAATTGCTAGATGAACTCTCAGAATAATTATCCCAATATTCTTCATACAAAATAGAATCATTTTTTATAACTAAGTAAGCAACTGTTTCGTATTTCTCAAGTGTATTTCTTAAGCTATCACTCAACTTTATTTTATTGAAATTACTTGAAACTGGCCAAGGAGTTTTAACACTATCGTTATGAATTGTTTTGTATGGGAACAAATCTAAATCATCGATACCTGGTTGTTGATATACCAATGCTTTGTAAATATAGGTAGTGCCACTAACCCATATAGCTACATTTGCCATTACAAGAATTAGCACAACGTAAAAAAGTATTCTTTTAAGTCTAGTCATTTTGGGTACTTGTCAAATTCATATTAAACAATATAGCAATTTCATTTTTTAAAATAGATTTTACTTCATCGAAATTTACTTTAGCTCCTAACTCAGCTTCCATAGTAGTAACTGCTTTGTCATCAATACCACATGGTATAATATTCTTAAAATAATTCAAATCTGAATTTACATTGAAAGCAAATCCGTGCATGGTAACCCATCTACTACAACGCACACCCATCGCACAAATTTTTCTTGCTTTCTCTGGTTGATCCCCATCTATCCATACCCCTGTCAAGCCTTCTACTCTGCCAGAATTAATATTGTAATGTTTCAAAGTATTTATAATGGCCTCTTCTAATAATCGTAAATACTTATGTATATCAGTAAAAAAATAATCAAGATCAAGAATAGGGTAGCCTACAATTTGACCTGGTCCGTGATAGGTTATATCACCACCTCTATTGATTTTATAAAAAGTAGCACGAGCATTTTCTAATCCCTTTTCATCAAGCAATAAATTTTTTAAATCACCACTTTTGCCTAATGTATATACATGCGGATGTTCACAAAAAATTAAGAAACTATGCGTTTTAATATTTGTGTTATTAGTTCGATTCTCTGATTTTATTTTAAGCGTATTAGCAAAGTATGACTCTTGCTTGTCCCAAGCTTCTTTATAATCAATCAAACCCCAATCTTGAAATTCTACCTCTACCATATTACAAAGATAGTGAATACCTATAAATGCAGGCTGATAAATAATCCTTATTAAATGCAGTTGTCAAAGATTCTTATTGCTGATAATTTTGAGTCATGGCAGAGCATAATGTAACAGGACAGAAGGGAGAGGAGATTGCCAAGGAATTCTTAGCGAATAAAGGGTATCAAATTCTGAATTGCAATTTCAGAACAAGTAATTCAGAAGTTGATATCATTGCTAAGAAAGACCAAGTAATAATATTTGTTGAGGTGAAAGTTAGAAGCAACATCTCTTATGGTCAACCAGAGATGTTTGTAAACAAAGAGAAGCGTAGGCATATGAAAAAAGTTGCTAGAGCTTACATTGACATGGTTAAACACAAAGGCGAGGCTAGGTTCGATATAATATCGATTGTGAATTGGCCATTTGGTTTCACCGAGATCACACATTTTGAAGATGCGTTCTTTATATAATTTATCATTTGATTGGAGTTTAGGCTGAGCAATTTATTGCTCAGCCTTTTTTGTGTAATGAGGTTTCATGTAGGAAATAGCAATAGACATCATCTGAATAAAATATGTAATGCGACTGATTGTATGACTTACTTTCTATTAAGTTTATCACACCATTTCCTACATGAAACCTCATTACACAAAAAAGGCTAACATTTATAAATTGAGAATGATTCAGAGCATTTGAATACTAGAGGTTTCTGGAATAAATTTGTGTGAAAATATTATTAGAAATCAATCATTTCATTCTGTTAATATTATTCGCTTACTGTGATGAAGTATATTACTTATTTATTCCAGAAACCTCTAGTATTCAAATGCGATAAGCAAATAATATTCAAGCCATTCATATTCTGCTAATTTGATAGATTTCATTACATTTGCAGGCATGACTACAGAACAAATAAGAGATTTAAGGGATAGAATTGAAGCCCTGAGGAGGCATCTTTGACATCGATCAAAAATTAACAGAGATCGAACGCGACCAGGCAAAAACTACAGAGTCCGGATTTTGGGATGAGCCCAAAGAAGCAGAAAAATTATTATCGTCGATAAAACAGAAGAAAGTCTGGACAGAAGCATTTGCTAAGGTGAATGCAGTTGTTGAAGATACTGTAGTTTTATATGACTTCTATAAAGAGCAAGAGGTTACCGAAGCCGAAATGCTTGCACAAATGAATGTTGCACTCAAAGAACTAGATGATTTAGAGTTCAAGAATATGTTGAGTGGCGAAGAAGATCAGCTTAACGCAGTACTTACAATTAATGCAGGTGCAGGTGGTACAGAGAGTTGCGACTGGGCAGCAATGTTGATGCGTATGTATATTATGTGGGGTGAGAAAAACGGATATAAAGTAAAAGAAATAGACTATCAAGCTGGCGATGGCGCAGGCATAAAGTCATGCACTTTAGAGTTTGAGGGTGAATTTTCATATGGATATTTAAAAGGAGAAAATGGGGTACATAGATTAGTGCGTATATCACCATTCGATTCAAATGCAAGAAGACATACATCTTTTGCATCAGTATATGTTTACCCATTAGTTGATGATACAATTCAAATAGATATTAATCCGGCTGATATCTCCTGGGATACTTTCAGAGCTGGGGGTAAAGGCGGACAGAACGTGAACAAGGTGGAGACAGCAGTGAGATTAAAACACGCACCATCCGGAATTATTATAGAATGCCAACAAGAACGCTCACAAAATCAAAACAAAGAGAAGGCTTTAAAAATGTTAAAGTCGCAGCTCTATGAAATTGAATTACGTAAGAAAAGTGAGGCTAAGCAAGCAATTGAGAGCACGAAGAAAAAAATTGAGTGGGGTTCACAAATAAGAAATTATGTTTTGCACCCATATAAATTGGTGAAAGATTTAAGAACAAATTTAGAAACCTCAAACGCTCAAGGTGTTCTTGATGGCGAGCTAAACGATTTCATCAAAGCATACTTGATGGAATTTTAATTTATTATACTATTTTTAACAAAATTTAAAATTCATAAAACCTTGAAGATCTGTGTACCAAAAGAAACAAAGGAGCGCGAGAATCGCGTAGCCTTAACACCGGCTGTAGTAAAGCAATTAGTTCAATCAGGTTACGAAGTTTGTATTGAGCAAGGTGCCGGTATCAATTCATATTTTGATGATGCTGAATACAGCGCTGCTGGTGCAAGCATTGTTAACGATTCTAAGAAAATATATGCCGATGCTGATGTGGTGTTAAAAGTAAATGCTCCATCACCAGATGAAATTGCAAACATGAAGAAAGATTCAGTTTTAATTTCATTTATGTTCGCAGCTACAAATCGTGCAATGGTTGATGCATGTGTAAATGCAGGTGTTTCAGCCTTCTCAATGGATGCTGTACCGCGTATTTCTAGAGCTCAAAAAATGGATGCTCTTTCATCACAAGCTAACCTTGCTGGTTATAAATCGGTACTAATGGCTGCAAATGAAATGGGTAAAATTTTACCAATGATGACTACTGCTGCTGGTACTATTAGACCTTCGAAAGTAGTGATCTTTGGTGCAGGTGTTGCAGGCTTACAAGCTATAGCAACAGCTAAACGTTTAGGTGCTGTTGTTGAAGTTTCAGACATTAGACCAGAAACAAAAGAACAAGTGGAATCATTAGGTGGTAAGTTCATCGAAATGAAAGGCGATGATAGTGTGAAGATGGAAGGTGGTTATGTGAAAGGTGTTTCTGAAGATTTCTTAAAACGTCAACAAGAATTAGTTGCTAAACATGTGAAAGAAGCAGACATCGTAATTACTACTGCATTAATACCTGGTAAAAAAGCTCCAGTGTTAGTGACTGAAGAAATGGTGAGTAGTATGCGATTCGGATCTGTGATTTTAGACATGGCCGTTGAACAAGGTGGCAATGTGGTAGGTTCAGAATTAAATAAAACTATCGTAAAAAACGGAGTGACAATTATTGGTGAAGGTAACATACCAAGTTTACTACCAATGAACGCTTCTGATTTATACGCAAAAAATATTCAAACACTTTTAGTTCATTTATCAGATAAAGACGGATTTAAATGGGAGATGGATGAAGAGATTACTAAAGGTTCATTAATAACGCACAAAGGTGCTATCGTTCACGCAAGTTTATTAAACTAAAATATCATGGATCAATTATTCGATTTTATATTAAATAACAAAGAGATTTTATACTTCATCATACTTGCAGTGTTTGTAGGTATTGAAGTAATTGGTGGTGTACCTTCAGTATTACACACTCCATTAATGTCGGGCGCAAATGCAATTCACGGTGTTGTAATTGTTGGTGCTATCATTGTGATGTTAGATACTGATCCTAATAATATTTTAGGATTAATCTTAGGTTTCTTAGCAGTGATCTTAGGTACTCTTAACGTAGTAGGTGGTTTCGTAGTTACTGACCGCATGCTAGAAATGTTTAAAAAGAAATAATACTCATCATCAAATAAAAATAAAATGTTAAAACCAGGATTATTAGAAATTTCATATTTGATCGGCTCGGTCACTTTTGTTGTCGGACTTAAGATGATGGGTAACCCTAAGTCGGCACGTAAAGGAAATTTATACGCAGCGTTTGGTATGACGCTTGCAATTTTAGGTACCATCTTTTTATACGAGAAAACATCTCCAACAGGTGAAGTTTTAACTTCTCGTGAAGGAATAAAAATGGCATTGATTTTCGGTGGTATTTTTATCGGTACAGTTATCGGTTGGTTAACCGCTAAAAAAGTTCAGATGACTAAAATGCCAGAACTAGTTTCTATGTTCAATGGTATGGGTGGTGCTTGCGCTGCTTTAATCGGCTTAACTGAATACGAACATTATGTTGGTCAAGTTGGTCCGCTTTCATTCATCATCGCAGGCTTAATCATCGGTAGCGTTTCATTCTCTGGTAGTATCATTGCATACTTAAAGTTGAATGGTACAATGAACAAACCTATTCGTTTACCTCAATACAATATCATCAATACAATTTTCTTAATTGCATTAACAGTATTTGGTATCTGGATGGTAGCAATGGGCATCGATAGCATGACTGTATTGTATTTATTATTCTTGGCTAGTATCGTTTATGGTATTTTGTTTGTAATACCAATCGGTGGAGCAGACATGCCAGTTGTAATTTCATTGTTGAACTCTTTCACAGGTTTAGCTGCAGCATTCGGTGGATTCTTATATGACAATAAAGTAATGTTAACAGGTGGTATCTTAGTAGGTTCTGCTGGTACACTTTTAACAATAGTAATGTGTAATGCAATGAATCGTTCGCTGTTCAGTGTAATATTTGGATCATTTGGATCATCAGCAGCAGCAGGTGATGCAGCCGAAGTTACAGGTTCTATCAAAGATATGAACGTATCAGACGTTGCTGTATTAATGAACTACTCTAAGAAGGTAGTAATTGTACCAGGTTACGGATTAGCAGTTGCACAAGCACAACACGTAATTCACGAATTAGAAATGTTGTTAGAGGAGAGAGGTGTTGAAGTTAAATATGCGATTCACCCGGTTGCCGGACGTATGCCTGGTCACATGAACGTATTACTTGCCGAATCAAATGTTGATTATGGTAAGTTAGTAGAGATGGAAGAAATAAATCCGGAGTTCGATCAAACAGACGTGGTATTAGTTGTTGGTGCAAACGACGTTGTTAATCCAGCTGCAAAAACAGATCCTTCTTCACCAATTTATGGTATGCCAATTTTAGAAGTAGATAGAGCGAAACACATCATTGTAAATAAACGTTCAATGAGTGCTGGTTATGCTGGTATCGATAATTTATTATTCTACGATCCGAAAACTTCAATGTTCTTCGGCGATGCTAAGAAAGCATTGACTGAGTTAGTAGCGGAGTTGAAAACTCTTTAGAAGTACATTGTACAAAGTATTAAGTACAAAGATTGGTTCAGTCTTAATACTTAATACTTAATACTTTGTACTTAATACTTAATACAATTATTAATTATTTATGATTATCTGCGCTCCCAAAGCCTGGTTGCCAGCTCCTCCCACAAATCCTTTAGCGTATACAGTATAAATTTTACCAGCTGTTAATGTAATGTTTGGTAAAGGTAAAACTACTGTGCTTGTACCAGCTAAACGTACTTCTAAGTTATAAGTACCTGCATCAAGTGGTGCAAAAGTAGAACCTTCTTGAAACTCATAATTACCCCATACTACTGAACCACCTGTTAATGCAACATCAACCGCAGGTGCATTTGGCGATAAGTGAATGAAACGTACATGCGCTTTGCCAGCAGCAGGTGCTGTTAAATCATCTTCTACTACAATAGCAGAAATGTTTGATAAACTATCAATAGCAAATATTGAATAGTTCTTGCCAGCTACAAATGGTACGTCAGCATTAATTACAGATGTACTTGTGCCTGCAGCATTTACTTTAATGTTTCTAGTTCCTGCATTCACAGTTAAGTAACCTGTACTACCTAAGAACTCTAATGCAGCAGAGTTAACTTTAGAATTATCTACTAATAAATCAACACCGGGTGCGTCAGGTGAAGCGTGTGCAACCAATACTCTTGCAGTAGCATTTGGTGTAGGTGTGCTTGTTTCATCATCTTCACTACATGCTGTAAAACCTAAAGAGATGGTTGACAAAAGCATGCTGTATACAGCCAGCCTTTTTAAGTTTGCAATTGTTTTAAAGTTCATAATTGTTTGTTTAATGTTTAACTTTGTTTGTTTGTGAATCATATAACATATAGTTTATGTATAGGTTTTGAAGTATAAACTAAATTTTATAAATAATTATTTTGATAAAACATTCTTTAATTTTTTGTGTTCATCTTTTTCTTCTTCTAATAGCAAACAATAATCTGTTTGCTCAAAACAAGAGAAGCGTTTTTTCTGATACACTTAAATCGGTCACCATTGATTCTAATTTGACGATTACTGCGAAACGCGGATTAAGTATGAATGATTTTGTGCAAGTAATGGTTAACGACACTGCCTTTTATGAAGCCTTTAGAAATCTTCGAAAATTTTCTTTTATCGCAACTAATAAAATAGAAACCTTTGATGACGAAAATATTTCATCAGCAAAAATTTACAGAAAAATAAAACACGATAATTCAACTAGAAATTATAAGCAAACTGTTTTAGC
>JACCEA011213840.1_pt1 | contig 25685 bp, 21 predicted proteins | sample 7449851 | NCBI WGS metagenome assembly JACCEA01 (sample SAMN15323453, study PRJNA562643) | freshwater metagenome | isolation source: river surface water | place: USA:Blue River Watershed | collected 2017-08-18
ACGGCTACGGTTGCTGGAGCTGGTGCTGGACCAGAACTAGAGCTTCCAGAGCTACAAGCTGCAACTGAAGCACCAATTAATCCAATAGCTAATAAATTAATTACGATTTTTTTCATAGGATAATTCCACTTAAGTGATAACTAGGTTTATGTTCAATAAATGTGCGCAAAAGCACACACTTACTTGTGGTGTGTTAAATTCATGGGTTATTATAGCATTGTTTGCCGAATTGATTTATAAATAATGTCATGTTCTAGTGTAATTAAAGCCTGAAATTGACTTCTAGATGGATATTGTGTAGCTATTTACAACAGGTGTTAACTGTAGAACTTGGTGCTTGCATAAACCAGCTAGGATGGTTTATGCAATGTTTAGGCTAGCTTTGCGGTAAAATAATGGTTAAAATATTTTATAGGATAAATCCATGTTTAAAACTATCGTTGCACGTGAGTATAATTACCAAGATATTTATTTACGTCCACGCCAAACTAAGGTTACTAGCCGTAAAGAATGTGATACGTCGGTAATTTTCGGTGGACATAAATTTGTCATGCCTGTTTACCCATCCAATATGAAATCTGTGGTAAATGTTGAGACTTGCGAATTTTTAGCTCGACGGGGTTGGTTTTATACCATGCATCGCTTTAATGTAGATAGCGTTGAATTTGTTAGCCATATGCAATCCCTTGGTTTAATTGCTTCAATTAGTATTGGTGTGAATGAAGACACAATCGCTCAGTTGCAACAGCTCCAATTAGCTGGTTTAACGCCTGAATTTATGACTTTGGATATTGCCAATGCTTGGTGTCCTAAAGCCGAAAAAATGATTAAATATGTTAAAGAACATTTTAAAACCTTTTTGATTGTTGGCAATATTGCTTCAGCTGAGGCTGCGCGTGAAATTCATGCGTGGGGTGCGGATGCATTAAAAGCTGGGATTGCGGGTGGTAAAGTGTGTATTACGAAAAATAAGACAGGTTTTCATCGCCCAATGGTAACTACGGTTTTAGAGTGTGCTGAGTACACTCAAGCCGCAGGCATTCCTTTGATTGCCGATGGTGGGGTAGTTGAGCATGGTGATGTTGCCAAAGCCTTTGCCTGTGGTGCAACGATGGTGATGGCAGGCAGTTTATTTGCGGGATATGATCAATCGGCAGGAAACATTATTGAGGTTACCATGGATGGGCGTTCTTTGCCACGTGCGTATAAAGAATATTATGGTTCAGCATCGCAATACAATAAAGGCGAGTATAAGAACGTGGAGGGTAAAAAAATCTTGATTGATTACCGCGGTAATATGGAGCGCTTATTGGTTGAGTTACAGGAAGATTTACAATCTTCAATTAGTTATGCTGGTGGTGTGAAAGTTAGTGATTTGATTAATGCCGAATTGATTTGTATTAACTAGATATGAAAAAGCCCCACCTATGCCGTCAAGAGGAATATTCTAATGAACCTTAAAAAAGTGCGGGTCTGCTTACAGCTTCGGGATCATTCACGAGGAACAATGCAACACCCACTGTATGGAAGCTTACCCATATAAGATCATTATTGGTTCAGAATATTACCCCTACTACTCGAACATCGCAGGGCAAGGAGTATTCTAACACTCAATTCTTCATTCATGCAAGCAAAAACCACAGCTAAATTCGGCTGTGGTTAATTAATTGAATTGAATCAATCTGGAGCGTTAGACATTAAATCTAAAATGCATCACATCGCCATCTTTTACAATGTATTCTTTACCCTCAAGGCGCATTTTGCCAGCTTCTTTGGAACCTTGTTCACCCTTATATTGGATAAAGTCGTTATAGGCAATAACTTCAGCCCGAATAAAACCTTTTTCAAAGTCGGTGTGAATTACACCAGCGGCTTGGGGAGCGGTTGCGCCAATGTTAACCGTCCATGCACGCACTTCTTTTACTCCTGCGGTAAAATAAGTTTGTAAACTAAGTAATTTGTAGCCCGTGCGAATTAAGCGGTTTAAGCCAGGTTCTTCAAGTCCCATGTCTTGTAAAAACTCTAATTTATCAGCATCGTCCAATTCGGCAATTTCAGATTCCATTGAAGCACAGATTGCCACAATTGGCGCATCTTGCGTCGCGGCATAGGCGCTTAAGCGATCCAAGTGTGGATTGTTAGTAAACCCATCTTCGGCAACATTCGCCACAAACATGGCGGGTTTAATTGTGAGTAAGCATAACGGTTTAAGAATGGCGGTATCTTCGGCATCTAAGTTTAAAGTGCGAGCAGGCTTGCCTTCGTTGAGGTGTGGTAACACTCGTTCTAGCACCGCAAGTAATTTTTGCGCATCTTTATCGCCAGATTTAGCTTTTTTACCTTCGCGTTGCATGGTTTTTTCAACCGTAGTCATATCGGCTAAGGCTAATTCCATGGTAATTACTTCAATGTCGCTAATTGGATCAATGTGGTTATTGACATGAATAACATTCTCATCTTCAAAACAGCGCACTACATTGACAATTGCATCGGTTTCACGGATATTAGCTAAAAATTGATTACCTAAACCTTCGCCTTTTGATGCCCCGGCAACTAATCCAGCGATATCGACAAATTCAACAATTGCGTGCTGCATGCGTTGTGGTTTAACGATTTTAGCTAGCTCATCCATACGAAAATCGGGAACTTCTACAATTCCAACATTGGGTTCAATGGTACAAAAAGGGTAGTTTTCAGCGGCGATTCCAGCTTTGGTGAGTGCGTTAAATAAAGTTGATTTACCTACGTTTGGTAGGCCGACAATTCCACATTTTAATGACATAGTAGTTACCTTAAATATAATATATGCTCATTTTAGCATAAATTTATCCCTCAAGAGAGCCAAAATCTTTTATAATAACAGTTTATATTTACATTTTTAAATTGCAGATGATCAAAGAGGATGAATTATGTGTGGGATTAGTGTTAGACCAAGCCGTTATGGTAGTGAGAGTTTAATTAGTTACCGTGGACCAGATATTACCAAAATTAAACAAGTTGAAGATTATACTTTTATCTTTCATCGCTTAGCGATTATGGATACGTCACATGCGGCAGATCAGCCGTTTGAAGATAAGCGTTGGGTTATGGTATGTAATGGAGAAATTTTTAATTATAAGCATTTAAAACAGACTTATACCGACTATCCATTTATTTCACATTCAGACTGTGAAACAATTATTCCTGTTTTAGAAAATCATCGTTTAGTTGAAGCGTGTAATATTTTAGATGGTGAATTTGCTTTTGTGGCATACGATAAACGCCATCAACGTGTAATTGCGGCACGCGATGCAATGGGGATTCGTCCGTTATTTTATGGCTATACACAAGAGGGACAAATTGCGTTTGCGTCTGAAATGAAAGATTTGCTGGCATTTTGTGAAAAAATTTATCCATTCCCGCCAGGGCATTATTACAATGGTGAAGACATTCGTCCATTCTGTGAATTATATCGCTTACCAGGCGGTAAACAATACGACATGGAAAAAATCTTAACTAATATTCGTAATATTTTAATCGCCAGTGTCGTTAAACGCTTAGATGCCGATGTGCCAATCGGTTATTTGTTAAGTGGTGGTTTGGATTCTAGTTTGGTGTGTGCAATTGCGCAACGTCATACCGTGAAACCAATTACAACTTTTGCCATTGGTCTGGACTACAATCCAATTGATTTGAAATATGCCAAACAAGTTGCTGATTATTTAGGTACCGATCATCATGAAGTAATTTTCACCAAAGAAGATATTAAAAATGTCTTACGTACGATTATTTGGCATGCTGAAACTTGGGACGTGACAACGATACGTGCGAGTACACCGATGTACTTATTGTGTAAATACATTCGTGAAAATAGTGATATTCGTGTGGTATTAAGCGGTGAAGTTAGTGATGAGTTATTTGGTTATAAATATACTGATTATGCGCCAACTGCGACTGAATTTCAAAAAGAATCGCAAAAACGAATTAAAGAATTATACATGTATGATGTGCTACGTGCGGATCGTGCGATTGCAGGAAATAGTCTTGAAGCTCGCGTGCCGTTCTCAGATAAACAATTCGTGACTTATGTTATGGAAATTGAACCAGAGCTTAAATTAAATACCTATAATATGGGTAAATATTTGTTAAGAAAAGCTTTTGATACTGCAGATTATTTGCCTACTGAAATTTTATTGCGTGATAAAGCTGCGTTCTCAGATGCGGTGGGTCATGGCATGGTCGATTGCTTGATTGAAATGGCTGAAGAATTATATAGCGATGCCGAATTTGCAGCGAAAGTCGCAGAATATACCGAGAATAAGCCGTTAAGTAAAGAAGGATTGATGTATCGTGAAATTTTCCGTGAAATGTTCCCGAATCAAGATCATGTGATTTGCGGTTATTGGCTGCCAAATCGTGAATGGCCAAATTGTGATTTAGATGATCCATCGGCACGTCATTTGCCAAATTATGGTGCTAGCGGCGAATAGTTTTAGGGTTTTGATTTTAAGCTTAAAATATATCTTGCCAGCTAACTGATTTAGATGTTAAAATTCGTCCCTCATGCCGAAGTTGGTCGCGACTCGGCAGACTTTAATAGAAATAAAAGGAATAAAAATATGTCATTTGCAAAATTAATCGCTGAAATCCGTAACGAACACGAGCAAGGTCGAGGAGCGAGCCGCCGCCTACGTCGTGATGGTAAAGTTCCAGCTATCGTTTATGGTGCACACGCTGATGCGGTTGCCGTAAAATTTGATCACAATACAATTTTCCACGCCTTAAAAAAAGAAGCTTTCCATACTTCAGTTTTAGATGTAGAAATTAATGGTAAATCTGAACAAGTAGTTTTACGTGATTTTCATTTTCACGCATTTCGTCCAGAAGTATTGCATTTAGATTTACAACGTGTATCTGCTACTGAAGAAATTCACATGAGCATTCCATTGCATTTCATTAATGAAGATACTTCAGTTGCGGTTAAAACTCAGGGTGCTCACATCACTCATGTGGCAACAGACGTTGAAGTTCGTGCTTTGGCAAGTAACTTACCACAATTTATTGAAATCGATTTGGCTCAGTTCCAAGCTGGTCAATCATTACATTTATCAGATTTAGTTTTACCTGCTGGTGTTCGTTTAGAAAAATTATTACGTGGCGAAGATGCTGTGTTAGTAATTGCCGCTGGTATTGCTGAAGTTGCAGATGTTGAGTTTGTTGCTCCATCAGATGTACCTGCAGAAAAAGGTACGACTGCTGAGTAATCTCACCAGTTCTTAAAGGCCTAGGTTTCACAACCTAGGTTTTTTTATAGGTATTGTTATGATAAAATTAATTGTTGGCTTGGGGAATCCTGGGCGAGATTATAGTGCGACACGGCATAATGCTGGGTTTTGGTTAGTTGATTTATTAGCACGTAAATTGGGCGCTAATCTTATTCTTGAAGGTAAATACTTTGCTGAAGTAGCTAAATTCAAAGTTGCAGGCAATGATTTATGGTTATTAAAACCACAAACCTATATGAATTTATCGGGTAAAGCTGTGCAAACATTAGCGAATTTTTATAAGATTCAACCCGAAGAAATTTTGGTGGTACATGATGAACTTGATTTTACGCCTGGCACCACTAAACTCAAGCAAGGCGGTGGTAATGGTGGGCACAACGGTCTTAAAGATATTGATCGGGTAATTGGTAAAAATTATTGGCGAGTGCGAATTGGCATTGGACATCCTGGTGATGCGAGTAAAGTTGCTGGTTATGTTTTAAGTAAGCCTTCATTAGATGATTTAATTGAAATTGAGCGTAATTTAGATAAAGTTCTTAGCGTGAGTGAGGAATTAATTGCGGGTAATTTTGCGAGTGCCCAGAAAATTTTACACACTAAATAAAGTTAGCGTTTATAATTGATGATCTGTCGCTGAGGTTGCGCTATAGTTAAATTAATTTTAAATTACCGATTGTCAATTTAGGAACATATTGAAATATATAATTATTGATTACTGCGCATAGATGGTTTCATTTAATGTTAATTATAATGTGCAATTATAAGTTTGAATTAAGTAAATTTAACCGATTTTAAAGGTGTAAATGGATGGCTGAGAGTTTATTTATTGAGCATAGTGATAAAACAACTAAGTATCAAACGCTTCTTCCACAAATAGAAGCACTAGTTCGTCAAGAAAGTAATTGGATTGCTAATTTGGCTAACGTTTGTGCTGCGTTAACGATGACATTTGATTGGCTGTGGGTTGGGTTTTATGTTGTGCGCGATGACCAATTAGTCTTGGGGCCATTTCAAGGACCATTGGCATGTAGCCGAATTCAATATGGCAAAGGTGTCTGTGGAGTTGCTTGGCAAACTGAACAAACTCAAGTGGTTAAAAATGTTGAAGAGTTTGCAGGGCATATTGCCTGTAGTTCATTGGCGAAATCGGAAATTGTGATACCAATTCATAACCCAGCGCGTAAAGTGATTGGTGTTTTAGATATTGATAGTAGTGAATATGCCGCTTTTGATGAAGTTGATCAACACTTTTTGGAACAATTAATTTATATTTTGCAGCGAACTAAATTTAGTGTTGAATTGGCGGTTTATTGTGATGTATTTCCCTGAGATTAAGTTAAAAGGTTGTGGTTTTGTCAGAACAAAGTCGATTTAAATTCATATTTTTTATTGTCGTAACTAGCTCGATTGGTCAAATTGCCGCCGAAGTTTATATTCCATCGCTACCTTATATTAGCCGTGATTTTCAGGTAAGTAGCTCATTAACGCAGTTGTCCATCGCCGTGTTTTTGTTCGGAATGTCCTTGCCTGGGATTTTATTTGGCTATATTTCGGATTTCTTTGGGCGGCGTAAGATTCTTTTAATTGCCACAACGCTAAGTAGCGTTGGAACCTTGTTATGTCTAATGGCGCCAAATATTTACGTATTAATTCTGGGGCGATTTATTCAAGGACTGGGTTTTAGTGGCGTAGGGAGTTTGAGTCGCGCGATTTTACGTGATCGTATGAGCGGGGTTGAGCTTGCGCGTTATGTTTCATACTTGGCGATGATAACCGTATTAGCGATTGATATTTCACCCTTTATTGGTGGGTTCTTGCAGGAATATTTTGGTTGGCGACCAATTTTTGCGCTGCTTTTAGCGTATAATTTACTCGCAGTTTATTTGAGTTATCAATTTAAAGATAATCTCAGCACCTTACTAAATTCACACCTGCGCTTAAATCGGATTTTACACATTGCTTGGGAAAGCTTGCGTGAGCCATTGTTTTTTAAATATAATTTACTCGCGGCGCTAACTTATGCTGCGGTAATGGCATTGCTCACCGTTGCGAGTTTTTTGTTTGAGCATGAGTTAGGTCTTTCACCTGCGGAATTTGGTGCAACGATGTTGGGTTTATCCTTTGTGTATATGTTTGGTGCGTTTGTGAATGGTAAATTACTACATTATTTTACCATGGCGCAATTAGTTCGCAATGGTATCGTGGTAATGTGGTTAAGCTGTATCTTTTTACTTGTTGACACATTATTTTTTAGCCTGAGCTATTGGGGTCTAGTGAGCTTTATTGCCTTATTGTGGTTGGGATGTTCGGCTTTATTTGCCAATAATAGTTCAATTGCATTTAGTGTAATTAATAAAAATATTGGTGTATCTTCGGCGTTATTTAATACCGTTCAAATCTTATTTGCCGCCATAATTACCGCCGCAATTAGTGCCTTTTCAGCGTACAGTACCGTTCCTTTGAGCGTATTTATGGTTGGAATTTGTCTGGGGCTAACTGCGCTCTTTAATTGGAAAATTCAGTCAAAAGAAGGTATTAAGCTTTAATCGGTTGTAGTGATTTTAGGACTGTGACAAAGATATATTTCAATGATTTAAAAAAACACTCTTGAAATTGCCTATTTAACGCCTATATACTAAATGTTAAACTAATTTTATTAATAATTAATTTTGAGGAGCTAATTTTATGGCAACACTTAAGCCTTTACATGATCGTGTAGTTGTTGAACGCGTTGAAGCAGAAGAAAAAACTGCATCAGGTATCGTATTACCAGGTGCTGCTGCAGAAAAACCTGATATGGGTGTCGTAGTTGCAATTGGCGAGGGTAAATTATTAGATAGTGGCGTGCGTCATCCTTTATGCGTTAAAGTTGGCGATAAAATCTTATTTGGTAAATACTCTGGGCAAGTCGTAAAGCTAAATGGTAAAGACTTATTAGTTATGCGTGAAGATGATATTCTGGCAATTGTAGCCTAGTTTATCAAGATTAAATTTAATCGTATGAAATTAATTTATTTAAGGAATTATTAAATATGTCAGCAAAAGAAGTAAAATTTGGAATTGACGCCCGTGAAAAAATGGTGCGTGGTATAAACATTCTTGCCGATGCGGTAAAAGTAACTTTAGGTCCAAAAGGACGCAATGTAGTTTTAGATCGTTCATATGGTGCACCTCTGGTGACTAAAGATGGAGTTACGGTTGCCAAAGAAATCGAATTAAAAGATAAGTTTGAAAACATGGGCGCGCAAATGGTTAAAGAAGTTGCCTCAAAAACCGCCGATGTGGCTGGTGATGGTACAACTACGGCAACGGTATTAGCCCAAGCGATTGTCCGTGAAGGTATGAAATACGTTGCTGCGGGTATGAATCCAATGGATTTGAAACGTGGGATTGATAAAGCGGTTGAACGCTTAGTTGCTGAATTAAAAAGCATTGCTAAACCATGTACTACGACTAAAGAAATTGCTCAAGTTGGTTCAATTTCGGCTAATTCAGACACTGAAATTGGTGAAATTATTGCTGAGGCAATGGAACGCGTGGGTAAAGAGGGTGTGATTACCGTTGAAGATGCTAGCGGCTTAAGCAATGAACTTGATATCGTTGAAGGTATGCAATTTGACCGTGGTTATTTATCACCGTATTTCATTAATAATGCGGATAAACAAATGGCGGTTTTAGAAACTCCATTTATTTTGCTAGTGGATAAAAAAATCTCAAATATTCGTGATTTATTACCAGTCTTAGAACAAGTTGCTAAAGCTGGCCGTCCATTGTTAATTATTGCTGAAGATGTTGAGGGCGAAGCGCTAGCTACCTTAGTGGTAAATAATATGCGTGGTATTTTAAAAGTTGTTGCGGTTAAAGCGCCTGGCTTTGGTGATCGTCGTAAAGCTATGTTGGAGGATATCGCGATTTTAACTGGTGGAACTGTAATTGCTGAAGAAGTTGGTTTTTCATTAGAAAAAGCCGAATTGGCTCAATTAGGTCAAGCTAAACGGGTTGAAATTGGTAAAGAAAACACCACGATTATTGATGGTGCTGGTGATGAAAACATCATTAAATCACGTGTGGAGCAAATTCGCAAACAAGTTGCAGATTCTACTTCAGATTATGATAAAGAAAAATTACAAGAACGCGTGGCTAAATTAGCTGGTGGTGTGGCAGTAATTAAAGTTGGTGCAGCTACTGAAGTTGAAATGAAAGAAAAGAAAGCCCGTGTTGAAGATGCTTTACATGCGACTCGTGCTGCCGTTGAAGAAGGTGTGGTTGCAGGTGGTGGTGTTGCGTTACTGCGTGCTCGCAGCGTAATTCAAGACTTAGCTGGTATTAATGCGGATCAAGATGCTGGGATTAAAATTGTACTTAAAGCCATTGAAGCACCGTTGCGTCAAATTGTAGCTAACTGTGGTGAAGAGCCATCCGTTGTAATCAATAAAGTCCTTGAAGGTAAAGATGCGTTTGGTTACAATGCTGGTAATGGCGAATTTGGTAACATGATTGAAATGGGTGTCTTAGATCCAGCTAAAGTTACGCGTGCTGCGTTACAACATGCGGCATCAGTGGCTGGTTTAATTTTGACTACCGATTGCATGATTGCAGATTTGCCAAAAGATGATACGCCAGTTGCTGCTGGTGGTGGCATGGGCGATATGGGTGGCATGTACTAGTTTAAACTAGCGTTCCCAAATTAAGAAAGCTCTTGGTTTAAAATACCAAGGGCTTTTTATTTAAATGTAGGCTACGCATCTGCTTAATATTGTTGGTATTTTATGATGAATATTAAATGATATGTTGTAGTTGCTTAATTTTACTAATTATTAGATTCAGTATGTGTGGTTTTATTGCCTATAAAATACGCTTATTCTATATGTTGTTACTGAGCGCAATACGTTGTTATTATTATATAAACCTCTTTGTATTCTTGGTTTAATTGATGTTAGTGGAAATTAATCTGTTAAAAATATCGAATAGCTATCCAATCTTAAAGGTTTTTATTGTATAATAACACTGCTTTAGCTCTATAAATAGAGCTAAATTGTTTTTAATATTTATGCATTTCGCTCTTTGATTAATATTTTAAGCTTTTTAAGGAAAAAGTTCATGGCTGCAAAATCTACTGGTTCGGGTTTAAACGTTAAAGATTTAACGTTTTTTGCACTTTTTTCATTGACGTTTGGTTCAATGATGGGGAGTGGAGTATTCGATATTCCACAAAATATTGCTAATCGTTCTGGTGCAGTTGCCGTTGTTTTGCATTGGTTTATAGTAGCCGCAGGTATGATTGCGTTGGCTTGGTCGTTCGTGTATATTAGTAATAAGCGTCCCGATATTAAAAGTGGGATTTATGGCTATGCTAAATTTGGTTTTGGGGATTATGTTGGATTTACGTCTGCATGGGGATATTATCTGAATGCATTGTTAGGTAATGCGAGTTATTTGATCTATATCTTTGCTACGCTGGGTAACTTTTTTCCTATTTTTGGTCATGGACCTACCGCTGGTGCTACCTTTCCCGCTTTTTTGAGCGAGTCATTATTAATTTGGATTGTAATGGCATTGATTATTCGTGGAGTAAAAGAAGCTTCAATAGTGAATATAATGATTACAACGGTAAAATTAATGGCGTTGGCTTCATTGATTTTAGTCTTTATTTATGGATTTAAAACCGAAATATTTGCAAAAAATATGGCAACCCATGATCTCCATTTAGGTAGCATGTTTGAACAGATTAAAGCGACGATGTTAGTTACAGTTTGGGACTTTCTTGGAATTGAAGCTGCCTGTATTTATGCGATCTATGCCAAATCAATGAAAGATGTTGGGCGCGCAACAATGTTAGCCGTGGTTGTAGTTCTAATTATCGATACGTTGCTTTCGGTTCTACCTTTTGGTATTATGCCAACGGCATCGGTTCAAGCGTTATCGACACCATCAACAGCAGGGGTTATGGCAACAGTGGTTGGTCCAATTAGTGCCAATATAGTTCGTTTTGCGGTATTAATTTGCGTGGTGGGTGCGTTGTTGGCTTGGAATATGCTAGCAACCAATATTTTGTTTTTATCGGCTTCAGATCGTACCATGCCTAAATTTTTAACTAAAATTAATAGTCGTGGGGTGCCAATAAATGCTGCTCTGATGGCTGGAGTTACGTTACAGATTATGATGATTTGTGCTTATTTTAGTCAAGCCGTTTATCTTAATATGATCATGATTGCCACAAGCTTAGTTTTGGTGCCATATTTATTAGCTGCGATGTTTGCCATAAAATTAATTCTGACTGATAAGAAAATTTATACTTATGAATTAATTAAGGGCTCATTATCGGTTACTTATGCGGTGTGGATGATCTATGCGGGTGGTTTAAAATATTTAGCAATTTCAACATTAATGTATTTGTTGGGGATTGTTTTATTTTACAAAGCCAGAAAAGAAGATAATCGTAAAATGTTTGAGAATAAGTTTGAAATATTGCTTTGCTCGACCATTGTAATTCTAGCTGTGGTCTGTGGCTATTGCTGGTACACAGGGATTTTAGTTTTAGATTAATAATTTTCATTGTCCGCATAAAAAGCTGGGTATCAATAAATATCCAGCTTTTTAAATAGTGATTACTTGCAAGTTAGCGGTATTGCGCACAAATGAATTTATGGCTAATCATTTTTAATTATCCAAATTTAATCTGTCCGTTGGAATTAACTATTAGATTAATTGAATATTTAGCTTCAACGCATTTCATGCATTATCTTTGGTAGAGTAATCTATTGCAAAATTTGTGTTATTTCTTGTAATCGTACAATCTATAGCTAGAAATAATTTGGAGTTATTCCAGATATAAGTATGATTTAACGGTTTTACATTCCGCTTAAATTTAATCAGTAACTAAAAATCACGAGATAACTATAAACAATTCGTCTAATTCAGCTAAAATATTGCTCTGTTAAGATTATTCTAACGAAAGAACTCATGTTAAACATCAAAAATCTCTCTTTGGCCTACGGTCCAAAAGTCCTCATTGAAGAGGCAAATATTCAACTCTATAAAGGTCAAATAACTGGTTTAGTTGGACAAAATGGTACTGGTAAAACTTCTATTTTTAAATTAATTCTCGGGGAAAATCAACCTGAGAGCGGTGATTGCGAATTACCTGCGGATACTTTAATTAGTTATATTGAGCAGGAAATTGAAAACGTAACGCAAGAATTGATTGAATATGTGTTAATGGCACATAATATTTATGCCGAAGATCATAGCGATTTACCTGAGTATTATCAACTCCGTCCGAATGCTGAAAAATTATTGATGAATTTAGGTTTTAAGCTTGAAGAGCTGAATCAACCCTTACGCGAGTTCTCGGGTGGTTGGCAAATGCGCGCTAATTTAGCGAAAGCCTTATTCTGTCCTAGTGATTTATTATTACTTGATGAGCCGACCAATCACTTGGATATTGAAACCGTACTTTGGTTGGAAACTTGGCTAAAACGCTATCAAGGTTTAGCCATTATTATTTCGCATGATCGTGAATTTTTGGATAATGTTACTAATCAAACCGTGCATGTTGCGAATAAACAATTAACCTTATACGGTGGTAATTATTCGACTTTTGAACGCACGCGTGCCGAACAAGAAATGCAACAACAGAAAAATGCCGCTCGTACGCAAGCTAAAATCGCGCATTTACAAAGTTTCGTTGATCGTTTTAAAGCTAAAGCCAGTAAAGCTAAACAAGCGCAAAGCCGCATGAAAATGATTGATAAATTGCAATATTCACCGACGCTTAATTCTAATCGCAGTTATTCAATTGAATTCTTTAGCCCAGAATATAGTTCGGATAATTTATTGTCTTTAATCGATGCGAAAATCGGCTATCCAGATAAGACTTTAATTGAAAACGTTAAGTTACAAATTTTTGCGAAAGATCGAATTGGTTTACTTGGTAAAAATGGTAAAGGTAAAACCAGTTTAATTAAAGCGATTATTGAACAAACCAGCCTTTTAGCGGGTAGCGTTGAAATGAATCCTAAAATTAAAATTGGTTATTTTGCTCAGCAAACTATTGATATGCTCAACACCAATGATACACCGTTTTCATTGATTAGTTCCACCGATAAACGCTTAAACCAACAAGAGGTTTATAACTTCCTTGGGCGTTTTGGCTTTGATGCGGAAACTTCCAAAAAGAATGTGGAGAAATTTTCGGGTGGTGAGAAAGCACGTTTAATTTTGGCGTCAATTATTTTAACTAAACCGAACATTTTATTCCTCGATGAACCAACCAATCATTTGGATATGACCATGCGTGAACAACTGGCAATTAGTTTGCAAGATTTTGAGGGCGCGGTAATTTTGGTTTCGCATGATAAATTCTTACTGCAAAGTGTCGTGGAAGATTTTTATTTGATTGAAGATAATCGCTTGCAAGCTTTTAAAGGTAGTTTGGATGATTATCAAGATTATTTATTAGCTCAAGATCCAAGTGACAATTTAGCTAAAAAGATTGCGAAAGCCAAAGCGCCAGCTGCAGAAGATACTTTCAAACAAGCGACTAAATTGCGCCATGAAATTACGCAAGCCGATCGCGCAATTAGTAAACTAAATAGTCAGCTTGAGAAATTAAATTTACGCCTTGAGGCGGCAAATTCGGCGAATGAAGTCAATCAATTATTGGAAATAAATGCCAAAATTGAGTCAGTTAAAGCGGAATTAGAAAAAAGCGAAGAAGCTTGGTTAATTTTGCAAGAAGAGTTGGCAGCCTTATAAAAGCGTGGCTAATGCGAATTGATTGTGGTGCTGGCAAAACTTAGTTCAATCATGTTTTGCTAGTTTTATTGAGCGGGTGTTTTGTGGATTAAATTAGATTGCTGTAAAATACGAATAGTTTTTTACAGCAACGTTATTTCACAAAATTTACCCGCTTTAATTCATTTGTAGAATGAACGCTCTAACGCAGTTAAATTAATTTAGATTACTTGAATTAAGTTGAAGCGGCTCTTTTGCAAAATTAACTAATTCAATGGATTAGAAAACTACAGTTTTATTGCCATTAATGAAAATACGATCTTCTAAGGCTAGTTTTAACGCGCGCGCTAAGACGATTTTTTCCACATCGCGTCCAGCTTGCTGCATGGCTTGCCAATCGTAGGCATGATCAATGTGAATCACGTCTTGTTCAATAATTGGACCTTCATCCAAATTTTCATTGACGAAATGTGCAGTGGCGCCAATAATTTTGACACCGCGTGCAAATGCTTGCTTGTAAGGGTTCGCACCAATAAAAGCTGGTAAAAACGAATGATGAATATTCAAAATTTTATTCACATAGCGTGCGGTAAATTCAGAGCTCAGAATCCGCATATATTTTGCTAATACAATATAATCAACTGAATCAAACATCTCTAAGGTATTTATAACCTTACTCTCATGTTCTTCACGTGAAATATTTTCAGTCGAAATATAATAATAGGGCAAATTAAAGTGTTCACATAACGGACGCAAACTATTGTAATTAGAAATCACGCCAACGATGTTGGCATCAAGTTGACCCTCATGATAACGAATTAACAAATCACCTAAAACATGCGCTTCTTTGGTGACCATCAGGACAATGTTTTTCTTGCGGGCTAATTTAATCGTCAGACTAATTTCTGCAGGTAGTGCGGCACTTAATAAGTCACCCAGACGTTTAGCATCAATGTCACCTGAGACCACACTGCGCATAAAGAAAATATTTTGTTCATTATCGACAAATTCATGATTAGTTATAATATTTAAGCCATTTTCAAAAAAGACTTTGGCAGCTTTATAAATTAACCCTGTGCTATCAGGGGCTTGAATTAAAACACGATATTGATTCATTTTAATAGTATTCCTTTTGTTTAATAATTTCTTCTTGGTTTAAACCATAAGACTAACCATGCACCAATAGTTAGTGCCCAACAAACAAAGTTAAGCCCACTGTGCATTGACCCAGTTGAATCTTTAAGATAACCCACCAGATATGGGCTAACAAAACCCGCCAAATTACCGACTGAATTAATCCAGGCAATTGCACTAGCAACCATTATGCCACTAAATGCGGTGGTTGGCAAACTCCAGAATAAGGGAATGATGCTAAGAATTGCAGCGGTAGCAATGCTTAATAAGATCATGCTGAAAACTAAGTTATTGGTAAAAGAAGTACTTGCATACAAACTTAAACCACCGATTAAGGCTGGAATTGCCAAATGCCAGCGGCGTTCATGGCGTAAATCCGAACTGCGTCCAACTAAGAGCATGGCTATAATCGCACAGCCATAAGGAATCGCAGTTAAGAGGCCAATCTGGAGCTCGTTATTAACTCCTGCACCTTTAATTAGGCTGGGTAACCAAAAACTTACACCGTATAAGCCAATGCTAAAGCAAAAATAAATTAAGCTTAGATGCCAGACCTGCGGATTAAAAAATATTTGCCGTAAGGTAAATTTAGTCGTGGTTTGAGGTTTTATTTTAGCTTGCAGATTAGCTAATAACAGCTGTTTTTCACGTGGAGTTAACCAGCGTGCTGCGGTGATATTGTCATCTAGATAAACGAATAATACTAAACCAATGATTATCGATGGCAGCGCTTCAATTAAGAACAGCCATTGCCACCCCGCCAAACCATAATAACCTGCCGAACTTTGCAAGATCCAACCAGAGAGTGGGCTACCAATAACGCCAGCAATTGCAATGCCTGTCATAAATAAGGCATAAATTCTCCCTCGGCGCTGTTCTGGGTACCAGACGGCGAGATAATAAATTATCCCAGGGAAGAATCCAGCTTCAGCAAAACCAAGTAAAAAGCGCAAAGTATAAAACATTAGCGGAGTTTTGACTAACATGGTGCAGGCGGAAATAATTCCCCACGTAACCATTATGCGTGCCATCCAAATGCGTGCTCCTATTTTCGCTAGAATTAGATTGCTTGGCACTTCAAATAAAAAGTAACCAATAAAAAACACCCCTGCGCCGAGACCATAAACTGTTTCACTGAAATGCAAATCATTCAGCATTTGCAATTTGGCAAAACCAATGTTGACGCGGTCTAAATAGGCAAAAGTATAAGCAATTAGTAGAATTGGAATTAAGCGCCAGCCGACTTTTTTATACAGTTGATTTTCAGTGAGTTTGTTTATCGCCACGACGGGTGATCCTTTTGCAGAAAAAGCAGCAATCATTAATTGGATTACTGCTCATATCTCGATTAAAATTAGTTAGCGCTATAAATTAACAGTTTGAAAATTAATTAGTTATTGGCAATTGCTAAAGCCTCGGCTAAAGTAAATTTATTTTCATAGAGTGCCTTGCCAATTACCACGCCATGCACCGCAAGTTGTTTTAAGGCAATTACATCGGCTAATTGACCGACACCACCTGAGGCAATTAGATTTAAATTGGGATAACGGAGTTGAATTTGCTGATAGAGCGCAATACTTGGACCCGCCAAGGTTCCATCTACACTAACATCGGTACACAACACGTATTCTGCCCGCGGATAATGATTTAAAACATCATATACGCTCAAAGTGCTTTCATTTTGCCAGCCGTGAGTTAAGACCTTTGGAATGCCATCTTGATCTAAGCTGCAATCTAGCGCTAAGACAATTCTGGCGGCACCAAATTCATCGATCCATTGATTAACTAAAGCTGGATTGCTCACGCAGACGCTGCCAACTACCGCTCGTTCAACACCAGCGGCAAATAATGCGCGCAGATCTTCGGTTGAACGAATTCCGCCCCCGACTTCGACTTTAAGTGTTGAGCCTTTAACCAATTGACTAATTAGCTCGGTTTGTACTACTTTACCGACTTTTGCGCCATCTAAATCCACCATATGCAGCCAACTACTGCCTGCTGCGGCAAATTCAGTTAAGACTTCTGCTGGATTAGTGTTATAAATCTTGGTGGTTGCAAAATCACCTTTATATAAACGCACGCATTTACCATCGCGTAAATCAATTGCTGGATAAATTATCATTTACTACCTCAATAAAATTTTTTAATAATTGTTCGCCAAGACTACCAGATTTTTCTGGATGAAATTGCATCGCATAGAAATTAGCTTGCTGAGCGATGGCGGCAAATTCAAGCCCATAATGACAACTTGCCAAAGTTGCTGGGTTAACTGGCGCATAAAAACTATGCACAAAATAAACATCTTTGCTGGGATCGACGTTATTGAATAATGGTGATTCTTTGAGTGGTGTTAAATTATTCCAGCCCATATGCGGAACAATTAGTCCATCAGCGCTGTTAAATTTACGTACTTTACCAGGTAAAATTCCCAAACACTCCACATTACCTTCTTCGGAAAATTCATATAATAATTGCATTCCCAGACAGATTCCGAGCAGCGGTTTAGGGTAATTGCGCAACGCCTCAATTAAGCCATGTTTACGTAATTCGCTCATAGCATATTCAGCGGAGCCAACCCCTGGAAAAAGTACGCCATCGGCTGCTGCGATAACTGCTGGATCAATGGTTAATTGATAATCTACGCCCAAGCGTTGCAATGCGATTTCAATTGAGTTAAAATTGGCACCACCGCTGGTAACCACGGCTAATTTTGACATCTTGTTTTTTCCTCGTTGACTTAAAAGTGCCTGAATTTTTATTTGTGTAATGCTTTGACCACAGGTTTTTTAACCCGAAACGCCCAAAATTTGCTAATCAAAAAAGTAATAAATGGGGTTACAAAGGTCGGCGCAAGCCCCCAAACTGGGCTGAGTAATAAGACCTTAGTAATAAAACGAACCCCTCCAACATTAATTAACAAGCCAATTCCTGACGTGATCACAAATTTGACAAATTCACGTTTAGAATAACGTTCTTTTTTAAAGGTAAATTTAATATGTCCAACATAGGCGACAAACATTCCGCCAATATTTCCCAAGATCATGGCTACCGATGGAAATACACCATAATAGCGATGCGCCGCCCAATAGATTAAATCTTGTACCACTAATGCAGTTATGCCGACCATGCCATAAACCACAATCTCACGAATATGGCGGCGCTGGATTTTTTTTACGTGTTGCTTAATCATTTACGCGGAAAACCTTTCTTGGCATAAATTTGTAATAAAGAAATCGCCGCTGGGGTCATCCCCGATAAACGTGAGGCTTGACCTAGATTTTCGGGCAGCAATTTAGTGAGGCGCTGCACAACTTCAATTGATAAGCCACTAATTTGACCATAATCAATATTCTCAGGTATCCGAATATCATCCAAATAGGCTTGCTTGCCAACCTCTTCTTGTTGACGGGCAATATAACCCGCATATTTAATTTGCGTGGCAACTTGTTCACAAATGCGTTCATCACTGCTAACCGGCTGTTCAAAACCTGGCAATTGAGCTAGGCTGGCATAATCAAATTCAGGGCGTTTTAGCATATCATGCAAGGAATATTCGCGTTCGAGTGGTGCGCTAAACAGCTCTTGCACAGGCGTGCCATTAATATTGGCAGGATGAATGAAGATTTTCTTCAAACGTTCAATTTCACCAAATACTGCATCGCGTTTATGGCTAAAGCTTGCCCATTGCGTTTCGCCAACTACGCCTAATTCATAACCTTTTTCGGTTAAACGTAAGTCGGCATTATCTTCGCGTAATTGCAGACGATATTCGGCGCGTGAAGTAAACATCCGATAAGGTTCGGTGACACCTTTGGTAATTAGATCATCAACGAGCACGCCAAGATAGGCTTCGCTCCGTCGTGGACACCAGCTGTCCTTACCTTGCACTTGGAGTGCGGCATTAATTCCCGCTAATAAACCTTGCGCGGCGGCTTCTTCATAGCCAGTTGTGCCGTTAATTTGTCCCGCAAAAAATAAGCCGTGGACTAATTTAGACTCTAAGCTAGATTTAAGATAGGTTGGGTTAAAATAATCATATTCAATCGCATAACCAGGGCGCAAAATATGCGCATTTGCCATGCCTTTCATTGAACGAACTAAGCTTAATTGAATATCAAAGGGTAATGAGGTTGAAATTCCATTCGGGTAATATTCGTGCGTGGTTAAGCCCTCGGGTTCAAGGAAAATCTGATGCGAATCTTTATCAGCAAAACGGTTAACTTTATCTTCAATCGATGGACAATAACGTGGACCAACGCCCTCAATTACGCCAGTAAACATTGGCGAACGATCAAAGCCACTGCGAATAATTTCATGAGTTTCACGATTAGTATGGGTAATCCAGCACGAAACTTGCTGCGGATGTTGCTCACGCTTGCCAATAAAAGAAAATACTGGCACTGGCGTATCACCGGGCTGTTCTTCTAATACGCTAAAATCAATACTGCGTCCATCAATGCGTGGTGGCGTACCTGTTTTTAAGCGTCCAACTGGTAAGTCATATTCGCGGAGTTTTTCAGACAAGCGCACGGCGGCAGGATCTCCCGCACGACCACCGGTATAATTTTGTAAGCCAATATGGATTTTACCGCCAAGGAAAGTTCCTGAAGTTAAAACTACACTGCGTGCTTTGAAGGTAATTCCGCTTTGGGTAATCACACCAGTGACACGATCTTGTTCAATAATTAAATCATCTACGGCTTGTTGAAAGAGCGTTAAATTAGCTTGATTTTCTAGTTCATAACGGACATAGGCTTTATATAGAATTCGATCGGCTTGTGCGCGCGTCGCACGTACCGCTGGGCCTTTGCTACTATTTAAAGTCCGAAATTGAATTCCGCTGTGATCAGCCGCGCGTGCCATCACACCGCCTAAGGCATCAACTTCTTTAACTAAATGACCTTTGCCAATCCCACCAATTGAGGGGTTACATGACATTTGTCCCAGTGTTTCAATATTGTGGCTAATTAATAGCGTTTGTAATCCCATGCGACTGGCTGCTAAGCAGGCCTCAGTTCCAGCATGACCACCACCAATCACGATAACATCAAATTGTTTATCAAAAATCATTCATTCTTTCCAGCACGCAATTGCGTAAATATGTATCAACTTTCATTAATTTAACTCGCTATTTTAGCATACAATCGCTTTTTGCTCAATGTTGGGAATTATCGCATTAGTCAGTTCAATCGATCCGTTATTAAAATTGGAGTATTTTTAGGTGCATTGTTTTCTACAATAGCGTTATTTTATTTAAAGATTACGGGATGTTAATCAGTGTAGCTAAGTGAAATAGTTGGCTTAGTTTTTCAAGTCGCTTAATAGTGTTGAGTGTACTTTTGATTTTCATCATGTTTCATTTTTATGTGAGCCACGATTTTAAATTTGTGGCGATTATTGGGGCAGGTTGTTTATTTTGTTGCGGTTTGATGGCATCAAAAATTTTGGTTATTCTAAATAGTATTTTTGCGGTTCCCTCGCGTTTGTACGGAATTGCCTTAACCTATAATTTATCGTGGGGGATAATGTTTGGTTTCTCGGGTTTCGTGGTGATGCGTTTGATGTTTATGTTTAATGATCTGTATATTCCCTCGTTGCTAATTATGTTCTTTAGCTATGTTTCGCTGATTAGTTTGTGGTTTACACCTGAGAAAGATTTTTTCCGTTATTTGGAGGCTAAATAGCGTACCTTTGCTGTCAAATTGCTTGCTAGCAAGTGATTGATGGCTTCGTGACAAGTTGTGTAACTAAATTACGGCGGATTTGTGTGGTGAAAATAAAACGCCTAACGTAGAATAATGGTACAATAACGTATTGATTAATCTAGTAAAACCTAGCAAAAAACCTATATTGGGAGAGATATGAGTTACAGCGAAGCAGACACCAAAGCCAAATTAATTACACCTCAGTTGAAAAAGTCTGGTTGGACAGAATTTCATATTACCCGCGAACATGGATTTAAGTATTTTTTTACCGATGGCAGAAAATTACCTGGCAACAAACGCGGCAAGCGTTACTCGGTAGATTATTTGCTGAGTTATAAAAACGTTAATCTTGGAATCGTTGAAGCCAAATCCGAGGATAAAGATCCATTGGATGGTTTGCAGCAAGCAATTGCTTATGCTGAGAAACTCAAGGTTGATTTTGTTTATTCGACCAATGGACATAAGATTTATGAGCATTCGCTGCTAACTGGTAAAGGTGACTTCATTGAAGAATTTCCCGCGCCAGCAGAATTGTTTAAGCGTAAATTTGGTCAGGTAGCCAAGCACACCGAAAAAATTATCACCTATCCGCTTCACATTGAAGGTACGATGAAACCGCGCTTTTATCAACAAATTGCGGTGCAAAAATCAGTTGAAGCGATAGCCAATCAGCAAGCCAGAATTTTATTGACGCTGGCAACTGGTACTGGAAAAACCTATATTGCCTTTCAAATTGTTTATCGTTTGTTTCAAACACTCTGGAATCGTGACAGCTCCAATCGCAGACCAAGAATCTTATTTTTAGCCGATCGCAATATTCTGGCAGATCAAGCCTTTAATACCTTTAATCCCATCGAAAAAGATATTATCCGCCTTAATGGCAAAGAAATTCGTAGCCGTGGCGGTAAAGTTCCAACTAATGCCAATGTCTTTTTTGCGATTTATCAGGCGGTGGCTGAAAATAAAAACCGTCAAAAAGATATCGCTTGCGAAGATGAAGATGCGGATATTACGGCTTATTATAAACAATATCCGGCGAATTTCTTTGATTTGATAATTATTGACGAATGTCATCGTGGAAGTGCAAACGACCAAAGCAGTTGGCGCGACATCCTTAATTATTTTGGGTCAGCGGTACATCTGGGTTTAACCGCCACACCGAAACGTGATGATAACGGCGATACTTACGAATATTTTGGTTTACCAATTTACGAATATTCATTGAAAGACGGGATTAATGATGGCTTTTTAACCCCGTATAAAGTCAAAAAAGTCCAGACCAATATTGATGAGTATCACTTCAATCCTGATGATATTATTCAAGGTGATTTACCCAGCCAAATAGTTAAATTGGAACAGTTTGAGCGTGAAGTTATTATTCCAAAGCGCACCGAATTAATTGCCAAAACTATCTTAAAAAATATCAATCCAATGGATAAAACGATTATCTTTTGCGTCAATCAACAACATGCCTTAGATATGCGGATTGCGATTGATAAATTCAAAACGGTTAAAGATAACAATTATTGCGTGCGAATTACCTCGGATGAGGGTGAGCTTGGCAAAGATTTACTGGAGTTATTTCAAGACAATGATCGTGATATTCCAGTTATTTTAACCTCGTCTAAAATGTTGACCACTGGTGTTGATGCACGGAATGTGCGCAATATTGTGTTAACTGCGCCGATTAGATCGATGACTGAATTTAAACAGATTATTGGACGTGGTACCCGAGTATTTGAGGGGAAAGACTTTTTCACGATTATTGATTTTGTTGGTGCGACTAAATTATTTTACGATGATCGTTGGGATGGTGAACCAGTCGATATTACGACCACAACCACCGTTGCTCCAGTTGAGATTGATGAGCCAGTCGAAGTCAATCAACCAGATGACAATCCGCTTATCAACACTCCAGATAATCCCGCAGACATTAATATTGACAATGGTGGGAGTGTTGAAGAGCCAACCATACACGAACCAAAACCCAAGGTTACCATTGAGATAAAAAATAAGAAACTCAGGGTAATCAATATCGAAACTTCCTATGTTGGTGAAGATGGTAGACCGCTTTCAACCAAAGACTATTTGGAATTATTGATGGATATTTTGGGCGAATTTTATCAGGATGGCGATGGACTGCGTGAAATTTGGAGTAATCCTCTAAACCGTAAAAACTTACTCGAACAACTTCGCAATCGCAATATCGATGAAACTCAGCTCAATGATTTAAAACAAGTTTTTGATGCAGAAAATAGTGATATTTATGATCTTTTGGCGCATTTGTCGTTTAATCTGGAAATTAAAACTCGCCAACAGCGAGCTGAAAATGCCGAGCAATCTGAATTTGTGATGAATCATGCTAACCCAACCGCTCAGCGATTAATCCGCTTTATTCTCAATCGCTATGAAAGCGACGGATTTACCGAGTTAGCTGATGATAAACTTAGTACACTAGTCAATCTCAGTGGACTGGGTACAGTCAGGGATGTGGCGGTGAATTTTGGCGGGATACCACAATTGCAAAAAGAGTATTTTGAGTTACAAAGAGAGATTTATAGATGAAATTATTTTCTAGTAAAAACAATGAATTGAAATCAATAAATGAAGTGCCATTTAAGTTGGAAAAAGAAATTCAGTCTATTACTGAAAAAAACCTTGAGTTGATTTTTGGTTTGGAGTTTGTTGAGAGTGAATTTTCACTTAATAATTTTAGAATTGATAGCGTTGCTTTTGATAATAAATTGCATTCATTTGTAATTATTGAATATAAAAATACTAAAAACTTTTCTGTGATAGATCAGGGCTATTAATATCTCTCTTTGCTATTAAACAATAAAGCAGAATTTGTCCTGCGATATAATGAATTGATGGGGCAAAATCTAAAAAAAGATAGTGTAGATTGGTCGCAATCAAGGGTTATTTTTGTGTCTCCAACGTATACCGTGTATCAGAAAGAGTCGATAAACTTTAAAGATTTACCGATTGAGTTGTGGGAAGTGAAACAGTTTGAAAATAATACTGTCATGTATTTGCCAATAAAAGCTAATAAAACTACAGAAAGTATCAATACTATAACCTCAAATGATTTAACTATTTTTGCTGTTTCTCAAGAGGTTAAGACTTACTCAGAAGACACACATCTTAATGGTCTTTCTGCTAATGTAGTTGAGTTATATGAAGCAATTAAGACCGAAATTTTAAATTTAGGTGATGTAACCTTAAAGCCTACTAAATTATATATTGCATTTGTTGGTAATAAAAGGAACATTGTTGATCTTGTATTTAAAAAAAATAAAATTATGGTATACATAAATCTAAAATACTCAGAGATTGAGGACTATAAGCAAAAAGTTAGGGACGTCACGAATATAGGAAAATGGGGAAATGGTGATTGTGAATTTACCTTGACAGATAGTGAAGATATAGATTATTTAATGACGCTTATAAAACAATCATACAAAAAGAATGGATAATTAATGGAAAATAAGATCAACCGCATAACCGACATACTCCGCCGTGATGATGGCATCAGCGGGGCAATGATGTACACCGAACAAATTAGCTGGATATTGTTTTTAAAATATCTCAATGATTATGAAGAAGCCAAACATGATGAAGCGCTACTGGACGGCAAAGAATACACCTATATTCTCGATGAGAAATATCGCTGGAGTAATTGGGCGTGTCCGCAAAAAGACGGCAAATTAGATAAAATCAATGCCAAAAGCGGTGATGATTTACTGTTGTTTGTCAACGGTAGCCGTCATTCTGATGAAGTTGGACTATTTGATTATTTGCGCGGTTTTAAATCAATCAATGAAGATTTCAAATCAGTGCGCTATAAAATTGGTGCAATTTTTGAGTTTTTGGATAATCGCATTACCAACGGGCATACCCTCCGCGAGGTGCTGGATTTGATCGATGAGATGAATTTTCATAGCCAAGCCGATTTATTCCAATTATCGCTGATTTATGAGAAATTGCTCAAAGATATGGGCAGTGATGGCGGTAATAGCGGTGAATTTTATACTCCGCGCCCACTGATTAAAACTATTACAGCTGTGGTTAATCCGCAAATTGGCGAAACGATTTATGATCCAGCCGCTGGTAGTTGTGGATTTTTGATTGAAGCCTATAATCATATCTGCTATATTAATGATGACATAGCTAAACTTCGTGATTTATCAACTGATCAATTTAAATTCTTGCGTGAAGATACTTTCTTTGGTAATGAAAAAACGCCATTATCTTATGTGATGGGCGTGATGAATATGATTTTGCACGGTATCGAAGTGCCGAATATTGCCAAAGCCAATACATTAACCCGTGATATTCGCTCGTTTGAAGAAAAAGACCGCTATAATTGCATTTTAGCTAATCCACCTTTTGGCGGTAAAGAAAAAGAACAAATTCAGCAAAATTTCCCGATCCAAGCCAATGCCACCGAGTTATTGTTTTTGCAGCATATGATGAAAAGCCTGAAAGTAAACGGGCGTTGCGGTGTGGTTATTCCTGAAGGCGTTTTATTTCAGACTAATAACGCATTTCAAGCCGTCAAAAAAGATTTATTGGAACGATTCAATGTCCATACTATCGTATCATTGCCAAGTGGGGTATTTTTACCATATAGCGGAGTTAAAACCAATGTGATTTTCTTTGATCGCAATGGCTCAACCGCCGATATTTATTACTATGAAGTAAATCTACCCAGCAAGCTTACCAAAAATAAACCGATACAAAATGAACATTTTGCGGAGTTTTTGGCATGCTGGCAAGAGCGTAAACTAACTGAAAATAGCTGGCTTGTCAATGTCAATGATATTAAAGATTATGATATTTCTGC